>Ga0207031_10045_pt1 | contig 31496 bp, 30 predicted proteins | sample Alteio_BWMinCont_37_FD_153278 | JGI IMG/M metagenome (GOLD analysis project Ga0207031, IMG submission 153278) | Enriched cells from forest soil in Barre Woods Harvard Forest LTER site, Petersham, Massachusetts, United States -... | ecosystem: Environmental > Terrestrial > Soil > Temperate forest >... | reverse complement strand
GTGGGTTGGTGCGGATTGTATTTATGATCCCTTCGTTAACATCGGTGCTCCCTTTGAATCCACGAATGTTCTTGGCGTATAGATGGGTTCCGAACCTAGCCCACGTTGCGATGTCTTTCAAATCAACCTGTCCATAATATGCCTCATAAGGCTCGCGAACAATACCCCATTCCTTGAGCATGATTGGCAGGTTGACGGTTTCTCCAATCGCTCCATGGGCCACAATTGCGTGGAGTTCAGCCTGTTTTAATATACGCAACCCCACTAGATCGGTGGGATCGTTGAGGGCCCCAAGCAATTCATCAAGAGGCCTCTGCACCTCGCTCGCTAACGGCTGCTGGCCGGTATAGGCAATAACCAGTATGAATGTATTCCTCGAATCGGCTAGAATCTCATCAATGATGGGCCTGTGCCTCCTCATCCTCGGCCCGAACACTTCAAGATTTCCCTGGAAGAAGTCATGGACTCCTTGTTTAAACTTCAGGGCCGAGCCAAGATCAACACTCCCGTTTCCGCTCTTTATCCATTTCGACTGCACTAGGTAACACACTCTCTCAGGAGCATCGAAGTACAATGCATCAATGCCATTGTCTCCATAGCAATCCAGAACCGAGGAGGCTGCTATTTGGTCGTCGGTCCCAGACAGTTCCGCTATCACAAAAGCAGACAGGCCCCGCGTTAAGAAACATTCCTCATGCTGGGAATTCTTCACATCGGATAAGTCCACGAGTTTACGGAACCGCTTTTCGATTGCCGCCTGAATGTGGCCGACATGCAAAATGCTCATTGTTTTAAACCTTTTCTCCTCGGGCCACGCTTGCCGCGAAGTGGATTAATTGATCGCATGTCCTCCTACTTTCCCGGTTAGTTGATCCCAAGTCAGCCGCTTGCCGACGATCTGGCGGACGACTATGTCAAAGCGTTCACCATCGTTCATCTTGCGGTGATTGTAGCGAAACGCTTGCTCGTCCAGATAACGGAAAAGATGGAATGGTTCGACTGAAATGTAGGTCCCGTTCAGTCCGCGCTTAACCAAAGACCAAAAGTTTTCCAGCCCGTTGGTATGGATTTCGCCATCAACGTATGCCACGGCATGGTCGATCACTTCGTGTTGAAATTCGCTCAGGCCTTCATACGATTTCAGGGCATCGGTGAACAGCGCGGAACCAGCAAGGACGTGCTCGCGAATTTCCGCGTGCAAGGTCTTTTTCTTGGTATCATCGACGACCCTGGTACGGACCTTACCACCGCGTTCCAGGATACCCATGACGGCGGTTTTATCTTTGCCGCCGGTTCCGGTGATGACGCGATTCCGTTTAGCCTTGTGCATATTGCGAGCCTTGCCGCCAATGAAGGTTTCATCGGCCTCAATCTGGCCGGAGAATTTATTGGTAACTCCCAGACCCAACGCGAAACGAATCCGATGATCCAAGAACCATGCAGACTTCTGGGTGATCCCGATAGCGCGATGAACCTCGTAGGAACTGATGCCGTTTTTGCAGTTCACAATCTGCCACATTGCCATCAGCCATTTGTCGAGACCAATAGGTGAATCTTCCATGACGGTTCCGACCTTAACGCTAAACTGCGGTTTTGCGTGATTCTGCCTGCACTTCCAGCGCCGTTGATTGGCGAGAAAAATAACGTCCTTTGTTCCGCAGGTGGGGCAGGCAACGCCATCAGGCCACCGCTTCGCAGCGAGGTATTTTAGGCAGTTGTCGGGATCCGAGAAATAGACGATTGCGTCTTGCAGGGTCTTGGGTTCATAGACGGATTGCATGCTCTAATCGTACTGCAAAACGCCCGGTTAGTCAAGTAAATTATCGCCCTGAGAAGCTATTGGGTTCTGGTGGTGATGGACCAGTTTACCCGGCGCTTGATCGGGTTTGGCGTCCATGCTGGCATCGTGGATGGCATCGCACTCTGCCAAATGTTCCAGCGCGCTATTCGCGGGCGAGGCCTGCCCCACTACCTCAGCACCGATCATGATCCGCTCTATCGCTTCCACCAATGGCAAGCCAATCTTCGAATACTCGAAGTGACGGAAATCAAGACAGTTCCCTACGTTCCGCTTTCCCATCCTTTCGTAGAGCGCTTGATCGGCACCATTCGGCGGGAGTGCTTGGACCTAATGCTATTCTGGACGCGCGCTGATTTAGAGTCCAAACTGGGCGACTTCCAGAACTATTACAACCGCCATCGGACGCATGCAGCCCGTGCAGGAGCTACGCCGCAGGAGAGATCCGGGCCGCAGGTCGCTGTGAATCTCCGCTTCTATCGATGGCGACGACATTGTGGAGGTTTATATCAAACGCCCCTTGCCGCCTGAGGCCGGATTTCCAGACTTCACAAGCCAGGACAAGTTGACGACGAAAGACGAGATTGCTTGGTCTGGGGCTGTCACCGCAATCCAGCCTCGCATTCGTCTGACCCGTTCCTTCGATGAACGGAGCCACACCTATCCAGGCTACCTGGTGCGGATCGAGGGAACCGTGGGCGGGGTCACTGCCGAATTTCGAGTCGGGATTGGCTCTGGAGCCCACGCCAAACACCAACTCCGCATCGGTGACCACGTCGAGGGCTTGGGGCATCGGGTTGCGGATTCGCGATTGGAAATCGCCGACATCTATAAAGTCAGCAAACTGAAGCTGATCCAGCGTGGAGAAGAGCAGGAGACAACCGCACCCTGGCGCGGCGTGCCTCCACCGTTGCCCGTCTATCGCGAGCGCGGACATCGACGCCTGTCGATAACGACCTACGCTTCCCAGTGCAATAGTTGCATCTGGGGCTGCGCCATGACTGTGGAAATGATCGTCGACCAATGGAACCCCGACCGGCGGCGCTACAGGACAGAAACGTTCTGTTACGGACCTCTGTCTTGCTTCCGCTACAAGGCCGGCCCCACCCGCAAGGTTCCTGGGCGCCACGGCATGACCCATGAAGAGCAAGACTGGGTGGACAAGGACGCCACTACGCGTCCCGATGAATAGCAGCGAGCAGGCCGCAGGCAGCCTCCGTTTCTCCACAAAGCCCTCGCTAAAAGGCGCAGTTAGCAATTCGCCAGCGACAACTCGGCACGGATGCATTTGGGGAATGTTATAAGGCTCCTCAATCTCCACAAGACCGAGCACGTTAAAAAGCGCCGGGCTAGCTAGCCCAGTGACCCCTTGAGCTAGTTGGTGCTTTCCCGGCCCTCGCGATACTGACCAAGAATCAGGTTTAATGCCAGGACGGATGGCTTTTGTGGCAAAGACCGGTAGCCTGAGTATGGACCGCTCAATTTTGATCGTCAAGGGTATCGGTACTATCTGAATTTCAGACAGTACCATGTCCTGAAGCACCGCCGCCGAGGTGTACGCCCTGGAACAAAGGATGAAGTGAAATCCCAGGAAAGCGGCGGTGCTCCATAGCAATGAGTCTCTGAGCATCCGGAGTGGCGCAATTTATTCGTGCAACAACACAACCTGACCCCACTACCCTGAGGGCAATTTGCTCCCAGGGTAGGTCAGTGTCGCCAGCCCTGCCTATCGAAGATAGTCCTGGGAGGCGGGCCCCATCACGGTGAATCAGGAGCGGCGGTTTAGCTCAAGGGCCCGTAAATTAAATTACGCCCAGTGCTATTCTCGGCTGGTCTAAATGACAGGCCGGAAGGTGATTGGAAGGCCATATCGTAAGGCCCCGGTAATAGCGCGCGACTGGCGGCCTCGGTCCAATTGACTCTCCGGCCTTAAATCCTCGGAGGCTCAAAATTTATGGCCAGTAATACAGAAGCGCGGGAATTTGCAGAAGCCACCGAACTTTACGCGCGGTTGGCGAAAGAGCTAGTCACATTCCGCAAGAGCGCCCCGTATTCCGAGTATGAGGCCAAACTGCTGGAACTTGATGCCGCGCGGGAACGCTGCGTAATGGCGCGGCACGCGCTAAGAGCGTTGGGGATCGAACGGCGGCAACGTTCGACGAAATGACTCGATAGACCAAATTTTCGCGGGCCGCTGGACGAAAAGCCTAGAGTGCGCGTCTGTGAGTAGCGAGACTGGCTCAGTACTCAATGGGCTGAATCACTCATGGAGCTATCTTCTTCCGTGGCTCAATTTGGCGGCGACCGTCGGTGATGTTTCTAAATTCGATCCCCAACTTCGCGCAACAGCGGGAGCAAAGCGGGCTGTTGAAAAGCTGCTCGCTGCGCTGATGCTACACTCCGACTCGCTCGACTACTTTGTTATTGGCGCCGCTCATGCGGACGCTAATGCTTCGCAACTCCTCTAGAATCAGTGCAGCGGTAATCTTGCGATACGACTCGCAAGCGATGAGTCCCGGTTGTTCGCCTGTTAACTGGATGGGTGGGCCGGGGCCGATCCGTTCGGGGACCCGGACGAACGGGCCCACCCTGACCCGGCGTAGCCGGAACCAAAAAGGGAATCGAGTTGTGTATGATCCACCCAAGTGGGTGGATTATGAGCTTGACACTGCTGACCGAACGCCACGCCAAGCAAATTGCCGGCGTGGTGTCTTGCTACGACAGAATGCTTGTGCAGGGCACCTTACCGGTGTTCTGTTATGCCGAAGGGATGTCGGCATACCTGAGCAAACGTCGGATACGCATTTTTGACTTTGCTCAGTATGCCAAGCCGCTTACCGATGCGATCAAAGCCAACGCCGAACAGGTGGCAGAGGCCAACGGCTTAAAGATCGACTACGTGCGCAAGAAGAACTTCCGCAAGGAAGATCGAGTCAAGGGCGTGTTAAAAGAGCGCGGAACGCACCCCGGATTGGTATGGATTTTCTCGGCTCTGGAACCCTGCACCACCTACCAGCCCTGGCACGACAAGACCAACCACCGAACGTACCTGCGCTACGACGATGGCAAATGCCTGCACTACTACTTCTACTTCAGCGATGAAGAGTTGGGGCTGTGCTACATGCGAGTCCCCACCTGGTGTCCCTTTCGACTGCAGTTCTACTGCAATGGCCACAACTGGCTGGCTCGCCAGTTGGATCGCAAAAAGATCGCCTATACACTGCTGGACAACGCTTTCACCGCCATCCAGGATTGGGATCGAGCCCAGCAACTGGCCGACAGTTGGGATGCGACGTTTTTACATCGCAAGCTGGATGAGTTCGCCCAGCGCTATTGTCCTATCTTGCAGCAGATCGAGCAGTCGTATCACTGGAGCCTGGACGAAGCTGAATACGCTACCGACATCGTGTTTCGACGGCAAGCGGATCTGCAGGCCATCTATGGGAATCTCATCCGGACAGCGATTCATACGGTGAAGCCGGATGACATCGCCACATTTTTGGGTAAGAAACTGAACGGCAACTACCAGGACGAGATGGGCAATCGGTACAACGTGCGGATCGAAGGCACGCGGGTGCGCCACTCGATGGGCATGGCTTCTATCAAAATGTACGACAAGTTCGGCCAGATCCTTCGCATCGAGACTACGGTGAAGGACATTTCTTTTTTTAAGCACTACCGCGAGGTAGAACAACGCAACGGCGAATCGGTGATGAAGTTCGCACCGATGAAGAAAACCATCTACAGTTTGGGCCCACTCCGGAAATTGCTCATGGCGGTCAACCGGCGCTATCTGGAATTTCTGTCGGCCCTCGAGGATCCCAGCAATGGCATCGACAAGCTCAACAAAATCACACGGACCGTGCATGAGCAGGCGCGGTCCTATCGCGGCTTCAACTTTTTCAACCAGGATGACGAGGCACTCTTTCTGGCTCTGGCACGCGGAGAGTTCACCATCAGCGGTGTGCAGAACAAAGCGCTACGCGCCCGGTTTCCGCAATATAGCAGCGGCCAAATATCCAGAATTCTTCACAGGCTTAGAGTCCATGGACTCATCAAAAAGGCCAGTCACTGCTATAAGTACTACCTCACCATGCTGGGCAAACAGGCCATCGCTACGGGCCTCAAACTCAAGGACCTGGTCATCATTCCCGAGCTTGCTGCTGTGCCCTCCTACTGATATTCTGCCAATTTCGGCAAGAACCTGATTTTACGCTTTCTGGTCTGGGCCGAGAAGATCGCCACGTAAGATAATTAAGAGGACTATGCAATCCTCGAGCACCGGCAAGTTCCGTGTCGGCCTGGTCCAGATGAGCTGCGCGATCGACCCTAATGAGAACCTGGAGAAAGCCCGGTGGCGGATTCGGGAGGCCGCGGCCGGCGGGGCTCAAATTGTCTGCCTTCAGGAGCTCTTCCGCTCGCAATACTTCTGCCGCGAGGAGAACGCGGAACTGTTTGCGTTGGCCGAGCCGATCCCAGGGCCCACTACGGAAACGTTAGGTGAACTCGCGCGCGAGCTCGAGATCGTGATCATTGCTTCTCTATTTGAGCGCCGTGGCGCAGGGCTCTATCACAACACCGCGGCGGTGATCTCGACCGATGGCGAGATCGCAGGCATTTACCGCAAGATGCATATCCCTGATGATCCGCTGTACTTTGAGAAATTCTATTTCACTCCCGGCGACCTGGGCTTCGTCAATTTTGAGACGGCTTTCGCCCGCGTGGGAGTGCTGGTCTGCTGGGACCAATGGTACCCGGAAGCCGCACGCCTTTCGAGCATCGGCGGCGCAAATATTCTTTTTTATCCTACGGCCATCGGCTGGCATCCGGCGGAGAAAGCCCAATATGGGGCAGCCCAGTTGGATGCCTGGCGAACCATCCAGCGCGCTCACGCCATTGCTAACGGGATTTACGTGGCTGCGGTGAATCGCGTGGGCTTCGAAGGGCCGCCGGATCGTGGTCTCGAGTTCTGGGGATCTTCATTTGTCGCCGACCCGTTCGGCCAGGTGATCGCCGAAGCGTCCTCAACCGAGGAAGCCATTTTGATCGCCGAATGCGATCCGCATCGCGTAGAAGAAGTGCGGCGCAATTGGCCCTTCCTGCGCGACCGGCGTATCGATGCCTACTCGCCGATCTTGAAGCGGTGGTTGGATTGAAACCCACCCAGCGTGGATTCCGAATGCCCGCCGAGTGGGAGCCGCATGAGGCGACCTGGCTGGCGTGGCCCCATGAGCACTCGGACTGGCCGGGGAAGTTCCCGCCCATCCCTTGGGTTTACGGCGATATCGTGCGACGCCTGAGTCACGTGGAGAAGATTCGAATCCTGGTGGCGGACGCCGCGGCCGAGAAAAGCGCGCGGCGTATTTTCGCCAAATGTGGCGTCGAAATGCGCGCGGTGGACTTCTACCGTCATCGCACCAATCGAAGCTGGACGCGCGACTATTGTCCACTCTTTGTCCGCAATCCGCGAGGTCAGGTTGCCATCACGAACTGGATATTCAACGGCTGGGCCAAATATGAAAACTGGCGCGATGACAATAAAATCCCCGCGTATCTCGCCAAGCGGCTCAATCTGCCGCAATATGAGCCTGGCATCGTGCTGGAGGGCGGCAGCATCGACGTGAATGGCGCGGGGTTTCTGCTCACCACTGAAGAATGCCTGCTCAGCGCGACCGTGCAGATTCGCAATCCAGATCTCGACCGGGCGGCCCTGGAACAATACTTTGCCGATTATCTGGGAATCACCCGAACTATCTGGCTGAAGCGCGGAATCATGGGCGACGATACGCATGGCCACATTGACGACTTGGCTCGCTTCGTGGATGAGAACACCATAGTCACAGTCACGGAGCTTGATAAATCCGAAGCGAACTACGAGCCGTTGCAGGAGAATTTTGAGTTGCTTCAACAGACTGGGCTGCGAATCGCGACGTTACCGATGCCCGCGCCGGGTTAGGGAGTCGTTGAAGTTAATGTGGACCGATAGAAACGAACGTGCGTCGCGGATTCTGGTCATCTCCCAGAATGAAGGCGCAGAATTTAATCCGCTCACCGCACGCTCCAATATAGGATCGCGGTGCACATGGCCTCACTCTGGCTAGTCAGTGCCACCGTCCCTGGCCGTGCAATCGTGTGCGCGAAGGGTGCGTTGAGTCGGCAGCAGAAACTCCAAAACACGCCGTGGCGCGCTCGCGATGTCGATATGGCAGTTTGGTCCTACAAAATGCACAGCCGCCTCTAGATGAGTGAGAATGTCCACTATGCAAGGCCTTATGATGGACTACCCGCTCACCCTCACCCACATCCTCGAGCGCTCAGCCAAGCTCTTCCTCCGCCAAGAGATCTCGAGCAAAACACCCGATGGCATGCACCGCTATTCTTATGCGGATTTCCACCGCCGCGTGCATGCTCTTGCTCACACGCTCGCCGCGCTCGGCGTCCAACCGGGCGACCGCGTCGGTACACTGTGCTGGAACAGCTTCCGCCATCTGGAGCTCTACTTCGCCATCCCTTGCTACAGCGCTGTGATGCACACCTTGAATCTGCGCCTGCCGTCCGATCAGCTAGCCTACATAATTAATCACGCCGAAGATCGGGTCATCTTCGTGGACGCCTCTCTCTTCAATCTGCTCGAACCCATTCGCGACAAGATCCGCTGCGTGAAACACATTGTGATCCTCCCGGATCAAGAAACTCCAGCCGCCGACTACGAACAATTGCTTCAATCCTCGCCAACGGAACCGTTCGAGTGGCCGCGCCTCGACGAAAACACCGCAGCTGCCACCTGTTACACTTCCGGAACCACCGGCAATCCCAAGGGAGTTATTTACACCCAGCGCGCTCTGTTTCTGCACAGCTTCGCACTCGCAATGACTGACAGTTTCGCCATCTCCGAGCGCGATACCATCCTTCAGATCGTGCCCATGTTTCACGCCAACGGCTGGGGCATCCCGTTCGCCGCGGTGATGACCGGCGCGCGTATCGTTTTCACGGGGCGCGACCTTCAACCCGCCAATATCGCCGGTCTGATTCAGAGCGAGCGCGTCACCTTCACTGCCGGCGTCCCCACCATCTGGATGAGTCTGTACGGTTACCTCGAAACTCACCCGCACAATCTCAGGTCGCTCCGAATGGTAGTCTCGGCCGGCTCGGCAATGCCGCGACAGTTTATCGAATCGTACGAAAAGAAACACGGAGTTCAATTCCGCCTGGCCTGGGGCATGACGGAGACCACCCCTATCGCCACCTTCATGGCGCTCAAGGATCACCTGCAGAGTCTGCCTGAAAAGGCCCGCTTCGACCTGCTCGCCCGGCATGGTCTCCCCGTCGCCGGCGTGGACATCCGCATCGTGGATGCCGAAGGCGCTGAGATCCCCTGGGACGGCTCTACCATGGGTGAACTGCAAACTCGCGGCCCGTGGGTCACCAGCGGTTATTACAACGATCCCCGCGGCGGCGACGCTTTCTCCGATGGATGGTTCCGTACCGGTGACGTCGCTACCATCGATCCCGAAGGCTACTTGCAGATCATGGATCGCACCAAGGATCTGGTGAAGAGCGGTGGCGAATGGATCTCGAGCGTGGATCTCGAAAATGCCATCATGGCGCATCCCAAGGTTATGGAAGCCGCCGTCATTGCGGTTTTCCATCCCAAGTGGCAGGAGCGGCCGCTGGCTTGCATCGCGCCGTTCGAACAATACCGCGGCGACATCACCAAAGAGGAGATTCTCGATTTCCTGGCCGGAAAAATCACCAAGTGGTGGCTCCCGGATGATATCGTGTTCCTGGAAGCCGTGCCGAAAACCAGCGTCGGCAAGTTCAACAAGCGCGTTCTACGCGAACAGTTCAAGGATTACGTCTTACCGGACGCCGATTGATCTAACCGTGTTTTCATGACAGAGAATCCACTACATATCGAGCTAGCCACCGACCTGGACGCAGTCCGTGCACTTTGGAAGGAATACTGGGGCTCCTTGGGATTTTCAGAAACTTTCCAGGATTTCGGCGTCGAGCTGCAAACTCTACCAGGAAAATACAGCTTGCCGCGCGGCGCATTGGCACTAGCCTTCATCGAAGGAAAGCCGGTGGGAACTATCGCGTTGAGGCCTCTCACTGACACCGCTTGTGAAGCCAAGCGACTCTATGTGCGTCCCGAATACCGCGGCCAGGGCATCGGACGATCGCTTCTGAACTGGGTTATCCAGCACGCCAGAAGTCTCGGCTATGCCACCCTGCGAGGCGACACCCTGCCAATTATGTCGGATGCGCTGCGCATGTATCGCAATATGGGATTCGTCGTGATCGATCACCCCTACTCGGACACGCCCACCCCCGGCGCCATCTATATCGAACTATCGCTTTCCTTCGATCGCCAGCCGGTTTTGAAAGGCCAGCTCCTGGAACTGAGACCCCTTCAGCTAGAGGATTTTCATGATCTTTACGCCGTGGCTTGCGACCGGCTCATCTGGGAACAACATCCCACGAAGGACCGTTACAAACAAGACATTTTCCAATCGTTTTTCAGCGAGGCCCTGGAGTCCGGCGGAGCACTAATCGCCATAGATTCCAAAACCGGCAAAGTCATCGGATCGTCGCGATTCCACGGATACGACCAGCAAAAGAGCGAGATCGAAATCGGCTGGACATTCTTAGCCAGGTCCCACTGGGGCGGTAGTTACAACCGCGAGATGAAACAGCTGATGCTACAGCACGCCTTCAAATTCGTCGGAAGCGTAATCTTCGTTATCGGCCCACAGAATTTTCGATCACGGAAAGCAGTAGAAAAAATAGGCGGAATCCGCGTAGGATACCGCCCCGACGGAAACGTCGTCTACCAAATCAAAACGCTGTTCAGCGCGACTGAGCCGCGACCATAAGGGAGTCGGTGCCCTTTCTCCCACATCTCCCAACCCAAACCAGAGGCAACCCAATCCCAATTAGCCACGCACATCCAGGCTCAGGCACGGCTTGCACTTCAAACGAATTTGATGCAAAGCTCTCCGGATCCAGCAGGAATGCGTGCGACTGACCATCGAACATTCCCTCGCCCACGATCTCGCCCCCATCGTTAATCCCGTACGCCTCCAGTAACTTCCACCCCGAGCCGCTTGGGATCAGCGCATTCAGATCCATCATCACGCCGTTCATGTACACAAACGCGTGTGGATCGCTACATCCAGCCACCCAACCGTAACCCACCACGATCCCGCTATCGTTGATTCCGTAGGCGTAGCTGCTTCCTCCGCCGAGGCTCCCGAGATCGGTCATTACCCCGCCAACCTGCATAAACGCGTCTTCATACCCGCTCGACAGGTTGGCGTGGCCCACCACCTCTCCGCTGCTGTTGACAGCGGTAGCGTAACTATTATTCCCGCCGAAGGTGCCGAGTTGCTCCATCCCTCCGGTAGCCGTCCAAACGAACCCGCGAAACGTCCCATTTCCGATGTTCCCGTAACCAACCACCGTGCCACTATCATTTATTTGGTACGCCGAGCTCCAATTGCCGCCCGGCAAGACGCCTAGATCGCGATAGATCCCATTCGTAAGCAGAAACGCGTGGCCGTTCCCGCCAATTACCGCGCCCGAATCGTTAATTCCGGCGGCGTAAATCCCCGCGCCCAAATCCGTGCTCTGAGAGCCTTTCCAAATCTCGCCATGAGGTTGGCCGTCTACGAACGAAGTCCCCACGATCGTGCCCGCTGAATTGATCCCGTACGCGGAAGTGTCCGTGCTGCCGGCCAGACCAGCTAGATTCTGCATAGAGCCCCCGTCCCAGAGGAAAACGCGCCGAAGTCACCCGTCAGCGTCTCACCCCACCCCACCGCTGTCCCGGAACCGTTGATCCCAAATGCCACAGTAGAGGAGCCGCCCATCGAACCTAAATCAGCAACGGAGTAAATCGTGTCAGCCTGGATCAACGTGGTACACAAAAGCAGAAACGTGGCAGCTTGCATTGGGATCACCTCGAAAAATTATCGAAGCCCAAGTATCCCACGTGACATATATGCTGAAAGTCTCTCTTAGTCCCATTTCCACGCTTCAATTCTTCCAGTACCAGCTGGCTATTCCACAACGCTTTAGAGGCTATTCCCCAATCCGCCAAGGTGATAGACTCGCCGCCAGCCCCCCAGTCCCCAGCGCCCAGCCCCTCCTGTTAGTGTGGTCCCATGCCCACGGACCCAGCGATTCTGACGGAAGTTGCCCACTTGCGCGAGCTCAGCGAGGTCGAGCGAATCGCTCTCGCCGAACGCATCGATCTGCTCCACTACGCCGCCGGAGAAACCGTTTTCAATTTCGGCGATCCTGGCAACGCCCTCTATATCGTTCGCTCCGGTGAAGTCGAAATCTTCGTACGGAACCATGAAGGCGAGAAGATCATTCTCGAAACCTCGCAGCCGGGCGACATTTTCGGCGAAGTATCGATGTTGGATAATGGCCCTCGCACCGCCTGGGTAGCGGCCGTCTCGGATGTCCAGCTATTGCGTATCGACCGCGTGCATTTCTTGGACTATGTCCGCCAGTACCCACCCGCCGCACTCAATCTGCTGAGCGTTGCGGCTCGGCGCCTCCGAAAGACGGATGAAGTAATCCGCCGCACCGTCACCCGCAATGTCAACGATGTTACCGACGAACAGGGGACCATCCTCACCCGCCTCGCCGATGCCGTCCCCGCCCTCACCGGCAGCCTGCCGTCCGTGCTTTTTCACGTTCTCTTCTTCGCGGCCTGGATACTAATCAACCTCAGTGTCCTCGCGAACCTGAAGGCCTTCGATCCCTACCCGTTCGAGTTCATGTCGGTAATCGTCTCTCTCGAAGCCATCTTCCTAACACTGTTCGTCCTAACCAGCCAGAACCGTCTGCGCGTCCGTGATCGCATCCGCTCCGACATCGAGTTCCAAACCGCGCTCAACACCGAAACCAAGATCGCTTACTTACACGAAAAAATCGACCGCCTGACCGAAGGCCACTACCAACTCCTGGAAAACACCCAAAAGCTCCTTACCAGGAACCAGTAACCAGCCACCAGCAACTTACTTGGCCTTCCATGGATCATAAGTCCCCACGCTCCAGACGCGTCCCTCCGGATCCCGGCAGGTAAAATCGCGCCCGCCATAGCTCTGATCCCGGATCTCCAGTATTATTTCGGCACCAGCCTTCTTCACGCGTTCATAGACTTCATCCGCATTGGGCACTACCAGGTACTCGCTCCGAGTTTCCATCCCGCCAATCTCATCCGGCTGCTTCATATACCGTGCGGATTCATTGTCGCGAACGGACCCCAGCATGATCATCCCGCCACCCAGCGTCAGTTCGGCATGCTGAACGGTTCCGTCGGAGCCGCTATAAACGGCATGCTTTGCAAATCCCAGCACGTTGCACAGCCACTCAATCGCCGCCGGCGCATTGCGATATCGCATCCCGCAAATTACAGTACTTCGTGTTTCGTTGTTCTCAGACATACCGCAAGTATGTCAAAGCTGGGAAGGTGTGTATTGTAAAAATCCGAAGTCCGCGAACCAGAAACGAGAAACCAGAAACGGCTTTCAGGCCGCAGTCTTCTCGAGAGCCAGCGCGGCCTGTTCGCGCTGCCATTGCAACCTACCTTGCCATTCCTGATACAGCGTGCTGAAGCCGGCCCAATAGTATCCGGCCACAAATAGCAGCAAAAACGGCACGGCTGCAAAATTCCACGTCTTGATGGCGAACGCCACCATGTACCCGAAATAGCTCCCTACCGCCAGTTCCGCGTACGGCAGCCAGCCGCTCCGCCGGCGGTAGCGCGCGTGCTCCACCTTGATCTTGCGGTCGCCCAGCGCGTACTTTGGAGTGCGGGCGAATGCGCTCTTTATCCCGAACAGCGCCTCGATCACCGCCTTGGTATTGATCACCGTCAAAGCAATCCCGGCCGCCATCAGCGTCGGCATAAGCAGCAGCGATCTCGTCCAATTTTTGGGATAAAGCTGTTGCTGCGCCACCAGATAGAACGCGGAAATCGACCAGAACGACGCGATGATCAGCGGCATATCGATCGTCAACATCTGAAACCACCCCATATAAAACCGCACGATCATCACAGGCAGCATCAGCCCCGACACAATCAACATCAGCGGATACGAGATGTTCGGCGTCAGGTGAAAAAACGCTTCCACTTTGATCCGCAGCGGAATCTTCGCTCGTAGAATTTGAGGCAGCAGCTTGATAGCAACCTGCGTCAGCCCTTTGGCCCAGCGGGATTGTTGCACCTGGAATCCGTAGGTGTCCACCGGCAGCTCCGACGGGCAGTCAATGCTCGGAACATATATAAACCGCCACCCCTTGAGCTGCGCCCGGTAGCTCAAATCGGAATCTTCCGTCAGTGTGTCGTGCTGCCAGCCGCCAGCATCTTCGATCATTGTGGCTCGCAGCATCCCCGCCGTGCCGTTAAAATTGAAGAACAGGCCGCTGCCGCAGCGTGCCCCGTGTTCAATCACGAAGTGGCCGTCCAGCAGCATGGCTTCCACTTCCGTCAGCAAGCTGTAATACCGGTTCAGATAACTCCAGCGCGTCTGTACCACTCCCACCCCTGGATCGGCGAAGTAATGCACCGTACGCGTCAGAAAATCGCGCGGCGGAATGAAGTCGGCATCGAAAATCGCAATCAGCTCGCCCGTCGCCGTACGCATTCCCTCCTGCAGCGCCCCCGCCTTGAAGCCGTTACGATTGGTTCGATGCAGGTATTCCATCGGTACACCCGCCGCTTGATAATCGCGAACCAGGCCCTCGGTGAAGGCGTGGGTGTCGTCGGTCGAATCGTCCAGCACCTGGATCTGCAACAGGTGCTTCGGATACTCCATCTTGGTAACTTCTTCGAGTAGCCGTTCCACCACGTATCGCTCGTTATAGATCGGTAACTGAACCGTTATCTTGGGTAGGCTTTCGAACTTGAACGGTGGCGCCGCCAGTATGTTCTTCTTGTGCTTCATGTATCGCCGGATCATTTCGTACCGGTGGCAGCCATACACGGAGAGAATAACGAGCAGCAGGAAATAGGGAACCAGCAACGCCCAATCGAAAAATTCCAACCGATGCACACCGGAGAAAGTATCGTCAAAAAACGAATGTACGAACTGATTCGTCGATGATGCCAGCAAGAGTGCGGGAGAACCAGTAAGTGTCATGGACGCAGCCCCAACGAACGTAGGACGTTGAATCCCCTATAAATGCTACAGTTCGTCCCCCGTATTTTACCGCAATCCGGGTGACCTGCTGTAAGTGGCCGGGTGCATGACATAGGAATGAACCTGTAGAAACTTACGAAAGCCGAGCCGCGACCGGCAGGAAGCGACACCACGATTGGCGCTGGCTGTATGTTCGTGGTCGCGCTTCCTTCCAGTCGCGGCTCGGAACTATGAGGTCGCGAACCGGCTATCCTGCTTCCAGGGACTCCTGCGCGTCGCGCGAAACGGCGTTGCGCGAGAGCGCGTGCTGAAGTTGCGCAGCCAGATTCTGCACATTCGGTTCAAGCAACATGGAGTGATGGCCGCCTGGCGTCGCATACGACTCAAAGCCACCCAATGCAAATCTACGCCACTCCAGCCGTGGATCATCCAATATTCTCGTGTCTATGGGCTGCCCGGCTGCAATGAATTGAAGCGCTCGCACCGGGACTGGCTGCGGAAGGTAGTTCCTTCCCGCGGTATCGTTAGCGATTCCCGCGGCATCCACCTGTGGCATGACGGTAGCTAGTGGGCTGGCGGCCAGATGCCGGCGCCAGCGAGCGACCGCGAACAAACGCGCGCGGGCGGCTAGATAACGGATATGCGCCATAACGTCTCGCACCGCAATCTTCCGGCCAGCTCTCCCGGCCAGGACCGATCGCAGAGTTCGAGCATAACGCCTCCAATGTTCCGGCGCTTTCGGATATCCGGGAGTGGTGGCGTCCAACAAGGCCAACAATTCCACCTGCTCTCCCGACGCGACTAACTGGCGCGCGATCTCGAACGCAACTATTCCTCCGAAGCAATGGCCCGCCAGCAGGTACGGACCCCTGGACTGTACGGAGTGGATCACTGCGGCGCAATTGGCGGCGACGCTCTCCACGGTTCGCGATCCAGCCGCTCTGTCGCTGGGATAGCGGAGCGCCAACACGGGCTGGCGTTTCCCCAAGTGTTTCGCCAGGCTGCGGAAATAGTAAGGCTCGCTCGAGGCGTCCGGCATCAGAAATAGCGGTCGCCTGGAACCGGTCGGCTGTAGAGCGATCAAGGCCGATTCCGGCTTCTCGGAGGTATTGCCGCACTCGGTGACGATGACCGCCAAATATCGGACGGTTGGATTCTCAAAAAAATCCACTCGATCAAGCAAACTGGTATCCACGGCCAACGCCGAGCGAACCTCCGCCAGCATTACGGTGGCGGCCAGCGAATCGCCGCCCGCCGCGAAGAAGTCATCGTCCAGACCGACCTCATTCTGAAGAATCCGGTTCCAAATCTCGACGAGCTGCAGCTCCAGGCCGGAGGCACCGGCGAGCGAGTCCCGCTCCCAAATGACGTTCAATTCTTCGCGCAAGGCGATGCGCCGGGCTTTTCCCGTGGCGCCCTTGGGAATACGATCCACAAACAGAATACGCCGCGGGACTTTGAAAGCGGCCACGCGGGTACTGACAAATTGCCGCAGCTCGCGCTCTGTGACGGATGCGCCGGGACGCAGCACCACAGCGGCGACGATATCCTCGCCGAGAGTAGGATGGGACATCCCGAATCCCGCTGCTTCCGCCACGGCAGGATGGCCGGCAAGCGCTGCGTCGATCTCCTGCGGCATGATTTTTTCACCGCCGCGATTCACTACTTCCTTAACGCGCCCCGTGACGTACAAATAGTTCTCTTCGTCGAAACGGCCTAGGTCGCCGGTCCGCAGCCAGCCGCCGCTGAATGAGATCCTGTTTGCCTCAGGGTTATTCCAATAGCCAACCGTCACGGCCGTGCCGCGGATCCTGATTTCGCCCTCGGTTCCCTGGGGCGCAGGTTGTTCGGATTCATCGAAAATTGCTACCTCCGCCCCAGTGCCGATGCCCACCGAACCAGGCTTGCGGAGTCCCGGAGGTAAGGGGTTGCTGGTGGCGGCGCCAACTTCAGTCAGACCGTAACCTTCGATCACGGGCGCGCCGAGGGCGCCTTCGAGTGAGGCGATCAGATCGGGGGGAAGCGGGGCGCCGATGGACCGCACGAACCGCAATCGGCACGGGATAGTTCGCCGTTCAATATTGAGCAGTGTCAGGATGGCACGATGCATGGTCGGGCTGGCCGTGTACCAGGTGGGCTGAAATTCTTCAAGCCAGTTTAGAAATCGTACCGCGTCGAAACCGGGCGCGCAGATCGCGCTGCCGCCGCAATAGAGTTGCGATAGAATCGCCAGGCTTCCCTGCAGGTGAAGAAGCGGCATTAGACTCAGGAATCGGTCCTCACTCCCCAGGTGAAGGGCGCGGCTAGTTTGCAGGCACTGGGCTCGCAGGTTCGTGTGATTGAGGGGAACTAACTTGGGACAGCCCGTGGTAGCGGAGGTGTGAAGCAGCAATCCTGCATCCGCGGCCGACCCGTCACTTTGGGGAACCGCCGGTCCACGCGGCGAAAGCGCAAACACGCCGGCCACTGATCCGGGCGCGGCTCGCGACTCCCAAACCTGGATCCCAAGATTCTCAGCGGCCGCGATGAGGTGCTTTTCATCGGGCAGGGCCATCACTGCCGCCGGAGTGAGTGCGGTCAGACACGCTTGAATCTCCGGGGCTGGCAGGCGCGGATTGATTGGCGCGCAGACACATCGAAGGGATGTTCCGAGGATTGCCAGCGCCAGGTCCGGGCCGTCCGGCAGTGCCAGTGCGACTACTCTTCCGGCCAGCGCGTCCAAGGCCTCCGCGATGGATTCGACTTCACGCCAAAGCTGCGCGTAGGTAAGCCCTGTCCGTTCCGGCGCGCGAAGGGCTGTGGATTGCGGCGTATCGGCTGCCCACTGGCGAATCTGCTCGAACAGCGGCAATTCGGAGCGAATCTCGAAACTCATGTCGGGTTTTCATCAATGATAGTTCATAGGGGTTGGGCTCGCACGATGCGCGAACCATTCTGGTTCGGCTAGCATCTAAGTAATATGCCGGCTACCGTAGAAGCAAATCCCATCGAGGGCCTCGCCTCGTCGCAATTACCCCAAGGGGGCTCCTGCTTGTTGATTATCTTCGGCGCCTCCGGAGATCTCGCACGGCGGAAACTGATTCCCAGCCTTTACAATCTCGCCTGCGTTGGTTGCATGAATCCGGATTTCGTGGTTCTTGGCACGGGAAGAACCGAGATGTCCGATGAACAGTTTCGCGCGAAGATGCGGGACGCAGCATCGAAGGCGAGTGACACGCGAGATTTTTCCGATTCAGTATGGCACGAATTCGCGAACCGTCTGCACTATTTTAGCGGCGATATCGACGATCCGGAGTTCTACAACAAGCTGCGCGACCAATTGAACCAAATGCGCCAATCCGGCTCCAGCCCGAATCATCTGTTCTACCTCTCCATTGCGGCGTCTCAAGCGCACACTGTCATTGAAGGGCTGGGGACGGCGGGTCTCAACCACAGTGACGGAGGTTGGGCACGCATCATTATTGAGAAGCCATTCGGGCGCGACCTCGCGTCCGCGCGCCAACTCAACCAGACCGTGCTGAAAGTTTTCGATGAGCAGAACGTGTATCGCATCGATCATTACCTGGGCAAGGAGACCGTCCAGAACATTTTGGTTTTCCGCTTCGCCAACTCGCTCTATGAGCCGCTATGGAACCGCAATTACGTGGATCACGTGGAGATCACGGCCGGGGAGACGGTCGGTGTGGAAGGCCGCGCGGGTTTTTACGAGGAGACCGGCGCTCTGCGCGACATGGTGGCGAACCACCTGCTTCAGTTACTGGCATTGACAGCTATGGAGCCGCCCATCGCGTTCGATGCCGATTCGGTGCGCCAGCAAAAGGTGCAGGTTCTCAAGTCCATTCGGCCAATGACAGTGGAGGAAGTGGCGGAGCGAACTCTCCGCGGACAGTACGGCCCCGGTCAAGTTGCCGATAAGCCGGTACCGGGATACCGTCAGGAGCCGGGCGTGAAACCCGATTCAACCACCGAAACGTTCGTCGCCCTCAAGCTATTCATCGACAATTGGCGTTGGGCGGGCGTGCCATTCTACATCCGAACAGGAAAGCGGCTGTCGCACCCGATGACTGAAATTCGCATTCATCTAAAACGTACGCCGCAAGCGCTGTTCGCAACCACGCCCGAGGACCAACTTGAGCGCAATGTGATTACGCTGCGGATACAGCCGAACGAGGGAATTTCGATCGCCTTCGGTGCGAAACGGCCAGGGAACCAGATGCGGACCGTAACCGTGCAAGCAGACTTCTCCTATCGCGCGATATTCGGTTCTAAAACGCCAGTGGCTTACGAGACGTTATTGCTGGATTCCATGCTGGGCGATCCGACTCTTTTCACCAGCCGTGATGAAGTAGAGGCGGAGTGGCGAATCATTACGCCCATTGAGGAGGGCTGGACGAAACTCCCCCCGCCGAATTTCCCAAATTATGCCGCCGGTAGCGACGGTCCGCATTCCGCCTAAGCTTTTCTGACCAGCTCGACGTCGATGGAGATATCGACTTCATCACCAATCATGACGCCACCGGTTTCAAGCACCTGGTTGAAGGCGACTCCAAATTCCTTGCGGCTGATTTTGGTGGTGGCCGCAAGTCCGCGACGGAAGAAACCCCAGGGATCTTTGATCTCCGGCGTCACGCTGTCTACTTCCAAAACCACCGGACGGGTGACGCCGCGGATGGTCAGATCGCCCGCTACGTGATACTCGTCGTTCCCTTCCTTCACGATTTTGGTGGATTGGAACCGTATGGTGGGGTGGTTGGTGGCGTCCAGGAAATCGGGGCTCAGCAGGTGCTTGTCGCGATCGGGCTCCCTCGTATTGATCGTGCTGACATCGATCTCGGCTGTAACGCTTGATGCGGTGTGATCGGTTTCATGGAGGGTTATTGCTCCACCAACTTTCGTGAACTCGCCCCGAACCCATGCGATCATCAGGTGGCGCACCTTGAAGTGGGCGCTGGAATGGGTCGGGTCAATATTGTAGGCGATGGTAGCGGACTGGGCCGCCGTTTGGCTGGTACTCATCAGAACTCCTCTCTTGGGAGTGGATGCTTGAACCAGCCCGAACGCTTCACCTGTTTTCGTCTGACCAGTGCCGTCCGAAGAAACTGCTGGCTTCGTCCGGAGAACCTACCCATTTAATTAACGCGTTCATATCCACCTTAACTTCAACCACGGTGGCCTGATCCCGCTGGAAGGTTGCGATCAGCATGCGGGTGGAGCGGGCCTCGTCATCGTCCGCATAGATGTAGATAGATTCGCCGTCGCGCCGTGAATGCACGCGTACCAGAGGGCGCAGGCGGCCAGAAGAAAACCCGTGCATGAATTCATCGAGTTCCTTTTCGTCGTCCTCGCCTATGGATTTTAGATCCTCGAATATCGCTAGCTTGAACTCGCTCGCTCCGGCCGGATGCGCCACTTTGACAAACACATTGGCCACGCCGAGGAACGGAATGTGGGTACGCTTGGTGTGGTAGTGAATTTCGATGGCTTTCACCACATGATCGAATTCCGAATCGGCGATCAGGACCACGCCGGATGCCACCAGAAAAACAGCCAGGAATCGCGCGGTCATTTGTCCTCCTTGCTTCTTGAAGAGAATGAACCGTGAAGCTTCGGGATGTGGAACTGGCCGCCCAGATCCGCCACCTCGTCAGGGTCAATGGTTCCCACTACGTTCACGAATGTCAGTTGGCGCGGCTCTGCGACGATGATTACCGCGCCTCCCAGCGTGCCGTTGCTCGGAAGCTTCAGGAACACGTCCACATTGGCGCCATCGCGTCTGGATCTCACTCCGACGATGCGTCCCCAGGGTGGGGATTGAACTTGAGAGCGAACCGACTCGACATCCGCCCGGTCGTAATCGCCGTCTTCGGCGAACTGGTAGCTGCGGACGTAAACGCCTTCCAGTTTGGCGAGCAGCCTTTTCACTTTGGCCACATCCGGGTCGTCTTTATCGGACAGGAATCTGGCGGCCATCTTCAGCAGGGATCCGTCGAGTGTGATATCCACCGATTCTTCGGCTTTTGCCGACAGTTTGTCCAGATTCGCTGGCAGCTTAATGTCCTGCGCCCACAGGGGCATCAGGCCAGCCGCCAATAATATACTTGCGATTCGCATCATCTCACCTCACTAATAGACACGCATCACCGGGCGCCGCGAATGCAAGTAAATTGGCCGCGGATGAACGCGAATGAACGCGAATAACGCGATACTAGACATATGGCTGCTGCTCTGGAAGTCCACAATCTGCGCAAGGCCTATAGGGATGTGGTTGCTGTGGATGGCCTGGACCTGCGGGTACGCCTGGGCGAGTGCTTTGGGCTGTTGGGGCCTAACGGCGCGGGCAAGACTACAACCATCGAAATCTGTGAAGGCTTAATCGCCGCTGACTCGGGTGAGGTGGAGATGCTCGGCATGCGGTGGGAATCGGACGCGGGCGGGCTCCGCCAACGCCTGGGGATTCAGCTTCAGGACACGCAACTCTCGGAGAAGCTCACCGTGTTCGAGACCGTCCGGCTGTTTCGCAGCTTCTACCATGCTGGTCCGTCGGCTGCGGAAGCCATTGCACTGGTGCAACTGGAAGAGAAACAGAAGGCGCGCGTGGGCACTCTTTCGGGCGGGCAAAAACAGCGGCTGGCCATGGCTTGTGCGCTGGTGGGCGATCCAGATTTTTTGTTTTTGGATGAGCCTACCACGGGCTTAGACCCGCAGGCTCGCCGTCAGCTCTGGGATTTGATCGAGGAATTCAAACTGGCGGGCCGAACCATTCTGCTGACCACGCATTACATGGATGAAGCCGAGCGCCTGTGCGATCGCGTGGCCATCATGGACCATGGCAAGATCATCGCGCTGGGAACGCCGCGCGAGCTGATCGCCTCCATTGGCGTGGAACATGTTGTGGAGTTCTCAGCAGGTGTAGCGTCGAGAGCGCTGGCCGTTTCCGCCTTGCATGAGATTGAAGGTGTTCGCGATGTTAAGGCCGAGAATGGCAGCGTGCAGTTGCAAGTCACCGAGCTCCATCGCGCCGTGCCTGCATTATTGGCTGAGCTCGACCGTCAAGGATTGCCGCTCACTGAACTGCGCACCCATTCGGCTTCGCTGGAGGACGTCTTCGTCACGTTGACGGGACGGCGTTTGCGCGATGAGTAACGTTACCGCGATTTCCGATTTGGAAGCGAAAGAAGCGGCGCGAAAAACTCCGCGCCCGTCCGCGTGGACGGATCATCCGCTGGCGCAATTGACGTGGGTGCGATTTCTTGAATTTATTCGTGAACCTGAAGCACTGTTCTGGGTGTTTATCTTTCCCATCCTGCTGGCGGCCGGGCTCGGGATTGCGTTTCGCAATCGCCCCGCCGATGTGCTGAAGATCGCCGCTATCACGCCTCAACTCGCCCAGTCGCTTCGTCAGGAAAAGCTGCTGGATGTTTCGCAACTGCCAACTGGTGCGGCTGAAGAAGCGCTACGAACGGGCAAGGTAGCGCTGCTGGCGGCGCCAGGACCGGGCGGCAGCGTGGTTTACAAATATGACGACACGAATCCGGAAGGACGCACGGCGCGCATGCTCGCCGACCGCGCGGTGCAGCGTGCCGCCGGACGCGCGGATCCGGTTACATCCACTGACCAGTTGATGCGCGAGCCCGGTTCTCGCTATATCGATTTCCTGATCCCGGGATTGCTTGGTATGAACCTGATGGGCAGCGCCATTTGGGGCATGGGATTCGCGATTGTGGACGCGCGCCGCAAGAAGCTGATGAAGCGGCTGGTGGCGACGCCCATGCCCCGGCACTATTTTCTGCTGTCGTTTGTGCTTTCGCGCCTGGTTTTGCTGGTTGTGGAAGTGGGCGTCGTATTGGGATTCGGGGCGGTGGCTTTTGGCGTTCCGATACGCGGTTCGATTCTCGACCTGGTGCTGCTCTGCGTGCTGGCCTCAATGTCGTTCAGCGCCCTGGGATTGTTGCTCGCTTCGCGGGCGCGCACTATCGAAGCTGTCTCCGGTCTGATGAATTCGGTGATGATGCCCATGTGGATTGTCTCCGGAGTGTTTTTCTCCGCGCAGCGATTCCCGGATTTCGCGCAGCCCGTTATTAAGGCGCTGCCCCTTACCGCTGCCATCGACGCGCTCCGATTGAATATGCTGCAGGGGGCCAGCCTGCGGCAAGTAGCTTCGCAGATGGGTGTGCTGGGATTGTGGCTGGTGGTGTGCTTCGCACTGGCGCTTAAGCTTTTCCGGTGGAGATAAGATAGGGCATCGACTTCCTCACGGTCGCGGTTCGGAAAGATGTTACCGAGCCGCGACCGTGAGGGAGTTTCCATGGGCCTGCTGGCCCACCAAAGGTGATGAAGACCCCGCGTGGCGCACGCACTCTTGCGTGCTGCGCCGAGACTCGTCTCGGCGTCGGGCGGCATCGACACGAGTGTCGATGCAGCACGCAAGAGTGCGTGCGCCACGCGGCGTCTTCAACGGAGTCGGTGCTTGGAGTCACTTTCCTACTGCGAGCCACGGCGAGTTCACTACATGCAGCAGCACAACTACCGCGCACGCCCAAAGAGCCCGCCCTCCAAATGTTCCTAGACGGCGCGCTCGCACAACGTAATACGTGCAACCAGCCGCGATGCATGCGAGTTCCACCCACCACCAGCCCACCGGAAGGCGCTGCCAGACACCCAAGCCGATATGGATACTGGAGTGTGGCCACAACGCCAGATCGTGGGGATGCATCGGCCAGTCCAGCAGAAAGTGCGAGAAGACAGCAAATCCGATGGCCAGAACGACCGCTCGCCTGCGCCGCCAAAAGAAACTGGCGAACAGCGCTGCCCACACTAGCGACATCGTGAGCGAGTGCGACCAATCGATGAAGTCAAGAGAAAATCCCGGACTGACGCCCGGCGTGACCGTGACTCGTTCGATGCCCAGCATCACGAAGATGCCGAACAGCACATCCAGGAATCCTACGCCCAACAGTAACGCCCAGGTGGGCGCCTGCGGCTGATTGGCCTTTATGGCGAGCCCCGCCGCGTAATGTCCCGCGTACACTAGCTCTTTCTCCGGACGCGATCGAGCCAAGCCAGTATCGGGACCGGCAACGTAAAACTGATCAGGCACAAAACGCCGAAGCCGAAGCTGCTCATGGACGCCTCAAATCCTCAGGAACACTTTGCGCTTGTACATCCAGTAGAGAATGAGCCAGTAGCACAGCAAAACGGCCGTGCCCTGCATGAGCGGCTCCAGGCCATCTCCGAAAAACTTGAAAACATTCGGTCCCAGATTGATGCGGAACGAACTGACGAAGAAATTTTGGAACAAGTGCGCAATCAGATAAGCCGCGATGGAGTTCATGCCGATCACCACCAGCGGAAACGCCCATTTGCGATATCCTTTGACCTCGATGATCCAACTGAACGCGGCCAGCAGCAGGAAACAGGCGCCACCACTGAACAACACCCAGCCCGGCGACCAAATGCGTTTTACGATTGGGGCGATGCCCGCGTAGTGAAGCAACAATCCGGAGGCGAGTCCAACCACGCCCGCAATCAGGAATCGCTTCATCGGAATGCGCGGCGCACTTTCACGCAGCCAGCGGCCGGCCACCAATCCCAGAATCATGGTGCCCAATGTTGGAATAAAGCTGAGCGTGAGATATCCGCCATCGTTGAAAACCCACCGCCTGGGGCGCGGAAACAGATTCAGGAACCACTGATCGAATGCGACTCCCAGGTTGGAGTTCTTGTTCCAGTGCGATGCAAAGCCTGAGAAGTTGTGGGGCCAATTGGCGGGCACTCCCACAGCCTGATAATTGAATCCCGGACCCGGCGCCGGATACAGCGCCCAAGCCAGCCAGTAACCGCTCACTATTACCGCGAAGGCGGTCCACTGCCAGCGTGGCCGGCGGAATCCGAGCAAGAACAGGATTGGATAGCCGAGGCCGATTTGCGACAGCGTGTCCTCAAATGTGAAATTTGTTTGGGTGCTGTGCATCGACCGCAGAAAAATTCCCAGCGCGACCAACAATATTGAGCGCCAGATGGCATGTGCCCACATCTTGCCGAATATCCCGCCTTTGGCCAAACGACTGGCGATGGAATAGGGCAACGCCACGCCCACCAGAAACGAAAACGATGGCTGAATCAGATCGTGCAGCGAACATCCGAACCACTCCACATGAGTCTGGTTGAATCCCAGAACCGCCCAGAACCAGTTGCCTGGGTAAGCCGCCGCAACGCGCGCGAGTTCCAGCACTTCGGCCATCATGAGCAGCATCACAAAGCCGCGATAGGCGTCCACGGCGATGTTGCGCGTCACTGACGGCGTTCGAATAGCCTGCTGAGCTATGTCCGGGGATGTCAGCGTAGCTTGCATGAAATTAGTGACAGTATACTCAATCACCGATATTTGTACCAGGGCCTTGACTTACTAGTCGGAATCCGATATAACGGATGCCGAGTATGAAAGACGATCCGGCTGCTTATCTACCCCTCTCCCCCGCGACTCTGCACATCCTGCTGGCACTAGCCGGCGAAGACCTGCATGGCTATGGAATTATGCAGGAGGTTCTGCGCCAGTCGGAGGGGCGCTACAAGCTAGGCCCCGGCACGCTCTACGATAACCTGCAACGACTGACGGCGCAGGGCATGGTCCAAGAAGTGGCTCGCCGGGCAACGGGCGAGGTTGAGAACGACGATCCGCGACGGCGCTATTACCGGCTCATGCCCTCCGGACGCTCGGTGCTTTCCGCTGAAATTTCGCGCCTGGAAACCGTGGTTCGCGACGGCAAGCTGCGCATGCTATCTGCCAAGCCGAGGAGGACATCATGATCCGCTGGTTCTACGCGGGTCTTCTTCGCCTGCATCCACCGGGTTTCCGCCAGCGCTTCGGTCAGGAAATGCTGTGGATCTTCGATCAGGCCGCCGCCAATGGTGGTACTGCCCCGCTCCTCGCCGATGCCGTGCTGTCATTGTGGCGGCAGTGGACGCTGCGTTCGGAATTCTGGCATCAAACCGATACTGGCGACCGGGCAGCCATGGATGGCGTGCCCGTCTTCTATATCGGCGAGGGTGATACGCCGCGCACAAGTGCGTTGATCCACGGAGGAGTGCTGTCGTTGATTGTATTCAGCGCGGTTTGGTTCACGCTGAGTCATAGTAACAGCCATGCACGGCTCTTCACGCTGATGGGCTCGCACAATCACAGTTTCTCGCATCTCCTTGAAACACACAGTGTGAGTGCTGCGCCGACGGAGCTAAGCACGCAAGTCAAAGTGAAACCGGAACCTGGAGCCTACCGGCCTTCTCCATATTTCCGGATGATGCCGGTGTTGATGGCGCTGGATACCGATCAAGACGGAATCATTTCGGCATCGGAAATTGCCAACGCCGCGACAGCTCTTCTCATCCTTGATAAGAACGGCGACAACAAGCTCAGTGCGGAGGAATGCGGTTTGGGAATCCCGCATCCGGCGGATGCGGCTCTGGGTTTCATGCGTCTTCACCCGGTGCTTGCGGCGCTGGATTCGAACCACGATGGCGAGATTTCGGCGAGCGAGATTCTGAACGCTCCGGCGGCGCTGCTGGGTCTCGACAAGAATCGGGACGGGCAGTTGAGTGAGGGGGAGCTGCTGCCGAATCCAGTGGTTCATTTACACTCCCTTCCGGTCGCGGCTCGGTAGGGGCGCAGGTCGGTAACCGCGGGTCCTAACGGTTACGGTTAGTCGGGCCGAACGCTACAATAGAAGTAAGAATCCCACACTGACATGAAGTTTAGACTCCTCCTTCTCTCCCTTTGCCCATTGCTCGTTAGCGCTCAATCGCTCCAGGATTTCGAGAAGCGCATCACTGAGTTTACTCTCGCGAACGGAATGCACTTCATCATTTTCGAGCGGCACGAGGCGCCGGTGGTCTCGTTTCACTCCTACGTCAATGCCGGATCGGTGGATGATCCGAGCGGGGAAACCGGCATCGCTCACATGTTCGAGCACATGGCTTTCAAGGGGACCGAGACCATTGGAACCAAGAACTGGCCGGCTGAAAAGCAAGCGCTGGATGAAGTGGAGCGCGTGTACGATCACTACGACGGTGAGCGCAATAAGGGAGAGAAAGCAGATGCTACCAAGCTCGCTGCGCTCAAGAAGGAGCTGAACGGCGCGATTGAGAAAGCCAACAGCTACGTTGTTCCGAACGCGTACACGCAAATCATCGAAGAGAATGGCGGCGTTGGTCTGAACGCCGGCACCGGCGAGGATTCCACCAATTACTATTACAACTTCCCCCGCAACCGACTGGAACTCTGGTTCCTGTTGGAATCGCAGCGCTTCTACGATCCCGTTTTCCGCGAGTTCTATAAGGAGCGGGACGTGGTTCGCGAAGAGCGCAGGATGCGCGTGGAATCCAGCCCGCAGGGGATGCTGGTGGAGAGCCTGCTAGCCGGGTCGTTTGAAGCGCATCCTTACCACAACATGCCCGGCGGATGGGCCAGCGACATTGAGAATTTCCGCGAGACTGAAGCGGTTACGTTTTACAAGAAATACTACGTGCCCGCCAACATCACGATTGGTATCGCCGGTGATGTGGACCCCAAGGAATGCCGGCGGATGGCCGAGAAGTATTTTTCGATACTCCCGGCTGGCCCGCTCCCAAGCGGTCCGCGAACGGTGGAACCTCCACAGAAGGGCGAGCGCCGCATTGCAGTTGAATCGCCCGCGCAGCCGTTCATGGCTATCTCCTACAAGCGGCCGGATCAGACCAGCAAAGACGATCCCGTGTTTGACGTCCTCAATGAGATTCTGTCCGGTGAACGTACCGGACTGCTCTACAAGGAATTGGTGCGCGACCAGAAGATCGCGCTCGCGGCGGGCAGCCAGGCATCGTTTCCGGGCGGCAAATATCCCAACTTATTTCTGTTCTTCCTGGTCCCGAATATGGGCCACACAGTGGAAGAGAACGAAAAGGCCTGTTACAAAATTATCGAGCACGTGAAGGCCGACAAAGTGGATGAAGGCACGCTGAATCGCATCAAGACCAAGGTGCGGGCGGATCTCATTCACAGATTGGACAGCAATTCAGGAATGGCCGCTGCTCTCACCTCCTACTACGTCGCCTACGGTGACTGGCGCAAGATGTTCACCGGTATCGACGAGATCGCAAAGGTCACCGCCGACGATGTCCAGCGTGTCGCGAAACAATATTTGATTCCGGATGCCCGGACAGTGACATGGATCGTTCCGCCCGCCGCTGCGAAGGAGGCGAAATGAAACTGCTGATCGTCCTCCTGCTTCTGCTTTCATCACTCGCGTTGGGCCAAACAGAAGTCCATCGCGGCCCGGTCAACCTGCCTTCCTACAAAGAGCTGAAATATCCACCGCTGCCGCCGCTCGAAATACCCAAACCGGTGGAGTTCACACTCTCGAACGGCATCAAAGTTTTCCTGCTGGAGGATCACGAACTACCGTTGGTTTCCGGTGGCGCGCTGATCCGTACCGGCAATCTTTTCGATCCTGCCGATAAACATGGGGTCGCGCAGCTCACCGGCGAAGTCTTACGCTCAGGCGGAACGAAAGTCAAGGCGGGCGATCAGATCGATGAAGATCTGGAGAACGTAGCCGCTTCGGTGGAAAGCCAGATCGGCGAGAGCAGCGGCTCGGTATCCTTTAATTGCCTAAAGGAAAACACGGATCAGGTCCTCCGGGTTTTTAAGGATTTTCTCACCACGGCCGAATTTCGCGAAGACAAAGTAGAACTGGCTAAAACTCAATTGCGCAGCGAGATTTCGCGGCGCAACGACGATGCTGGTGGTATCGCGGAGCGCGAGTTCACCAACATCCTCTACGGCCGCAACACGCCCTACGGTTGGGAGATCGAATACTCCGACGTGGATGCAATCCATCGGCAAGACCTGGTGGATTTCTATCATCGATACTATTTCCCGTCCAATATTATTCTCGAGGTGTATGGCGATTTCTCCTCGAGCGACATGAAGACCAAGCTGGAGCAGCTTCTGGGCGACTGGAAGTACACGCAGCCACCGGTTCCCGCGTTTCCGAAGGTGCAGGCCGCTCCTTCGCCGGGCGTATTTCTCGCCGCCAAGACAGACGTTACTCAAACTTTCTTCAACGTCGGACACTTGGGAGGCGAATATCGCGATAAGGATTATCCGGCGCTGGAAGTGGCCGCGCAGATCCTCGGCGGCGGATTTTCCAGCCGTCTGCTCCGGCGCATTCGTACCGAACTCGGCTGGGCGTATAACATCGGAGCGTCCTGGGATGCCAATTATGATCATTCGGGCGTTTTCAAGATTTCTGGCAGCACGCAATCGGTGCACACCGTGGACACTTTGAAGACGGTTCGCGAAGAGCTGGAGAAATTCCGGTCGGCGGAGGTCAGCGACGAAGAATTAAAGACTGCCAAGGATACTGTGCTCAACGGCTTCGTGTTTCACTTCGACCGTCCCAGCAAAACCTTGAACCGCCTGGTGCTGTACGAGTATTTCGGTTATCCGCGCGATTTCCTTTTTCAGTACCAGAAGGCCATAGCGGCGGTCACGAAAGCCGATATCCTGCGCGTGGCACAGAAATATTTCAAGACGACAGAGCTGACTTATGTTGCGGCAGGGAATCCGAAGGACTTTGGGACGCCGCTCACCGCTCTGGGCATGCCCGTTCAAAATATCGATCTCACCATCCCCGAGCCTAAGCAAGATGCCGCGAAAGCAGATCCAGCCAGTCTCCAAAAGGGCAAGGAACTTCTTCAACATGTGCAGCAGGCGCTGGGTGGCGCGGACAAGCTGGCCGCTGTGAAGGATCTTGTCTACCATGGCGAGGCGGGTATTGAGACTCCAGGCGCAACCATGAAGGTGAAGCAGGCGAATTCCTATCTGGCGCCTTCCTCACTGCGACAGGAGATCGAGCTGCCGTTCGCGAAACAGACCGTGTATTCGGATGGCACTACAGGATGGTTGATATCGCCGCAAGGGCCGATGGGGATGTCGCCGGCGGTCTTGAAGCAGGTGCAGGGCGAAGTATTTCGACAAATCCCGCCCTTGGTTATGAGCGATCGCGATCCCGGTCGTACCGTCAACTACGGAGGTGAGGGAGTGCTCGAGATTTCGGCGAAAGACGGCGAGAGCGTACGTTTGGAGGTTGACGGGAAAACTGGGTTACCCTCGAAGATCATCTATCAGGGCGGCCAGGGTCCGGTCGAACAAACTTATTCCGACTGGCGCGAAGTGAATGGCATCCGTTTGCCTTTTGCGTGGAGCATCGTGCAAGGCGGCAAGAAATTCGCGAGCGTGACGGTTGCGGAATACAAGGTCAATTCGGGGTTAACGAAAGAAGAGATTAGTAAGAAGCCATGAAATTCCCGGGGCGGTTCCTTCTTTTGCTTCTAACCCACTCTATCTTTCTGCATGCGGAAAGCTTGCAGGAGCGCGGTAAGCGGGTTGTTAATGAGTGTTTGGACGTACTCGGGGGCCAACAGTATCTGAACATGCAGAACCGCGTAGTGGCCGGGCGCGCTTATTCCTTCTACCGCGAGCAGCTCAGCGGCTTAAGCATCGCTAAAATCTATACGCGCTTTGACTCAGGAGTTAGCGATACGACGCACGAGCTGGCTGTGCGCGAGCGTCAGAACTTCGGCAAGAAAGAAGATTACGGCACGCTGTTTCAAGAAAAAGCGGCGTACAACGTCAGCTTCCGCGGAGCTCAGCCGTTGCCGGATGACCGCTTCGACCGCTACAAAGACACGACGATCAGCGATATTTTCTATATCCTTCGCGTTCGAATGCACGAGCCGCTGATCTTCGAATCGCGCGGCTCCGATGTCCTGCAGAACGCGCCCGTTGAGATCGTGGATATCACGGATAGCGACAATCACACCACCACCGTTTATTTTCACCAGATCACCAAGCTGCCGGTGCGTGAGGTATTCTACCGCCGCAACGCCGTGACCAAGGATAAGGACGAAGAAATCACGCTTTTTTCGAAGTATCGCGAAGTGGATGGGATTCAATGGCCATTCGCTATCGAGCGCCAGCGCAACGGCGAGAAAAATTTCGAGATATTCGCGGACGCCGTGAAGTTCAACGATCCCAAGGTGCAGGGCGACCTGTTCGAACTGCCGTCCGACATCAAGCTGCTGAAACGGGACTAGCTGTTTTCTGTTCTACCTTGTGCAATTCCAGTGCGAGCGGCAGATCGATGGCAACCAGCAAACCGGGGTTGGCGTTCCGCGCCGTGAGTTTGCCTTTGTGCAACTCCACGGACCGGCGGGCGATAGCTAGCCCCAACCCCAGGCCGCCGCTCGCGCGATTGCGGTCCGAATCCACTCGATAGAAGGGGTCGAAAATCCGCGGCAGAGCTTCCTCAGGGACGCCGGGACCGTAATCACGGACACAAATTTCTGCCATGCCGCCAATTTTCTTAAGTTCGATATCGATGGCGGTACCGGAGGGCGCGTAGCGGATGGCGTTGCGGATTACGTTTTCGACGGCGCGGCGGATAAGCTCCTCATCGCCGTTTAACATCACCGCGTCGGGCGCCTTAAGCAGCAAAGTGCAGTCC
>Ga0207031_10042_pt1 | contig 32197 bp, 25 predicted proteins | sample Alteio_BWMinCont_37_FD_153278 | JGI IMG/M metagenome (GOLD analysis project Ga0207031, IMG submission 153278) | Enriched cells from forest soil in Barre Woods Harvard Forest LTER site, Petersham, Massachusetts, United States -... | ecosystem: Environmental > Terrestrial > Soil > Temperate forest >... | reverse complement strand
AATATACCAATGTATAGTTATCCTCGTCGCCCCAAAAAGTTCTCATTAGTGCCGCAAAAAAACTAAAAAAAGCGACAAAAAGCGACAGTATTTGGAGCAAAAAACATGAAAAACCGCTTGAATTTGAAGAAATTGAATTGTCGCACCTGGTGACACGAAGAGTGGTCAGAATAACGAAACCCGCTTGGAAATTGCAATCGTTCCGGTCAGTGCATGACAGGAACTAGATTGATAGCAATGCCAAACAGCTTCTTTTTCGGTGCCAAAACGCCATCTTGAGGCCGCAATTATGAGAAATGGGAGATATGTAAATGTGTCCAGTAATATTCAAACCGCGTTTGCAGTGACAGTCTGCCCACGCGTGGGCAGACTGTCATGATAAATGCGGTCAGAATGTGATGAATTCACACCCTCACACAAGGAATATCAAATGAAGAACGAAGCAAGGCGGGGCACCGGCGTGTTTTTTCACAGAAATGCTCGGGCGATAATGTCAGATCCCTGAGCACTGCTTGGAATCTTGGACGGGAGTATATCTACTAGCGCTTCCAGCCTAGGATGGTGGGTCAGTGGGACAACTTTTCAAGTTGTCCGGACAAGATGGAATCATGTCCCACAGAGACAGAGCCCATGGGTCAGTGGGACAACTTTTCAAGTTGTCCGGACAAGATGGAATCATGTCCCACAAAGACAGAGCCCACCAATTTAGTCTGGAAGCTCTACCACTACCAGGCTTCTGGATCTACCGTCCTACCGCCCCCATCATTTGCCCGCCGACAACCAGTGCAAATTCCGGCTCGCTCTGATCGCTAGCGGGAGTGAGCCGCACCGCCCGGACGTCGTGTAGCCGACGTAGTCCGTTCTGAAAAGCTGCAAGTGACAGTTCGGGGAATTTCACCCGGATGGCGTGAAACAGTTCCGGGAATGAGCAATCGCCGGCAATGCCCGACAAACTCCGGCGATCCAGATATTCCAGAGCTTCAATTGCCCACGGCACCACACGACTGACCGGCTCGGCAATTGCATGAATATTTGTTTCGGCTCGCCGCAATGCGGACTCAACGCGGATGGTGAGTTCATCCAGTCGCCGGAGTATCTCCGTGGCCCGTTTTTCGAACCGAGCTGTCAAGTTCGCGGTTTCCTGTTTCGCATCCATCAGCCATTGAGGAACTCCGGCACGTGTTGTTGACAGAACACTCTTCAGTTCCCGGAGAATCGACTTGGGTGAATCGTTATCGTCAATAAAGCTCATGGCCTTGGGAGTTGCCTGCACCCATTCGATAACGATTTTCCCTTTGACTTCGGTACGGAGTGTTTCGAGCAATCCTTCCCGCAAAGCCATGAGCGAGGCTTCCATTGCCAATCCCACCTTGGAATGGAACAAGCCGCGGAGCTTACCAGAGCGGAACAAGCGATGTTCGCCTGGAGTTGCGATGGCAATTTTCAAGGCGTCGAGCAATATCTCGGTGCGATGGGGATTATTGGGCATGGGGCCGGGAGAATCGGCACCGAAAGGCAAGTAAGTTGTGGCATCCATGCTGCACCGGTTGTTCAAGAAGCGAACCAGCCGTAGTTTAAACGTGTCCCCCATAAGAAGAAAAGACCATCCGGAAAGGCTCGGTCTCGTTGCTTGGAGTTGAACGTGTCCAATATCAGCAGTACCATCGGTGAAAACCGCCCCCGCATTCTCAGTGGTGTTCAGCCTTCGGGCAAACTCCATATTGGCAACTACTTCGGCGCGATCAAGCAACACATCGAACGGCAGGAAAAGGGCGATTGTTTCTATTTCATTGCCGATTACCACGCCTTGACATCACTCAAAGAGGCCGATGAGAAGGAACTGGCCGCGGCAAGCCGAAACAAGCAATTGACGCCGCGACCCGCCCGCCAGATCCTTGCCGATAACGTCCACGATGTGGCCCTCGATTATCTCGCGCTAGGTCTCGACCCCACCAAGGCCCATTTCTTTCGCCAATCGGATATTCCCGAGGTCTGCGAACTTACGTGGATCTTCTCCACAGTTTCCGGCATGGGCCTCTTGGAACGAGCCCATTCCTACAAGGACAAAGTGGATAAGGGGATTACACCCAGCGTCGGGCTTTTCACTTATCCAATACTGATGGCCGCGGATATCTTGATTTACCGCTCACACCTGGTTCCCGTGGGCAAGGACCAGGAACAACATCTGGAAATGACCCGGGATATCGCAGGAGCCTTCAATAGTTTTTTTGGCGAAGTCTTCCCATTACCGGAAGCAGTCTTTAACGAGGCCGCGGTTGTGCCGGGAATTGATGGCCAGAAAATGAGTAAAAGCTATGGCAACACCATCGAAATCTTCGCGGAGGGAAAGGCTCTCAAGAATGTTGTGATGAGTGTTGTGACCGATTCAACACCAGTCGAAGAGCCCAAGAACCCGGAGACTTGCAACGTCTTCAAACTACTGAAACTCTTCTCGTCGCCAGATGAACTCGGTCGAATTGCCGACCTTTACCGCAATCCCATGCTGGAAGCCGACAAGCGCGGGGGCCGGCCATTCGGTTATGGCGATGCGAAAACGATGCTCTATCACAAGATCGATGCCTATTTTGCACCCGCTCGCGAGCGGCGAAAGCAGCTGGAAAAAAACCCAGGAGTGGTAGAGGAGGCTTTGACTATCGGTGCTAGGCGAGCTAGGGAATTGGCGCAAATCACACTAAGGCTAGTCCGAGAACGAGTGGGGATGCATGCTCGGCCTTTATAATCAGCCGCCTCTTCCCCTTTCGCTCACACCTCAACCCTTTACTTTCAGAATCAGTTCTGAACAGATACTTTCGGCCAGAGTCAAATTTCAGTGGATTGTCCCTTACGACTTGCAAAATCGATCCCACTCCTACTTCCATTTGTGATCTAGCATTCGATAGCTAGTGGGTGATTTCGTGAAATATACCCGCCTCGCGCCTTCCAACCAGCCGCCCTCGACAGAGGACGAATCTGCCCGTTCGTGCCGTGTGTTGAGGGTGCCATTGTGGCTATCGATTGTCCATATTGCTACCATCAGATCGACCTCCAGGCTGCCAAGCCCGGGCGGTTTCGTCCCAATTGTCCAAAATGCGGCAAATCATTCATTTTGTTGATTCCTTCCGAAGCTGGGAAAGATATTCGGGTTCGGGAAATTCCTGCCGATACCTCGCTTTCTCCCGTGGGAACCAGGGTTACGAGGAATCGAATGCTCGTTCTTGAGGAAACGCCAGAGGAGAATTCTTCACCAGTCGCAGTGGTGGATGATGTCTCTTCCAACGAGAGACGAGCAGCATTTGTAAAAACCAGTTTGGCCATAGGCTTCAATCCTTCTTCCCAAGGGCCCGTTGAGGACTTAACAGAAACGCCACTACCTCAATCCAATTCTGTGCATCCCCAGCTTCCGGGATATGTCATCGAGCGGGAACTCGGTCGTGGTGGAATGGGGGCGGTTTATCTCGGCCGCCAGCTCTCTCTCGATCGACAGGTGGCGATCAAAGTGATGAGCAAACGATGGGCGGCCGATCCGGTCTTCGTTGCGAGGTTCACCCGAGAGGCCTACGCTGCTGCCCAGCTTTCACACCCCAATATCGTGCAAATTCACGACATTGGCGAGGTGGAAGGGTCGCGTTTCTTTAGTATGGAGTATGTGCGCGGGCGCTCCCTTTCGGAGTTAGTGCGAATTCAGGGAAAGCTCGATCCGGAAACGGCTGTTGGGTACGTCCTTCAAGCGGCCCGCGGCCTCAAACATGCCCACGATTGCGGCATGATCCACCGGGACGTGAAACCCGATAATCTTCTGCTCGATGAGCAGGGCTTGGTAAAGGTCGCGGATCTAGGTCTGGTAAAAACACCTGCCGTGCACAGGTCCGACGACCAGCTTGCCGGCGACTCCGGAGCGGGGCTCGGCGAGCTGCCAAGCAATATGACCGGGGCTCGAATTGCTCTCGGCACCCCGGCCTACATGTCCCCCGAACAATGCCGCGATGCCGCCACGGTCGATCGGCGTGCCGATATCTATTCGCTTGGTTGCACTCTCTATGTCCTGGTGACTGGCCGGCCTCCTTTCAACGGCACTTCAGATGTGGAATTGATGACCAAGCATGTCTACGATCAACTCGTTCCTCCGGAGCAAATTGCTGCTCGCGTGCCGAAGGAGGTCTCGGCGGTAATCCAGCGAATGATGGAGAAGAACCCGGACGACCGGTTCCAGAGCATGGGTGAAGTGATTCGTACTCTGGAGGCATGGCTCGGGGTGTATCGCACGGGAACATTTTCGCCGAACGAGGAGCACATCTCAAAGTTGGAGAGCTGTACTAGTCAATTCAACACTGCCAAGATTGCACTTCTGCGCAGACGACTGATCACAGGATTTTATGCACTATTGGGGTTGAGCTCGGTGTTAATCCTGTTCTTCGGCAATTTGCAGTGGGTGTTTGGACTCGCTGGGCTGGGGGTTCAATCGGCTCTAGTTTATTTTGTGCTCGTTGGAGTGGCGCGACAGGGACCTCTCTTTACTCGAAGCCGAATCTTCATCAATGGGCTGTCGTGCGGAGATTGGGTTGTCGGTATTGCCACATTCTCACTGTTTTGCATGTTGTTAGCGATGCTCAAGGTGTTCTGGATCTGGCTGGGATTTGGTCTGATCGGTGTTGGTGTGGCAATTGCACTTCGGCTCGGAGTAGATCGGGGCGTCGAGGCCGAGCGGCGAACTCCTTTGGATGCGTGTGAACGGCTGCTCAGGCGGCTCCGGTTGCAGGGACTCGATGAGGAGGAATTGCGGCAATTTGTGGCCAAGTTTTCTGGAAGGAACTGGGAAGAACTCTTCGAGGCACTTTTTGGTTATGAAGCGAAAATGACAGCGCGATTGTTCCTCCTTCGCTCAGGTTCGTCAGGAAATCGCGAGAAACATGCAACCTGGCGAGAGCCGTTGATTGGTGCGATGGAGCGAATCGAGAAAGCTCGACGGGAGTCGAGGGAAAGAAAACTGCTCCAGTCGATCGAGCAGGCACAGCTGATCGCCACGGGAGCAACTCCGGAAGCCGCGGAGTATCAAGCAAAAGCTGCAGCCGATGCGATGGTAAAAGCAGCAGGGCAGGTTCGAGAAGCGGAGGAGGAACGAGTGCGTGTGGGGAGTGCTCTCTATCAAAACATGATACCGGTGAATGTTAGGGCAGTCCTGACGCCGCAACAGAAACCGCTCGAGTTTGTCCCAACGCAGCATGATCCGTTGGGAAAATTTGTCGGTTTGCTGGTCGGCCCCCAGGTTCGCGCAGCGCTTGCGTCTATTCTCCTGGCCGGTTGTGCTTTGTGGGTGTATCAAAACGCGCTCTTCGCCGGGTCTGAGTTCAAGGCTCAAGCGGCGCAGGTAGTGGAATCTCGGGATTTCACTCAACTGAAAAAAACCGCGGCTCGAGATCTGAAAAAACCCACTTCGCCGCTTGCCATAGATGGGGTGCCTGCCAGCGCAACGGACTGGCTCGATGGGTGGAATGCCGGTTTTGCCGGGCTGCTGCTCTTTGGATCGCTCTTCTATCGGGGCAACCTGATGGGAATGTTCGTCTTGCTAGGCGCGGCTGTGGCGGCATTGGGTAATCAGTACGGCATTCGAACAGTGGAGCCATTCCGGGCCGAACATGTGGCCTTGATGCTGGGATCCGTGCTGGCGTTGATTGGGCTCCGAGTCGGTACTCGGTAGACCCTAAGCGGCAGGGGCGGAAAGAAGCAGCAGGCGGAAGACATCGAGCAGGAATTCGACGACGAACTCATGAATCCCAGGCGAAGTTTGCTCGGCATTTCCGGCGACATTCAATACCTGAATACTGTTCGCGGCGATCCAAGCTACAACATCATTTGGGGTGCATTGACCGCCAGGAGTGATATCCAGAATTGGTTTGCGATATTTTTTGCAGAGCTTCAGCGTCAGCATTTCGCCAGGCGAATCCCAGTTCGCGGCAAAACGGAGCGTACCATCGGATTCCTTGACATTCATTGCGGTTCGCGGAGGATAGCGCTTGCTGCTGAGTTCCACGATGCCATAACGTTCGGCAAATTCCGGGTGCTTTCCATCATTGGCAAGGAATCCTTGCGGCATCCAGCCGCCGGTTTTGATACCAGCCGCATTCGCTGCGATCAAGGCCGCCCGATCGGCTCCGGTCTGCCCACCTGAGATAACCTGCTCCAGGGCCATTCTCACCCTCAGATTGGAACTCTGGACATAAGTACATAACAAGTTTCCTGAAATCAAGTCATTTTTCAACAGGATCTCCCGTCCTCACGACCTTGGCTTGAGGTGCTTGCCATTTCCCTTCCCATTTGAAATTCAACCCCTTAACGAATTCGTCCCACTTTTCGGGAGTTCGGGTTTTGGGATAGATGATGGGTGCAATGCGTTCGTTCAGTCCCGGGGCGTTAATGAGTTCAAGTTCGCCATCGGCACGTATTCTGGCGACGCGGGCGGGGAGCCAGGTGTGGAGATTGTCCGGATCGATCTTCACAAGACCCCGCGGGCCTTCGAACTCTTGCCCACGAATTGCCTTCAAGACTTCGGTGGGGTCTGCGGTTCCGATCTGAGATACGGTTTTGGCCCAGAGGTTTACCGATCCATAAGCTGCTCCCATTGGATCGGTAATAATGGTCTCCCTTCCATATTTGCGCTTCATTTTGTTGGCGAAAGCAGTTCCTTCAGCTCGCTCGACAACTTGAAAATAGCTGGCAGCCAGATAATCGCCGGCCAGAGCAGGTGGGTTCATCGCTTTGATTTCATTTTGAGTGATGCTCACCGAGAGGGTGACTGTTGTCTCGGGTGAGAGTCCTTCCTGGCGAAGGTCTTCAAAAAAACTGACATTCGCAGGGCCGTAGAGGGCGTTAATGATCGCATCAGGTTTTTCGAATGAGAGAGACCGAACGAATTGGAACGTTGATGTCGAAGCCACCGGAAGAAATCGTTCGTTAAAGGATTCGATTCGGTTCCCCTTCGTCTTCAAATGATCCTTGACAATCTGTGCCACCGCTCTTGGGAATATTGAATCCGAGCCCACCACCACGAATCTTTTCCTTTTGAGCGAGTCGGTGAGAAAATCGAGGGCGGGGATCAATTGTTGATTGGGGACAGGACCCAGACAAACTATGCGAGGCGACTGCTCCAAACCCTCGGACTGACCTGGAAAGAACAAAAGACCATTGTTCCATTCCATGATCGGCCTGACCGCTCTTCGGCTCGTGCCCGTCCAGCAGCCGAAGATAACGACGGCTTTGTCCACCTTCAAAAGCTTCTCGGCACCCCGTGCGAATTCATCGGGGTCGGATTTGCCATCTTCCGAGACGATTTTCAAAGGCCGTCCGAGAACGCCTCCACCGGCATTCAACTCGTCTAGTGCCAGCACGGTTGAGTCGATGATTGGCTTCTCGATTGATGCCAGTCTCCCGCTGTGTGAATGCAAGACGCCGACCACGATTGGCTCCGGCGATCCGGCTTGCGGAAGATTGTCGTCCTTATCGGGAGTTGTTTGCGGTTTGCGAAATAGGCCGGCTATGAAAAGCCCCAAAAGGATTAGAGTCAGGCTGAATGTGATCCAAAGGAGCGTTGCCCGGACATGGACTGGCTGTGAAGACGACTGACCGGCGTCTGGTGAAATCGATTGGATTGGCGGCGGTTGAGTTACGCCCTCGTCGGTTAAGATTGTCTCCACTTGTGCGGGTGTTGGAACTGGAGTATTGCTTGAAGTTGGCAGTGGTATTAGTAGTGCTGAATGGCCGGCCGGTTGCGTCAGGAATTTGTCCAGTTCGGTTATCACTTCTCGTGCCGATTGCGGTCTCTTATTTGGATCTTTCTCCAGCGAACGATCGACGAAAGCGGCAACATCCGTGGGAATACTTGGATTTTTTAGATTTGCGGAAGGCGGGATCTTATTGGCGAGTGCCATCATCACCGCCATCGCCGAACTGCCCGGAAAAGGCAATTCTCCAGTGAGCATCGTGTACAAGACGGCGCCCAAGCTGAAGAGGTCGGACCGTGGATCGATTTCGACACCGGAGGCCTGCTCGGGTGACATGTAATTCGGAGTGCCAACGATAAAACCCGTCGAGGTAAGACTTGTTTCACCGGCAATCCGGCGCGCCAGTCCGAAATCGAGTATTTTCACACGTCCGACCTTTGCTCGTGTAGATGGGGGCATATGTAAGGTCGATACATTGCTTGTTTCACCTTCCGGACTCGGTGTTTTTTCCAGCCACAAATTGGCGGGTTTGATATCGCGGTGAATCATTCCGAGAGCATGAGCCGCAGCCAAGCCCTCGGCGGTCTGGCGGGCAACCATTAGTGCTTCGTGAAGGGTGATAGGCTCCAATTGCTCGATGCGGGATTGAAGCGATTCGCCGCTCAGCAATTGCATAACCAAATAGGGCGGATCGCCATCGACAATCTGATAGATCGAGACGACGTGATCGCTATTGATCGCAGCGACGGCTCGGGCCTCGCGGAGGAATCGTGGGCGGCTTTCCAGATCGTTCGCCAGATCGTGACGGAGGACCTTCAGTGCAACCCGCCGATGAAGTGATGTATCCTCGGCTTCAAAAATGACGCCCATCCCGCCAACGCCAAGGACTTGAAGGATGCGATAGGGCCCCAGACTTCCGAGGTCATCCGTTTCAAGGGGTGGTTTTAAAAATGGATAGTTCGGATTTGGTGGATGAGATCGCTTTGTTTTTTCGAGCGATGATAAACCCGTATCTGCCGGGTTTCCCGCTTCGGGTTCGTTCATGACTTATTTCCTGGCCAGGGTGACGATTAACCCGGACGCCAGAGACAGAACTGCACCGATGAGCATGACGATAAGGCCCCATTTTCGCCGGTCCCACTCTACCTCATCGCCCCGTTTTCAGAAATTCCTTGATGCTGCCGAGGATCGCTTCCCTGTCCGGCACGCGGCTCACGACCACGTTCGGGTGGTCATCGACCAACTCGTGAACGTGCTCGAAGAATTCGCCGCTGCCGTATGGCGATTCCACCTGACCATAGCCGAACAGGTTCAACTTGGGGATCAATTGCTGAGTTAACAGCTCGATCGACTTTGGCACATCCTCGTTCCAGTTGTCTCCGTCCGAGAAATGGAACGCATAAGTGTTCCACTGGCTCGGCGAATAGCGCGAGTCGATGATCTTGTTGCACAGATCGTAAGCCGAGCTGATCTTGGTGCCGCCGCTTTCCCGTGTGTGGTAAAACCTGTGCTCATCCACTTCCTGCGCGATGGCATCGTGGATGATGTAGACAGTTTCGACTCCTCGATAGTGCTTTTTGATCCAGGTATCGATCCAGAAGGATTCGATGCGCACGATTTCCTTTTGCTCGTCGGTCATGCTGCCGGACACATCCATCATGTAGATAACGCAGGCCACCGCATCCGGCTTGGGAGTCTCTTTCCAGCTCCGATACTGTTTGTCCTCCCGCACTGGAATGACCTTGGGCTCGATCGGATTATAGGTTCCCGCCGCGATCTGCCGTTTAAGGGCTCGTTTGTAGGTTCTCTTAAAATGGCGAAGTGATTCCGGACCAACGCTGCGGATGCTGGTGTATTTGTCTTTTTCCGTGACGATGTTTTTCTGGCCGCGCGGCTCGATTCGAGGAAGCGCAAGCTCCTCGCCAAGGATGTCCGCCAATTCCTCCAGGGTCAAATCGACTTCGAGAATGTGGCCGCCGGGTTCGTCGCCGGCTTGGGGTTCACCTTCTCCTTCTTGTGGAGTAAGCGGTTGACCGGGCTGGCCGGGACCGACACCCACTCCACCGGAGTTTTTCTTCCCGTAACGGAATTGCGGAAGATTGATCTGGGGAATAGGGATCGACACGAGGTCGTTCCCTTTCTTGCCGATCATTTCTCCCCGGCTGATGTACTTGGAAAGGTTGCTTTTCACCTTTCCCCGCACCAGTTTGCGGAAACGCTGAAGATCCTGATCTATTTTCTGTCCCACGGTATTGGGCCTCGGTGGGTATGAGTTTTCGGGATCAACCTGAAACGGACAATCGTCGCTACATGAATCGTACCAAACTGCAGGACTTGTGAAGAGATCAAACGAGTGTCCAGACACGAATCCTCTACTACTTTTTCTCCCCAAGTTTTGGATTCTGCGATTTGGCAGTGACTCCATGCGAATGCAAACTTGGAAACCGAACCGGTTGTCCGATTGTGAGGGGTTGCCTCCCTCAGATTAGCCAGTTTGAACCTAAGGGATATATTACTCGGGTCTCCAACAAAGGAGCTTCCTAAACATGCGCAAGTATCGAATTTCTCGGCTGGTTCTAGGTGTAACTCTTGCCGGCGGGGTCATCTGTGGTTTTGGCGAGCAACAGGCCGCGGAGGCCAACGCCGACGGATGGAAGCTGACCTGGAGCGATGAATTCGATGGTAAGGAGATCGATCGGACGAAATGGGACTTCGATCTCGGCAACGGCTTTTTCGACTACAATGCCAACGCCTGGATCTCAGGTTGGGGCAACAGTGAACTCCAGTACTACACGCGCGAACCGGAAAACGCCTTTGTTAAGGATGGGATGCTGCACATCCGAGCTGTGAAAGAATCGTACAACGGCTGCGGTTACACTTCCGCCAAGATGAAAACTCGCAAGCGCGATGGCAGTCCTTTGTTCAACCAGAAGTATGGCAAGTTTGAATTCCGCGCCAAATTGCCCACCGGAAAAGGTGTCTGGCCAGCCCTCTGGATGTTGCCACAAGACGATAAGTACGGAGGTTGGCCCTTATCTGGTGAGATCGATGTATTGGAAGCGAAAGGGCAGGAACCAAACAAGGTGCTCGGCACTCTTCACTTCGGCTCTCGCTGGCCGGCGAACGCACACCTCAGCAAGGACTACGTCCTGCCGCGCGACGGCACCATCGCCGATTTCCACATCTACTCCGTGGAATGGGAACCAGGAGAGATTCGCTGGTATGTGGATGGTCAGCTCTATTCGACCCAGTCGTTCTGGTGGAGCAGTAGAAAGAAAGATGGAGAGAAAGTTGCAAACCCGGCTAACGAGGCCGATCTCAATCCCTGGCCGGCACCGTTCGATCAGCCCTTCTATCTCATCATGAACGTGGCCGTTGGCGGTCAGTTCCTGGGCAATCCGGACAAGACAACGGTCTTCCCGGCGGAGATGCTGGTCGATTATGTCCGGGTCTACGAGAAGATTGGTGGTTATGGGAACGCAAAACCGCGTGGGAAGGGGAAGCTGCCGTTCGAGAAGTAGTGATTGCCTACTCCTCTAGCCTCATCGCTGACAGGGCCAACGCGCCCAGGCCATAGAAGGTATATTCCACATCGGTCTGCTCATCCCAGAGGCCGCCGCGGAAGCCGCCGATTGGGCGTTCGCATTCCTCGGCATAGCTGCGAACTGACGACCAATCGAGCCGATCTGCGGCATTCAGTTGGTCGAGTGTCCAACCTCCCGTGAAGGTGGAAAGCAAATCGGCAGCGGGTATGCGATCGTTCGCCCGTAGTCCCCCTTCGTATGGCGAGGTTAAGCCAACCAGAAAATCGGCAGTACCGCGGCTAGCATCATCATCGAGTTCTCCAAGTATCTGTAGCAATCCCACACCGGCCGCCGTAGGGTTAGTGCCGCTCCGTTTCATCGCGGAAATCTCAACGTACCCACCATCATCCCGTCGGCGCGATTTCACAAAAGCTGCTAGTTTGTTCGGCTCGGGAATGGGTCGATCGAGAAGCTGTAGACACAGAGCCACGAGGAAACTGGTATAGGTACTACCATGAGGAACTTTCGGTGCTTTGCCGTAACCGCCATCAGGGGTGCGAAAGGTTTCCAGTGTCGCTGCAACCCGCTCCCGCCAGTCTGTAGGAGCATCCGCTAATACATCGGGACCGCCGCCTAAAGGCACGAGGTAACAACTGACGACCAGCGAAAAGAAATCGACAACCCCAGCCGAACCTGTCATCTTTTGTCTTAGAAATTCAGCCGTCCGTCCGCATAATTCGGGGTTCAGTGCCTGCAGCACAGCCAGCGATCGCAATGCAAAACCAGTGTAATAGAGGTCCGAGCCGCCTTCGCGCCCGGAGAAGCCGCCATCAGGATTCTGAGCTTCGAGTAAGTACGCGCTATTTCGTTCCCGGATATCAGCAGGAATCTTCTCGACGCCATCCAGAAGGCGATTGGTAAGCTTGGTGAGATAAGGTTCCGCTTCAGCCACGAACTCATCCTTCCAGCTTGGCACGGATGTTTTGAGGTATTTCAATCGATTCCAATTTCTTCGCATCCGTGGTGCAGCAGAAGACAGCCGTGATTCTGCCTATCGCCAGGCTTTCGCCGCGGGCGTTGGTGAAGTCGAATCGGTAACTCACCGATTTCTTGCCAAGTTTTTCCAGACTTACCGCGATCGTGAGTATTTCCGCGAATCGTGCCGGCTTCTTATAATCGCACGAAACCGAGACCCGTGGAAAGCCATACTTGCCAGCCGCTTCCTGCCAACTGACATTTAATCCTCTTGAAATGAGGAAGTCTGTCTCGGCGGCTTCCATAAAACGAAAGAAATTGGCGAAATGCATAATCCCGGCCATATCTGTGTCGCCAAATTCAACGCGTCGTGTCGTGGTGAAAGGAGTAATTGACACAGAATGAGTTACTCGAGTGAGTGAATCGTCGTAGTAGTTCAGTTCAGGATACAGGTCTGCGAGCATTCGCCTTACGCTTTCTCCAATTCTTTCGGACGTGTTTCCATCTTCCTTATTCCGATCAAGCATTCCAATATGGCAATGGTTTCCCCCGCCATGGCATTGGCAGTAAATCGTTTCCGAACGGCAGCCTCTCCAGCTCTTCCTGCCTGATCCCGAAGTTCGTGATCGACGAGCATGCTGTGAAGTGCTTCGGCCAGAACTTTCGGGTTGTTTGGTTCGACCAGAACGCCGCCGCTTGTCGCTTCGATCAACTCCGGGAACGAGCCGTGCCGCGGCTGGACGACGGGAATCCCATTCGCCCAGGCTTCGAGAATGTAGAGCCCTTTCGGTTCGTGGTATGTGGTGGGCACCGACAAGACATCCACGGATTGCAGGAAACTAACCTTTTCTGCATGTGTTGGACATTCGCGGTGTTCGAAGTCACCGGCCAAACCTGCAGCAACAAGCTTCTCGACTTGCTTCTGGAAAAAAGATCTATTGTTCTCCCCCAACCAGCCGCTGGCCTTGAGTTTTACTGGTGGGGCACCAATCATCTGCCGCAGAGAGATGAAGGCATCGACGAGGTTTTGAAAACCCTTCTCGGGGCAGATGCGAGCGAAATAGCCGATCGTAAGCGGATGTCCAGTTCGAACGGGCCGCGCACCGCCATGTCCGGTTAAATTGAGCCCGGGATAGACAACGTGCATGATCTCGGGAGAAACGCCGAGATAGCCGGTCATGTAATCGGCATAATATCGGCTGGTGCAAATGAAGCCCGCTATCGACTTGCAGTTCGCGCGGATCAGTTCAAAACAGCGCTGGCGATCGACTTGGGGAAGCGCATCGAGGAAGATGTCGTCGCCCTGCAGGGTCACGCAAACGGGTACTGAAAGCCTTCGCTGAAGCTCTGGAATGATCCCCGAAAGCAAGGCATTGGTCAGGACAATAGCATCCGGCTTCATCTCGTCAACCAACCATCCAACCAATTTCTCCACTTCCTTCTTTTGCTTACCTTCTTCACCGCGAAGCATGGAGATTGTCAACTCTCCGAGTTCGCTGTACTTCGTCCGCACGGCGAACCGCGACACCCAGCGCAAGAGCCAGCGAAAACTGAAGAAGCGGTCGAAGAGCCAGGGAGTATGGCGGAAGAGCCAGAACTTTTGTTCGAGGTAGACGTTGATTCCACCGAAGAAGATGCGTTGCTGGCTAACGTCTTCCTCATCGGTGCGGATGGGGGTGTACGTGGGAATGAGAAGGGCATCGTGCCCGGCCTTGCAAAGCGCGGCCACAAGTGTGTTGTCGCGCATGCAACTGCCGCAATACATGCCGGCAGCTCCAGCGGTGATGTAGGCAATCCGCATTTTTCACCCCTACTTGGAATAGTAGGGATCAGTATGCAGGAGGTAAACTAAGCTGTGGCTGCAGGTGCTGGCGCGGAAACTGTTTTTCTCAATCTTTTCACCAGGCGGGATTTGATGCGGGCGGCTTTGTTGGGATGAATATAGCCCTTATCGGCAGCGCGGTCGAGCATGGCCTGCGTGGTCTTGAAGTCGGTCGTGCTCTTGGCAGCGTCCCCGGCTTTCAGCGAAACTTCAGCGGTTTTCCGCTGCAGCTTGATCTTCTTGGCGGAGGTGCGATTCTGCTTCCGCCGCTTGTCGCTTTTCCGAAGTCTCTTGGCGGCACTTGGTGTATGAGGCATCGTTCAATCTCGCAGGGTTTATTGCAGGTGTAATTTGGCAATGAAGCCGACCCACTGGTTTTTGGACCAGTGGGTCGGGTAAGAACTCTTCTCGTTAGAGGGTCACGGCACCAACCTTGAAGCGGATAAACTTCACGGGTTCGAGGCCGCCCTTTTTGAGTGCGGCACCGACCGTGGTGTTCGGGTACTTGATCCCGTTTGCCATCGGTTGCTCGGTGAGCACCACTTCGGCCAGACGGGTTTTCAATTTTCCTTCGGCAATCTTCTCGAGGATGTTGGCGGGCTTGCCGACATTCTTGGGGTCGCCATCCATGTCTGCCTTGACTAACCCCTTCTCCTTGGCCACCACGTCCGCCGGAACTTCGGCAGTCGTCACATAAGGCGGATTGAGTGCCGCAATATGTGCCGACACATCCCGGAGGAGCTCATCGTTCGGAGCTGTGCCCTTGCACTCGATCAGGACGCCCACTGTCCCATCGTGGTGGATATAGGAACCGTAAATGCCACCCGTGAGACGCTGGAACCGGTGCAGGATCATCTTCTCGCGGATCACTCCAACGGTCTCGTTGATTCGGTCCTGAACAGTCCCCTTGCCCCCGTAGGACTCGGCAAGAGTCGTGGGAACATCAGCGGCCTTGCTGGTGGCGATGAACTTGGCGACCTCCGCGGCCAGCGCGATGAACTGATCGCTCTTCGCGGAAGGAGCCGACTCGCAGCGCATCTCGATAATCGCAGCATTTTTGGCTGTATTGTCGTAGAACGCCCCAATCCGCCCCTCAGCCGTTTCGTTGCCCTCGCGGGCCACACCCATGTTCTTGTTCTGAGTGCGAAGCCAGTCAATCGCTTTTTGCATATCGCCTTCGTTCATATCGAGGGCTTTCTTACACAGGCCCATCGGCTGATCGGTGCGATCGCGCAATTGCTTGACGAGTTGTGGGGTAACTGAGGTAGCCATATTGTTTCTCCGAGTTCCTTGATTGCTTTTCTTTTCTCGTCACCTGACCTCCGTCTCCTTCGTCATTCGAGAAAACCTCTAAGAGAATCGCTTTATTCTCTTAGAGGAATGACGCGAAACGAAGGATTCCTGGCGAAGGGCGAAACAATTATACGACACCAGGGGACGGAGCCGGGTTCATCTCGGGTGCTCGTGCTGCCGGTTTTGGCTGCTGTCGGGGCTTGATCATCCCCTGTTGTTCGGGCGGCAGGGCTGCTCGTCCTTCCAGGCACGCATCGGCGAGCTTGGCGATAATCGCCTCGATCGACCGGATGCTGTCATCGTTGCCGGGAATCGGCAGATCGACGGGGTCCGGATCGCTATCGGTATCGATCAGAGCGATGGTGGTCACGCCCATCCTCTTCGCTTCCTTGACGGCGATGTGCTCCTTGTTTGGGCCGACGATCACCAGTGCATCGGGCAGCTTGATCATATCCCGAATGCCCATGAGGTTGCGTCGAATTTTGAGCAGTTCGCGGCTCAACGTCGAGATCATCTTCTTCGAGTGCGTCCGGATGTCGGAAGTATCCGGTGCCTTGGCCGGATCGAGTTTCCCGGCCTCGGTCATCAAACCGGCAATGTAGGTGTTCAGGTCTTCCTTGGCGGGATTCGCGCCAGCGGGAAGCCACATTGCCTCGAGTTCCTGGAGTCGCTTAAGCCGGTTACGAATGGTTCTGTAGTTGGTGAGTGTTCCACCCAGCCATCGTTCGCTGACGAACGGCATTCCCGATCGCCCAGCTTCACGTTCGACAATTTCCTTGGCCTGTCGCTTGGTCCCAACGAACATTACTAAGCCGCCACGGGCCACGATCTGCGAGAGATATTTGTATGCACGGAGAAGGCCGCGAACGGTTTCGCGCAAGTCTATGATGTGAATAAGGTTTCGCTTGCCATAGATATAGGGGAGCATCTTCGGGTTCCACCGGCTGGCCCGGTGGCCGTAATGCACGCCTGCATCGAGCAGGGCTTTTACATCGACTAGTGCCACAAGGCCTCCTTCGGGGACTCGGCAATGATCACGCTGATTTGTTGCATGACGAGGCCAAACCTCCAATTTAGTACAAGGAATTGCCCCCAACACGGTTTCTGGGGCAGCCAATTTAATAACCGGACCACGTCCGCACAATCCGGCGGCGGCCGATAATCCGGAACTAGTAATATAACCGTGGGTGTGAGAACGTCCAACTCACCTTTTGCGTTTCTAGCGCTCGAACTACAGTGAGTTCCTTCTATCCACTGCCTGAGGAACACGTTATACTCTACTTTTCGCTAGATTGATCCCGCCGAAAGATGTCTCGTACCCGGCCGCTCTTTCCACACCTATTAAAAGCAAAAATCCATCGAGGAGAAGTTGACTTGCTGACACTTTGGGGCAGTGCACACCGTTTCTGCGATGGGATTGCTCGCCGCGACTTTCTTCAGATCGGGGCGCTTGGCCTGGGTGGACTTACCCTGCCGGACATTCTTCGCCTTCGAGCTGAAGCGAATCCTGGGGCGGCCTCGCCGCGAGCCGTGATCATGGTTTGCCTGGCTGGCGGTCCCAGTCACATGGACATGTACGACCTCAAGCCCAATGCACCGTCCGACTACAAAGGCGAATTCCGACCGATCAAAACCAACGTGCCCGGCTTCGATATCTGCGAGCACATGCCGTTGCAGTCGAAGATCGCGGACAAACTCGCACTCGTCCGCACCGTTCAATTTGTCGAGCCGATGCAACATGAACTCGAAGAGGTTTATTCCGGTTTCCCCAAATCAGCCCGTCGGCCTTCTTTCGGTTCAGTGATCAGTCGTTTTCGTGGTGGCGATCCCAAGCTCCCTTCCTATGTGAGCCTCGAATACAACACTGGTACGTCATCCTATGAGAGTCCGCAATACCTGGGTGCCGCACATCGACCACTTCAACTGGTGGGCACTGCTGGAGTTCAGAATTTGAGCCTCTCGCGAGGCATTACTCCCGCGAAACTGGAAGATCGAAAGGAACTGTTGCAGAGTTTCGATGCACTCCGACGCGATCTCGATACCAAACGCGAAAGCGCGGATATGGATGCCTTTACCGCCCGAGCCCTGGATATGATCACTTCTCCGAAGGCGCGCGACGCCTTCAACCTCGAAAAGGAGCCTGAAAAAGTTCGAGCTCGATACGGGAACAAGGATGACAAATACATTTACGTTGGGACCAAGCCAGACACTCTCTGGAACGGCCAACAGTTCCTCCAGGCCAGGCGATTGGTTGAGGCTGGTGTGCCGGTCGTCACCTTGCGAGCAGGTTTGTGGGACCATCACGGCAACGTTGTGTCTTCTCAGAACGGCACCATTTTCCTGAGTCTGAAGTCTGCACTTCCATTGCTGGATCGCTCGATATATGCCTTGGTGAGTGACCTGCATGAACGTGGTTTGGACAAGGAAGTGCTGGTACTGGTCTGGGGCGAGTTTGGCCGCACACCCAAGATCACCCAGAATGGCCGCGATCACTGGCCTGATGCTGGATTTGCCTTGTTTGCCGGTGCCGTTCGAACTGGCCAGGTAATCGGAGAAACCGACAGTCGCGGCGAACGACCGAAGAACCGCGGGGTGGGACCGCAAAACATCCTCGGCACCGTTTACAACGTTCTTGGCATCGACTCCAAGCAAAAGGTGCCGGACTTCACCGGCCGTCCAATGCAACTCCTCGATGATGGCGAGCCGATTCCGGAACTGGTGGAGTGAGGCTCTTTAGTTCGATGCCGTAGCTATGTGGTCCATCTCACAATTAACTGTAAGCCTGCATCCTACATTTCGTACCGTGCCAAGATCGCGGTGACGTTGTCGTGTCCACCGCGAGCCAGGGCCTTCATAATCAAGGCTTCAACCGTTTCCGGCGGTGAGGCTCCCTTCATCAGTATGTCGGCGATCTCTTCCCCGGGCACGAGGTGGGTCAGCCCATCCGTGCACAATAGTAGCTGATCACCGTTCGCCAGGCGGACATGATGGAATTCGACCTGGACCGATAACTTGGTGCCTCCGAGGCAATTGGTCAATATATGGTACCAAGATTTGGACGGCTCCACACCCGCGGCCAAGGCCTCCTCGGCAACGGTGTGGTCTCGAGTCAGCCGGGTTAGCATCCCGTCACGGAACAGATAGGCCCGGGAGTCGCCGACGTGGGCGATAAACGCTTCGGGACCAACTGTGTACGCCGCGGTGAGAGTGGTTCCCATCCCGGCGCATTCCGGGTCAGCTCGCCCCTGGGCCAGCAGGTCCTCATGTATCCGCCTGATCACCAACTCCACCCGCTCTCTGAGATCGGCGATCTCCGCGTCGGTGATGACCCACGTCCACTTGATGGCGTTGGAAGCCTGGTCCCATCCGCTTCTCAACGCCAGCATGCTGGCCAACTCTCCGCAGGCCGCCCCGCCGAGGCCGTCGGTCACCGCCATGAGGTAGGCGACATCGTCGCTCGGTCTCAGGTAATCCTCCGTCAGATTGGTCAGGAGCACCAACCGGGAACGGTGCCGCTCCATCACGACGTAATGGTCCTCGTTTCGGGTTCGCACCAAACCCGGGTGCGACATCGCGCCGAAGCGGGCATGCACCCGGGGAGGCTTGGGGCCGAAATGCCGGGATAACACGTTCCCGTCCGAAGGGGCCCAAATGGTGTCGTCTATGTGCCTGCTCATGAGAAAGCCTCCGAACGGAAGGTTGAGTCGCCAGGTTCGCGGCACAACGCCCGCACTTCCGTGTTGTTGACCGACCAACCCCAAAAAAGGGGGTGGTGTAGCACGAGGTATTCACGGCTTCCCGATACCAGCCTACCCGTAGGCAAAGCGGAAAGAAATGGCTCAGGTTTCAATTTGGGTTCCCATCTCAATTCTTGTAAAATCACCTAGGTTCGCCTTAACACCTTGAGCACCACCAATGACACCACTTCAATCTCTGGTCGCTTGCGGCACAAAGCTCTGGTTGGACTCCGTCGATCCCGACGAGATTGCTCGCAATCGGGCGTTCGGAGCCACGGGAGCAACCTCAAACCCGATTATCATCTCCGATCTGATCAAGACCGGACGATTCGATTCCGATCTGCAACAACTCATCAAGGCCGGGCACGATGATGAATCCATCGCCTGGTCATTGACCGATGACTTGGTGAAAAACGCCCAGGCCGTGTTTGAATCGACCTGGAAAGAGACAAGCGGAAACGATGGCTATGTCAGCTTTGAGCTCGATCCGCTTCTCGAAGATCCAGCGCGAAATATGCCGGTGGCCGAACGCACCAAACAATACATCACCCTCGGCAAGAAGTGGGCTGCCGGTCACAAGAATCGGATGATCAAAGTACCTGCCACCGAAGGGGGTCTAGGGGCACTAGAGGAACTCGTGGCATCGGGCTTGGCCATCAACGTCACCTTGGTCTTCAGCCAGCGCCAATATGAAATCGCCCGCGATGCCTGTTGGCGCGGCATCCACAGACGAGCGGATCGCAATACCGCTAAGACGGTTTACAGCATCTTCGTCAGCCGGCTCGATGTCTACACCGAGAAGCATGTACCGGAACTCTCGCCTGAAGCACAAGGCATGGTGGGGATCGTGAACGCCAAGCATATCTGGCGACTGAACAAGGAGTTCTGGGCCGGTAAAGGGTTAAAGCTGCAACAAGAAATGATTTTTGCCAGCACCGGAACCAAGAAGCCAAGCGATCCATCCTGGAAATACGTGGAGGCGTTCGCGGGTAGCGATATCGAGACTAATCCTCCGGCAACTAACAAAGCCGTGCAAGAGAGCGGCCGAACGTTTCGCAAAATGATCGACCAACTTCCTCCGGCCTCCATGACTGAAGAGATCAACAAGAAAGTTGATATGAAAAAGCTGGAAGAGACGTTGATGAAAGAAGGCATCGCCAAATTTGCCGACCCGCAGAAGGCTCTGTTGAAGCTCATCGCCGCAAAAAGAGCGACGCTGAAAACGTGATTCTGAAGAAGACGGAGTTATCCGCAGATTTCGCAGATGACACAGATTATAAAACAGAGATCAATCAAACTCTGTCTTGAAATCTGCTAATGAATACGGTCCTTGAAACCTGTTGATTAAATCTTCTTGGCTGTTCTGGATGTTTAGTTACCGTGCCCGGAGGTTTTGGCTCCATGACCCGTTTCCTCTCCCTCTTGTTATTGGTAATTTCATTCGCTGCAGTTCGCGGCGAGGATCAGCCCAAGTCCGACCCATACGACCAATCGAAAGTTGCCCTCGAAGTCGAGCCGCCCACCGACTTCGAAGGCAAGCAGGTTTTGATCGTTGCCGGACGGCAGAGCCACGGCCCCGGAGACCACGAGTTCTTCGCCGGGTCTGCAATACTCATGAATCTTTTGAAGCAAACGCCGGGAGTGTTTCCGATCATGGTCCGCGATGGTTGGCCCAAGAACGAGAAGCTATTCGAAAAAGCCGATTGCATCGTGATGTACATGGATGGCGGCGGCGGCCATCCCGCCATCGCCAATTCGGAGCGGTCGAAGCTCATCCAGAAGCAACTCGATCGTGGGGCAGGGTGGGTGAATATCCATTACGCCGTGGAATACCCGGCAAAGGTTGGCGAGACCGTGAAGGGCTGGCTGGGTGGTTACTACGAAACCGGTTTTTCATTCAATCCCCACTGGGATGCCGAAATCCGCAGCCTACCGACCCACCCTATCACGCGAGGCGTGAAGCCATTCGCAATACGCGATGAGTGGTACTACAACATGCGGTTCGTAGACGATATGAAGGGCATCACGCCAATCCTTCAGGCTCTGCCTCCGGATGGCACACGAGGAACCCCAGCTGCGAAGGCCCGTAAAGGTGAGATCGAAACCATGGCGTGGGCTTTCGAACGGAAAGATAGCGGACGGAGTTTTGGTTTCACGGGCGGTCACTTCCACCGCAACTGGGCGGACGAGGACTTCCGCCGGGTCGTTGTGAATGCGATCTTGTGGGCTACCAAGATCGATGTGCCCGAGTCAGGAGCCAAGGTCGATTTCGATCCCGCTGATTTGAACAAAAACCTGGACCGCAAAGGGAAGGGTGAGTTCAAACCGATCCTGCCCCCGGAGAAGAAGTAATAGTTCGATTGCGTAATGCACGTCCCAGGGCAGCGACGGTGAAGATTAAGGGATAGAGCTTCTCGTAATACCAGAGCTTCGCGAAGTAAAAACCAATCGGGCTCGGTTCGCGAAACCGACCCGATTCGACTGCTTCGATCAGCCACGATATACCCTTTTGAACTGCTGAGGGCGGCCACAACACACCCCAGTCAACAGATTCACCCTGTGCAACATCGATTAACACTTCTGTTGCCAATGCCGTTTCCTCCACACTTGATGGGCAATCCTTAGCTCCTCCCCATCCGCCATCTTGATTCTGCACTGATAACAAATAGCTGACGCCTCGTTGACATTGAGAGGAATCTTTCTTCCCAAGATCGCGATACGCCGCCAACACACGGCTCGTGCCATAAACCGGGTTGATGTCATCTGGCGCGTGTTGATTGCCAAACCAGAGGGGTAACCATGAGCCATCGGGCCGCTGATGTTTGACAAGGTAATGGGATGCAGGTTTTTGACATCTGAGCTTGTTCCTGGGGGAGAGTGCTTTTAGAGCATGGGCAGTGAGGTCGCTGCCACTCCGATCGAACGGCAATGTTCCCCACCCTCGACAGAAAGTGGGAAAACCACCATCGCTGTTTTGAAGTGAGGCCACCCAATGATCGCCAATTACAAATGCACTGTGAACTGAATCGTTCACGTCATTGTTGAGGTCAGCGGAGAGATTGCGTATTGCTAAAAGTGCCCCCGGTGTATCATCGCAGTCGGGCACCCCGCCGGGCAAATCTGTCCAAGCCCAACCGCCTGGATCGGCTCCGGTGTAAGGGTGCCTTGTTTTGTATTGCTGATTCAAGAGCCACGAAAGTATCTGATCTTTCGTATCGAGAGATCCAAGATCACCAGCACTTGCCAAGGCGTTTACCGAAAGCGTTGTCACCCAGGTAGCCAGGTTCGTGTCGATTGGCCAACTGCCATCTGGTCGCATCGAGTTCACGATGAAGCGTACACCTTCCGCAATCACTTGCTGCTCTGCCACCCGTCTACGCCGGCGAATTGAGGACAGAGCCATGACCACAAAACTCGTCAGTGGTGTTGCCTCCAGGTAGCCGCCGGAAGCTGGCTGGATTTGGCGAAGAACTTTTAAGCTCCTACCTTTGGATATCCACCGTAGTGGTCTAATGAATGGATTCTTCGTTGGCCGATGAGCATGAACGCAATGGCCGATGGCAATAAGTGCGGGGAGGGCGTAGCTTACGACCGGCATCTTCGCGAAGCGATACCAGCTTTGCGGCAGACAGGCCAACTCGAACGGCAAGCGCGGCACTTCCTTCCACGGCACCAACTTCGCCAACGCACAGCTCATGAGGATGGGAATGGAAAAGGTCCGGTCCTTGCCATAACGCCTGCGGATGGCTTCGGCCCTTCGTTCCGGCAATTTCCCGGCTTGAGATGTCAGGTAATCTTCCAGCTTTTCAACCACGGAGGTGCATTCCTTTTCAGCACCTGTCATACGCAAAGCTGCACGGCAGAGCATGGCCGTCGAGATGTTCGAGAAGCTCTTGATCGTGTCGCCCCAGCCGCCATCCTCGTTCTGGTGATCGGCCAGCCATTTCATTGCGGCATCAATCCGTTTGCGATGCTCAAAGGGATTGTCGAGGTGAAGTGCCATCGCGGCGGTCGCCGTCGAAAGTGCCGATGTCGAGAGTTCACCGACCCAGTGTCCAGCTGGCACTCGTTCCGCGAGCAAAGCATTTCTAGCAGTTTTGTATGCAACCCGGAGTCGATCTTTATCGATCTTTGTTGAATCCATAAATGGAGTAGACCTTCTCGGCGGATCTGAACTGTTTGCTGAAATCCCGCAAGACCAGCGTGCGGGTTTGGAGGACAAGCTGGTAGAAAACCTGGCTTGAAGAGCTTTTTACAAATCGAGTTTATCGAGATCTTCCACCAGCTTATCGAGATCGTCTTTCGGGGCTTGTGGCTTGCCTTCTTGTCGTTTCGGAATGCCGATCGACATGCCCACAGCATTCCGGCCATCGTTCACCAGCTCGCGATCGCGCTCCTGCACAGCCATCGACAATGCATCGTTGATTTCGCCGCCGAATAGCTTGCTCAGGTCTATCTTCAATCCACCCACCGCACCCGTATCGGAACCGGCAATCGCGGGAGACTTGTACTCCGGGAAAATGATTGCCTGCTGTGGACAGACCCGGCTGCAAGCCGGACACCCCTTCTTGCACTGATCCTGATTCTCCACCAGAATTCGTTCCACCGAATCGACACCGTAGACGCCAAAAAGACAAAAATCGAGGCATTCCAGGCAGTTCGTGCAACGGTTGTAGTCGATGACCGGATACCACCTTCGCCCCGGGGGAGCCAGCAACGATTCGGGCGTAAATGCTTGCTGATGAGCGGGCACTTCAAGAGCTGAATTGTTAATCGAGAGCCCCAACTGAATGATCGCCGGATTGTTGGCAGCCCTTTCCCTGTTTTTCGCTTCGCGGCGATCGCGGCATTCCGCAGCAATGCGTTTGATCTCTTCCAAGTATGGCTCAGCTTTGTTGAAATCCCTCAGATCGAGGCAATAGATATGCCGATCGGGAATTTCTCCGGCCGCGCCTATCGCTTCAGGTCCTTCGACCGGAGTTTCGGTTTCCTCCTTGGCATCATCATCGTCGTCATCGGAAGGGGGTTTCAACTGGGACTCACCGGCCTGGCCTTTGATGCCATCGCGGTCGAGCAACCAGAACGCGGCACGGGAATAAAACCAACTCAGAACGACCATGTCTCCGCTCACTGCCCCAAGGAATAGCCGGCCAGTGTGTTCCGGTCCGAGATCGTAGAGATTCGGCACGACCGAAACTTCCAGGTCCGGCTCCATGATGAGCGCAGCGACGATGCTCTCTTCCAGCGATCGTTTAGCGGGATGTTTACCGGGTGCTTGAGAAAGTACGACTGTGAGGCGTGAACGCGGCATGAGGACTCCGGGCGGCGTTGAAGGCGCGGCTTCGGGTTTTGGAACTTCCTGCTAAAACGGGATGACGATGGGACGTCAAGTAAAATGCTATGATTGTCAATCTTCATCGTCGAACTTATTCACTTGGGCCTTAAGTATCCGTTGAGTCGCTTCCCAACCTGTTTCCAAATGGGCATAATAAGCTTTAACGTCGAGCGTATCGGTCAGATCGCTGTTCAGTTCAAACAGCCAGCCGCGACCGTAATTATCCACATTGATCGTACTCGGGTCTTCGAGCAGTGTGGCGTTGAAACGAACGATCCGCCCTGCCAGCGGAGCATACAGTCCCGAAGTGGCTTTTTGAGTCTCAATGTACCCAATTTCCTGCTTCATGGTGATCAAGCCAGGATCGATTCGCCACTCGAGGAAAAAGACATCCTGCATCAGACGAACGGCGTAAGCCGTGAATCCAAACTGATGAACCCCTTCCGGTCCTTCCCGACACCACATGTGATTCTTGCAATACCGCAGCTCTCCCGGCAATGGCGCGGGATGCTTCCCCATCATGAACGTCAACGATTCGGGCATTGGATGCTATCTTATGTATAGCGCGAGCTCACATATTGTGGATCGAAGAATGCTGGCAAGTGGCGATCGATTTGCATAAGTCCATCGCGGGTGCAGTCGATACTCTCACCGGAGACCATTATCCATCCTTCATCGGTAAGTTTGCCAAACGCATCACGAAACTCATCCCGGATGTCCACGCCATACTTGCCGTAGAAGTAACTCACATCGAGGTGCCCGGTCTTTAGGAGCAACACCATCTCGCGAATGAGCCGATCCCGCACAGTCGTCGGAAAGGCCCTACCGAGAGGCAATTCATGCCGGTCGATCTTCTCGATATAGCCTTCCCAAGTATCGACGTTCTGCAGGTGAACTCCATTCACGTGGCCGAAAGAGGCCACGCCCGTGCCGAACATGTCCGCACCGCGCCAAAGTGCTTCACGGTAAACAAAACGCGTTTTGGCTTTGTCTTTCACAACCGTCGTGGCGCTGGAAACCGAATATCCTGCCCGTTCCAACTCCTCGAAGGCATAGCGCACCCAAGCCCGTTTGGTTGGCCAGTCGGCAATCGCCAGCCCAGGCTCATCTTGCCCAAGCATCGTCAACTCCTTGGAGAAGACAGTGTTATATGGCAGTTCCATCTGGTAAATGGTCACACAGTCCGGAGCGAGATCGATGGTCTTGTCTACGCAGCGCTTCCAATTATCCCAGTCCTCTCCAACCATGCCTGCAATCAGGTCGAGATTGATCTGCGGGAAGCCGAGGTCTCGCGCCCAACCAAAGGCCCTATATATTTCTTCTTCGAGGTGTGCCCGCCCATTAAATTGAAGTATCTCGGGTTTGAAGTTTTCGACACCGAGGCTGAGACGTGTGATCCCGTGAGCCCGCAGAGTTTCGAGTTTGTGCTTCTGGAGCGTACCCGGCTCGCACTCGAAAGTGACTTCACGCGAGTTGTCCCAAGGCATGATCTGCCGCAATCTCGTCATAAGATCATCGAGTTGAGCAGCGCTGAGATAGGAAGGCGTGCCGCCTCCAAAATAGACGTAATCGAGAGGGCGGCCGCCAACGCACTTGCTGACAGAGAGAAGCTCTACCTCCTTGACCAGGGCATCGAGATAAGTCTCGATATCGCGTGCGTTCTTGTCGGTATATACTCGAAAATAGCAAAACTTGCAGCGTTTGCGACAGAATGGAATGTGCAGATAGAGACCGAGAGGCACTCCAGGCGATGGTGGGCTATTCAGAGTGCGTTCTGCCTCGGGAAGGTATGTCGGTCTCCAAAACGAGAACGGCGGGTAGTTGGCGATGAAATAGTTTCCTAGCCCGGTCTTTTCCTGGTCCGCAGTCGTGGTAGTCATTCAGAGTTCCTCACTGCTTCTTCCCGAGGCAATATAGCGTCCCCTTATCCGTGCCGACCAGCAGGCAATCGGGACCAACACCCACCGAACCAGTCACTGCGGAATCCAGATTCATTTCTTGAATCTTCTTTCCGGTTCTGAGATCGAGCACATAGAAGTTGCCGTCATTCGATAAGCAGCCAATGTAAACGCGGTCACCAACAATCACCGGTGAGGCATCAACCTGCCCATCGGTCACGAAGTTCCAGACTTCTGTTCCGGTCTTGGCGTTGATGGCGTACACTTTCTTGTCCTGGCTACCGGCAACTACCAGACCGTTCGCAGCAGCCGCCGAGGAATAAAACGGCATCTGACGTTTGGGGGCCTCGAACGCCCAGACCTTTTTCATTGTCTTCAAATCCGCGGCGACAACCTGATTCGATACCATCGAAAGGTAAACCCGATCGTCGACTACCGCTGCAGTCGCAACCGCCTGGCCCCCAAGGTCAATCGTGCCGAGCTCTTTCCCGTTCTTTGCATCAATCACGTGCAGAATACCATCGCTGCAACCCGTGGCAAAGGTGCGGTCGCCAACCACGGCAGCCGCGGCGTTAATTGGCCCATCCACCTTGATGTCCCACACCTTCTTCCCGTCCGGGCCAAGGCAGTAGAGACTGGAATCGTGGGACCCAAAAATAATGTTGTTGCCGTGGAAATTTGCTGAAGCCTGGATTTCGCCTTCCGCTTCAAATGTCCACTCCACCTTTCCATCGGCTGCGTTCACGCAATAGAATTTGCCATCGAGATCGCCGAGGTAGATGCGATCGCCTTTCACACTCGGCGATGCCTTGGCTGGTCCAAGCTTGACCTTCCACTTCTGTTTTCCAGTGGCAACATTAAGAGCATACAGGTATTTATCGAATGAGGCAAAGTAGACGACTCCGCCCACAACCACCGGGACTCCCTCGATCGGTCCCGCAGCCTTGAAAGTCCACTTTTCCTCAAGTTGGTCCGGCAAATTGGCCTGACCAACGCCAGTCATGAGGGCATCGCCGCGGAAAATAGGCCAATCGGCGTATGCTGAGGCGGCAATCAGCATCATTGCTATCAATGCAGCAGGGAATGATCTCATCATCTGATCTCCTGAGAGAAATCACCATGCAGCCTGATAAAGCTTCAATATTTCCGTTTCAGCAACGGGACGGGGGTTGAAGCGGGCAGTCCACTGTTGATTCGCTTCTTCTGCCAGTAAATGGAGGATAGTGTCGCTGACGCCACACTCTTTCAGCGAACTGGGAAGCCCCGCAGTGACTGTCAAAGCCATTATTCGTTCTGCAAGCACATCGGCTGCGGGCTGGCCGTTTGAAAGCGCGCTATCTTCCACTAATTCCTGATAGTAATGGTTAACGACTTTCGCATTAAAGCGAATGACGTGCGGCAGCATGACTCCAATAGCTATTCCGTGGGTGATTCCGTAATGGGCGGTGAGAGGGTTGGCACAACTGTGGCAAACTCCCAGCATGGCGGTTTCAATGGCCATGCCGGCAAGGTGTGCTCCAACCTGCATCGCGGACCGGGCAGACAGATCGTTGGGCGAGCGTAAGGCCGTCTCGAAATTCTCAACAAGATAACGGAATGCAGCTAGCGAGCACATTGTTGAGATGGGGTTTCGCTTGGTGCAGACATAGGACTCGATGGCATGCGCTATTGCATCGATTCCGGTCACGGCAGTGACTGATTTCGGTTGAGAAACTGTCACTTCGGGATCAAGTATGGCAATTCGGAAGGCAGCCTTCTTATCGCCGCAAGCCAGCTTCAGGTGTGTTTTCTCATCGGTGATGAGGGCATAACTCTGCGCCTCACTCCCAGTGCCGGCGGTGGTTGGTACGCCCACGGAAGGGAGCATGGGACGCTTGGCTTTCCCATGGCCTTTGTAATCCTCCATCCGGCCGCCGTTGGTGAAGATGAAGTTGATGCCTTTGGCACAGTCCATCGAGCTGCCGCCACCAATAGCTACGATGCAGTCGACTGCATGCGTTCTTGCAAACACCACTCCAGCATCAACTTCACGTTCAGTCGGGTTTTCCTTGACGCCATCGAATGTGTAAACGTTCAGACCGACATCGAGCATTGCCTGGGCTGCGCGTTGTGGGTGCCCGGCATGTTCGAGACCAGGATCAGTAACCAGAAGAACTCGTGTTCCGCCGAGCGACTGAACTGCTTCGCCAAGTTTAGCGAGAGCACCCGGTTCGGAAATGACCCGGCCGAGAGGCTGGAAATCGAATGGCGGCAACGGTTCTCGCGGCACCTTGGATTGCCCGCTCGTTGGAGATGTGTGTAAAGACGTTCCCTTCATGCGGCTGGTCTCAACTCATCCGATTGTTGGTCAGCGGCCCAAGTTTCAGCCGCTACAAATAATCATGATAACAGCAAATGGGGCCCTCTGCCCCGGCTCTGCTTGAGTTCGCAGAACTCACTTTTTCCGTTTTTTTTCGTACTTCTTCAGCAAGGCGTTTGCCCACTCGGCATCCGTTACTCGGAGAGGACGGGTCCATTCCGGGAAATGGCGATGGCATTTCAGGCCCTCGAGGGAATAGGTACTACGCGTTCACCGGTCCCTCGAACTGGAATGCCCGTGCGCGGAAGAGGAAATCGACGATACTTCCTTCATGCGGTTGGAGCCAGTTCAACTTGATCGTCGGCATGGGCCCGATATTAAGGCGGTCGATGTGGGTCGCATCGATGAGTGCCCGCTGGAATTTCTTTTCTTCGGTTATTGCCGTGCAAACCAGGGTTGGGCCGATTTTTTCCAGCATCTTCTCCTGAGGGCATTTTATCACGGTGCAGAAGGGAAACATGTATTCCTTCTTGGCCATTGCCGCGTCCGGCGAATCGCAGTGAATCACCGTGGGCCGCAGGTAATCACAGCGTTCCTTCTTCACCAGACGTTTGCCGTACTTCGCCGTCATGTCGGTGACACCGGATTCCTTCATGGCGCTCTCGATATCGTTGTTGACCCCATCGGCCTGATTGGGAACTGTGAATGCTGCCAGACCCGAGTTCGGATCGTCCGGCGGCAATGGCTGAATAGGACCGATCTTGGCTGCCAAAGCCTCGGCAATCTTTTCGGTGTGGCGCGATGCCCAGACACCCGAACAATTGATGCAGCCGCGACCGCTGTTGACGTAAACGCTGTCGGCCATGATATCCACATACTTCTCCCACTGATCGACTTTATCGTCGCCCAGCAGGATCTTGCTGAACCCGGGGCCGTGGGCCTGCACGCGTGGGTTACCCTTGTATTGCTCGACTGTGGCGGTGCCGCCGAAAATCAAACTGCGTGGGCACTCCTTAAGTACCGCTGCGCCGATGTCGCCTAGCCCTGGATAGATCGACATCGCCTGTTTTGGTACTCCTGCCTGCACAAAGGCGTTGAACATCCGATAAGGAGTCCACGGTTCCTGCGGGCCGGGTTTCAATACGAGACCAACTTGCATCGGGATAATCGGCAGCCAGAGTGTGTGCACACCGGGTGAATTGCTCGGTAATACCATGCCAAGCACAGGCGACTGACACTGATAGCTGACGGGCACTCCACGAGCTTCCATGCCGAAACCGCGACTGAGTATGTTCAAGTCCAGACCCCGCGTGAGCGAGTCGAGGATCTTGTCCATGTTACCAAGTACAAAGTTGTTCTTTTCCATGTTGAACTTGCACATGTGCTCGGGCAAGCCGGTGGTTGCCGATTGCATGCGCGCAAATTGATCGGGTGTTTGCGTGCCATCGCCCAGGGGCAACTCGGCCTTGGCATAGAGTTCGCCGGCCTTCTTCATCATTTTCAACAAATCGGCGATAGGGATTGCCCGCAGCACATCGCGGGCTCTTTGGGCGAACCGCATATCGCGCTCGACCATGGCGGCATTCGCGCGACCAACCTCTGCCAAGACCTCGCCGGTCGTGAAGTGGACAACTTTATCAGTCTCGAGGCTCTCATATGGCTCGCCCCAACGTAGAACGGGAATCTTGATCATGACGGCTCCAGGGATAGGTAGTCGAGGTTTAGAAAAGACTGATAGGTCCCATGAGACCTCTACGACCCATTATTCTTAATACACTCCAACTGTCGTTGTCGCTGCGATTTCGTGGAAGGGACGAACGCCGCTGACACCATGCCAGGGGTATTTCATGCTCGGTGCTTCACGTTCGCCTTCATCGCGTTCCGCGAAACGCGGCACGAAGAATTCTTTCGTCAAAGTTGTCAGAAGGACGCGGCCGGTGCTGCCAACTGGGACCAGTTTGTCGTAGTCCTTGAATTCCACAACCTCAGCGACAGCACGAGGCTGTGGGGCGTAATAAGCAATCTTGTATTTCGAAGCCGCGGTCGGCATTTCCGCCGCCGCCAGCCCCATGAGAGTGTTGCCGTATGTCGGTGCGATGTAAACATCTGGTCCCAGGTACTCTTCGATCGCAAAGCGAATCCACTGCGAGGTCATTTCGGTTCCACCGCAGAAGATCCCGGTGATGCCCGTTTTGGTGATGCTCGAACCTTCCTGCTCCAATCGCTTGCAAAGTGCATCGAGCAGTTTGGGAGTGGTGAACATGCATTTGATGTCGTGGCCCGCCGACAGGATTGTCATGGCCTGATCGATACAGTGATCCTGGTAAGCCTTGAGGTGCTCGGTCCAGCCCTTTTTGATAATCTTGACCACCCAGCGCGGATCGAGATCGATGCAAAAGCAGATGCCGTCGCGATACTGGCAGAGGTGCTCGATCGCCAGGCGCAATCTGCGTGGGCCGCTGGGCCCGAGCATCAGCCAGTTGCTGCCCTTGGGAAAGAATTTGTCCGGAATGGTGTCGGAGAACATTTCGTAGTCGATCTTGAAATCGTCCATCACGACGCGGGACTTTGGAATGCCGGTGGTACCGCCGGTTTCAAAAACGTACACTCCTCGGTCGGCATACCCTTTCGGCACCCAGCGTCGAACAGGACCACCGCGGAGCCAATCGTCCTCGAAGAATGGGAACTTCTTGATGTCCTCCCAACCGTTCACATCGGTCAATGGGTCGAACTTGAACGTTTTCGCTTTCTCCAACCAGAAAGGAGTTCCCGTGTCCGGGCTGAAGTGCCAGCGAACGATCTCGCGGACCTGGTTATCGAGCTGAGTCCGGGCGTTTTTGATCTTCTCTTCGAGCGTTGCGCCCGTGACTGGAACTGGCTTGCCGGGAGTATTTTTCACTTGAGTGACTCGGTTGATTGATTGTCGGTTTCGCCGTGAGGCAATAGTGGTATAAAACATCGTTAGAGAAACCAAAACACTGGATTCAAATACCAGCTATTCTCCGCATTTTATAGCATAGAGCGTTTTCTCGGTCATGACGTAAAGCACGCCGTTTGCGACCACAGGCGTGGTACGAATTGGGGCATCGAACTCGACTTTGGATAAGAGGTACTTGTCGGCTATCTGCTTCTGCACTTCCTTTCTCAGCTTGCGGGCCTCCTTCAAATCCTTGGCATTCTGTACTGCCTTGAGCTCGTCAAATACCTGCAGTGTTTTCTCGTGCTTGAAGATGAACAGGTCACCCTGGTCGTTGGCGAGAAAGACCTTGCCGTCCACATAGTAGGGTGAGCCCCAGATCGAAGCCTTCGTATCGTATTGCCAGTAATGTTCGCCAGTCCGTGCATTGAGGCAGTGCAAGTAACCATTAAGTTCTGAAATGTAGACGATATCATCCACGATGCAGGCAGTGGACATCGTTCTACCGAACTTGAAGTCTCGCGGAGCCCACTTGCCGTTCTCGGTTCCACCGTATCGCCAAACCTGGCAGGAGTTCGGGTTAGCCTTCTCATCCAGCGGTTTGCCGTTCTTGTCCCGACCACTGATGATCGTCTTGGAGATGTCACCCTTCCTGGTTGGTGCGATGCAGAAGAAGTCGGCA
>Ga0207031_10041_pt1 | contig 32624 bp, 37 predicted proteins | sample Alteio_BWMinCont_37_FD_153278 | JGI IMG/M metagenome (GOLD analysis project Ga0207031, IMG submission 153278) | Enriched cells from forest soil in Barre Woods Harvard Forest LTER site, Petersham, Massachusetts, United States -... | ecosystem: Environmental > Terrestrial > Soil > Temperate forest >... | reverse complement strand
ATATTCGGATCGGCCAAGACCTGCGCATCGTCTGTCGTTAGTGCGAGGCCGAAGCGGCTGGCGAGGGCGCGCTTTTCCACCGGATTTCGAGTCACCGCCGTGACAAAGCTGATTTTGGCGCATTCATTGGGGCTCGCGCTTGCCGCAGGTCCTGAACGCTGGACTTCAATGGAAGGCGGTGCGCCGATTTTGATCGACGACGAATGCGTCGGAGGCATTGGCGTGAGCGGCGGCGACTGGGAAACCGACCTGAAAATCGCCCAGACTGCGGTCGAATCGATCGGCGCACGGTGGAAGTAACGACGTGCAGCGGGATCACCGGGGCACGGCGCCTCACGCCATGCCCGGCGATTACAGCAATTTTTACTCCGCCGCCACCTTGTGGGCGGTGTCCATTTTCGCCTTCACCACCACCTTGATGGCATCGTCGACGCGGTCCTTGGCGTAACGGATTGCGGTAGGCAGATCGTCGAGCGGGAATGTGTGCGTGTGGATCTTGGTGGCGTCGAAACGCTTCTGCTGCATGAAGGCCTCGGCGCGATGGGTTGCGCTCTTACCCTCACCGCGGATGCCATAGAGATAGATGTTGTTGCGCACGATATGCGCCACATCCACCGGCACTTCTTCGTGCGCGAAAGCCGCGAGACAAACCCGACCACCGCGATTGACCATGCGCACCGCATCGTTGACGGCGCTGGTCGCGGCCGAGCATTCGACCACATAGTCGACGCCCTTGCCGCCATTGAGTTTCTTTACTTCCGCAACCACATCGGGCGTCTTGCGGATATTGATCACCGCGTCGGCGCCGAGCTGCTTGCCGATTTCCAGCCGATTGTCGCGGGTGCCGGTGAGGATCACCGGCTGGGCACCAAGTGCCTTGGCCACAGCCACCGCCATCAGGCCGATCGGGCCGGGGCCAGTGACCACGACGCTCTCACCGGCCACCAATCCTCCGAGTTCGGTCAGTGCATACATCGCTGTGCCCGCGGTGACGACCAGCGTGCCCTCTTCGTCAGACATATCGTCGTTGATCGCGACCAAAGTGTTGACGTGATTGACCTGGTATTCGCAGAACCCGCCATCGGTAGTGAAGCCATTGGCGCGATGGCCTTTGTCGACATCGCCATAGTTGAGGCCGTAATTGTGGCACGAGGTATACATGCCCTCACGGCAGCGCTTGCATTGACCGCAGCCGGCATGGATTTCGACCGCGACGCGCGTGCCGATCTTGTATTCGTCCACCCCGGGGCCGAGTGCAACGACCGTCCCCATGTACTCATGGCCGGGCGTGAAACTCTTGTTGAACGGCAACCCGCCTTGGATCAAGGCCGGCGGACCGTGATAGATGATTTCCAAATCAGTCGCGCAGATCGCCACCGCATCGATACGCACCAGCACTTCCGCCTTTTTCGGCACCGGCACCGGCTTGTTAGTGATGCTGAGCTGGCCCGGATCGCCGAGTACCCAGGCCTTCATGGCGTCGGGAATCGGAAATTCATTGTGATTGGTTTTCACTCCGGCTGGCGCGTACATATTTCCTCCAGATGCGAACTTAAGTTCGATAAGAATTGCGTCAACGGCCGTCGATCAAGCGATGGCTGTTTTTGGTTGCGCGTTGGGTTCGCCGAATTCGGCGGATAGCGCGCGCGCTGCGGCGCAGATTTCATCGCGCATCAGCGCGATGTGCTTTTCGCTGGCGCGCATGGTTGGCGTTGAAGCGCTGATCGCTCCGATCACCGTACCGGCCTGGTCGCGGATCGCAGCGCCGATGCAAATCACCCCCGGCAGAAATTCCTCATCATCGAGCGCATAGCCGTTGCGGCGCACGACACGCAGCGCCTCGATGAAGGCCGGAAATTCAGTGATGGTGTTGTCGGTGAAGCGCTTCATGCCGTGCGCTACAATGCGGCGGATCTCGTCCTCCGGCAGCCAGGCCAAAATCGCCTTGCCGACCGAGGTGGCGTGCGGCGCTTCCAGTTTACCGATCTTACCGGTGTCGACGCGCACGGCGTGGCGGGCCTCACGAACCGCCAGCGTGACGACGGAATCACCGTGCAATCCGGCGAGATGCACGGTTTCGCCAGTGACGCGGTTAACCGTTTCCAGATAGGGCAGCGCGCGGCGCGGCAGGTCGACCTGCAGGCAGGCATGCGAAAGATAGAGAATACGCGGCCCGAGCGCATAGAGCCTACGGCCCTGCACCTTGGCGGCAAAACCGCGCTTGATCAGCGTGGCCAGCAAGTGGTGGCAGGTGGAAATATTGAGGCCAGTGCGGGTAGCGAGGTCGGTTAGTGTCGCCTCCCCGCCAGCTTCCGCGATGGTTTCCAGCAAATAGAGCGCGCGGTCGACCGATTGAATGCTGTGGCGGTCGCTTTTGGCGCTTGCGGGCGACGGGCGGGCCTTGACACCCGGGCCGGGCAGGATGGTTGCGTCCATTGGTTTGTTTCTCCCTAGGAGCAAAGGAAAGCGGCCAAGGTCGATGAGTCAAGATATTTTCAGCATCCGGAATGGTATTTTCTGATCATGAAAAGATCGCCCCTGGGGGCTTGACGGTTGGGCCGGCGTGTTTGGGCGGCTTAGGCCAGCCCCAGCTCTATTTCCATGGCACCACAGAGCATTTGGCCGAGCAGAATATGCATTTCCTGGATGCGGGCCGTGGTGTCCGACGGCACCACCAACAGGTGATCCGCAAGCCCCGCCATGTCGCCGCCGCCTTTACCGCCCAAAGCCGCAGTCACTAGGCGCATGGATTTGGCCTGCTTGAGCGCAGCGATGATGTTCGGGCTTTTGCCAGAGGTCGAGATCGCGATGGCGACGTCGCCAGGCCGCCCGAGCGCCTCGATCTGGCGGGCAAAGATTCGCTCGAAGCCAAGATCGTTTCCGGCCGCGGTGAGTGTGGATGTGTCGGTGGTCAATGCAATCGCGGCGATCGCGGAACGGTCCTTCTTGTAGCGGACGGTCAATTCGGTCGCGAGATGCTGGGCATCGCCGGCGCTTCCGCCATTTCCGAATAGCATGAGCTTGCCGCCGTTGTGGATCGACGTGACGCAAGCGCCGACCAGACCGGCGAAGGCGCCGGACAAAGAGGCTTCGCTGCGGCGGGCCACATCATGATGCTCTGAAAATTCCGCTTTAAAAAATGCTGTGAGGTCCACGCAAACTCCTTAAAGTCGTTAAGCCGCTTCGCCACGAAATTCTGGCACCGCGTCGCGCAGGACATTATAGATGACCGCGCGCTCGTCGCGCGCCAATCCTTGTTCAAGCGTCGCCACCCAGGCCCGGATCGACTCGAGCGATGGCCGCACCGGCTTGGCAGCGACGATACCGGGAATCCCAATCTCGGTCATCTCTTCCTCGCGCGCGAACAGTATCTCGTGCAGCCGCTCGCCAGGCCTAATTCCGGTGAAGGTAATTTTGATATCGCGGCCGGGTTCAAGCCCGCTAAGCCGGATGATGCGCTCGGCAAGATCGACGATCTTCACCGGCTGACCCATGTTGAGCACATAGACCGAAACATCGCGCCGCTCCGGCGCCAGCGCATGGCTCGCGGCGGTGACGACCAAGTCGCAAGCCTCACGAATAGTCATGAAGTAGCGCACCATGTCCGGGTGGGTCACAGTGACAGGGCCGCCAGCTTCGATCTGCGCCTTGAATTTCGGTACTACCGATCCGTTTGACGCCAGCACGTTTCCGAACCGTACCGAGATCAGGCGCATCGCGCGCTTGCCGGCGCTGTGATGACGGCCAAATTCGTCGTCAAGCGCCTCGCAATACATTTCCGCCAATCGCTTGGTGGCACCCAGCACCGAAACCGGTTCAATCGCCTTGTCGGTCGAGATCATCACCATGGCGGTGGCGCCCGCCGCCGCGGCAGCGTCGGCGACATTGATCGAGCCGAACACGTTGGTCTTGATGCCCTCGTCCCAGTCTTGTTCGAGCAGCGGTACATGCTTAAGCGCGGCGGCATGAAAGACGATGTCGGGCTTGAATTGCGCGACCAGGCTGGTGAGCCGCCGGCGGTCGCGGATATCGGCAAGCCGGCCGGAGATTTCCGCCTCGCTTTGCGCTGCTTTGAGCGTTTCGAGAACGGCGTGCAATGCCGGTTCGGAATTCTCAATCACCAGCAAACGGGCTGCGCCGAAGGCAACAATGCGATTGCAAATTTCCGAACCGATTGAGCCGCCCCCGCCGGTGACGACAATCGACTTGCCGGCAACAAATTGCTCAAGCCTGCGGTAATCGATCCGTACGCTTGGACGCAGCAGCAGATCCTCGACCGCCACCGGGGTGAGTTGCACCGCCGGCCCGCCGGCATCGAATGACGGCAATTGGCTCAAGTTCAGGCCGAGCCGGCGCGCGCGCATCAAGATCGACTCCGGACGGGCCTCGGGCGAAAGCGCTGAGGGTGCCAGCACCAGCCGCGTAACCCGCTCACCGCGGGCGGACAGATCGGCGACGACGCGCTCAAGGTCATCGATATCGCCGAGGACAGGAATGCCGCGAATCGACTGACCGCGATCAGCCGCTGACGGTGACAGGATGCCGACCGGCCATATTTTTTTTACGGCCCCGCTTTCGATCGAACGCAATAATACCTCGGCGTCGGCAGCGCGGCCGAGTACCAGCGTGGACGATGCGTCGGTGATTTTGACGCGGTGGATCGAGCGCGCATATTTGAAATAGCGATAAGCGACGCGAGAGCCGCCGAGGAAAAACATCTGCAGAAACCAGTACAGCAAGATGGTAATCTTGCCGAAGAAAAACGTGCCGTAAACATTGGGCGACAGCAGCACATAGTCGAGCGCCAGCAGCGACACCGCCAGTACCGTGGAGGCACGGAAGATATTGTAGAGGTCGGGAACCGAGGTAAAACGCCACTTATTGCGTTGCAGGCCGAAGCTGAGATAAACCGCCACCGCGAGAACCAGGAAGATCGGCAGCAAGATCTCAAGACCAACCAGCTTTTCTTGCAGCTGCTGGCCTTCGAAACGCATGAAAAAGGCTGCAACGACCGCAGCGGCGGTGGCCGCCAGATCATGCAACACGATCAAGACCTGGCGCGATGTCAGTTTCGGCAGATTTATCATTTCGTCGCCTTCCAAGCGGCACGCTGCTTCACGCTACTCGCCGGCAAACGCAACAACGTGGTCGCAAAGGCATATAAATACCACCGCAAATAGGCCGGCACCCAATTAAATACCTGGAAACGGCTGGCGCCTTCGTTACGCTCGAACCATTTTGCGGGCACATCAGCGACCGGCCAGCCGAGCCGGTGGCACTTTACCAACAATTCCAAACTGTAGCAGAATCCAGTATCGGATTCGATCTCGATAGTATCAATCACCCGCCGGGAAAACAGGCGAAATCCACTTGTTGCGTCGCGTGTCGGCAACTGCGCCACATAATATAATGTGAAAGCCGCCACTCGAACCAAAACAGCCTTGAGCCAGGGACATCCAATCATACACCCACCGGGAATGAAGCGGCTGGCGCACACGATGTCTGCGCCCTGCCCTGCCTTACTCACCATCGCGTCAATGATCGGGCCGTTGAAATCGTCATCGGCGGGAAACACCAATACGAATGGCGCCCTACTTGCCGCAAAACCGCTCATCACCGCAGCATGCGGGCCTCTCGACTGATTGCGGACAAACTCGATTGTGAGTTCCTCGCGGCACTCTGGATGGGCATTGATCGTGGAGAGCGTGTCGTCATCTGGGTGATCGTAGCATATGAGAATACGCGACGGCGTCCTGACGTGTCCGCGTAATTCCGCAAACGTCGCCAGGATATTGCGACCCTCGTTATACACAGGGATGACAATATCGAGCCGTGGAGCCATTGGATTTTTCTGGCTCATGATCTCGTCTGAAGACCGGTCGCCCTCTTTCGGACTCATGAGCTAGGTCACGACATTCGCGTTCTTGAGGAAGCCCCAGACATCCACCACCGGTTTTCCTTTGAGATCGGCTTCGGCGTAAGCCGAATGCGGCGCACACAATATTAGGAGTTCGCTGCGTTCGACCACCTGATCGAGCGGCAAAATCGCCGGATCGGTAGTTACAAAGGGATCGGTGGTGAGAACATTGCCGGCCGACATCTGCAAGGTACGCTTGAGTTTATAACTCAGCGAAGCACGCGTGTCGTCGATCTCGGCTTTGAATGCCATTCCCAAAAGCCCGATTGTCATTGTCGAAATATCATAGGCGTGCCGCAAATCTTCGACCATTTGCAGCACTAGCCCTTCGTTCACTTGCATGGCGGCGTGACCGAGGCCGAATTGATTGCGCGCGTAAGCGGCAAGCTGCATGGTATCCTTGAATAGGCAAGGGCCAGCGGAGAAACCCGGCCGCGGCAGCGTTTTCAAACGCGGATAATTATGCTTCATCGCTCGCATGATCGCTTGATAGTCCGCGCCGGCGGATTTCGCGATCATGTAGAATTGGTTGGTCGCGGCAAATTCGATGTAGCGATAGGCATTGCTGAACAGCTTGGCAAATTCGGCCTCAAGCGGTTTAACCACAACGATTTCTGGCGTGATCTTGCTAAACAGCGCTGCCGCCTCTTCCTCGGCTTCCTTTGATACACCGCTGACGATTTGTGGCATCTCGCGCAATTCCTTGATGCCGTGACCTTGCACGACACGTTCGGGGCAGAATGCGACATTGAGTTTGCGGCCTAGCCGCTCGAGATATGAAGCAAGCCACGCTGTCGTGCCGGGATAGACTGTCGATCGCAGAATCAGCAATTGGCCGTCATCCAAAAAAGGTAGCAGAGCGTCGATGCAGTCCTGCACCGCCTTCTGTACCGGATTGAGGAATTCATCAACCGGCGTACCGATCGTGATGATGACCGGACCGTTGCGGCTGATCGCGTTTGGCGACGACGTAAAGATCAGCCGGTTGTCCGCCAAAGCCTTGGCCAAAAGTGGCGCCGCACCATGCTCGATGAACGGCAGTTTGCCCGACCGCAGCGTCGCCAGCGTCACCTCGTTAAGGTCGTTGACGTTGACCATCATGCCCGCTTCCGCAAAAGCGAGCACCAGCGGAACCCCAACATGACCGGCGCCTCCGACCACCGTGATGTCGGCATGGGCCGTTTTTTGAGCCGTCCCGCGTTTTGCTGCCGCGACGGCTTTGGTGGATGGATAGTTCAATTGTGGCCTTTCCCTGGTAACGGGGAACTATACAGGCATTTTTTTTGGATTTTGAGCCTATTCCTGGTCGTGACAAAGCCTATTTGGGCCCGGATTCATATGGGGCTATGAAACAAATTCCCTACGCAGAGGAAATAGGGAATTCATTTGGAGCTATCAAAGCGCCTGTTATTGGGAACAGGGAAATTTTGGGGTCTATCCCGCCTTGGGGGCACCGCATCGAGATAAAGGCGGGCTTCTTGCCCTCAATAAAAAGAGGGCTGGAAAAAAGGAAATCCCCGTTTACTGACTTTGAGGCCATTAAAACAAATTGCTGGCGTTCGATTGGGTTCGCTTTTCGAAATACCAGTGCCAGGGCGGCAGTGGGTCGCCAGGCCCAGGGTCAGGTATAATATCTGTCAGGATAGGTCCAGCCTTTTGAGGAAAGCTCATGCGCTACAAGGTCAAATGGCGTGCCGAAGGTGAAGAGCCATTATTGCCCGAACTTTTTGAATCGGACGCTCCCGCGAAAGCAAGAGCGCGCGAATTGCTGGCCAAATATGGCGCTCGGATAGTCATCGACGTTTGGAATGAGGATGAGACCTGGCAGATCATCGCTCCGCCCGGAGTCTCCGAATGGTGCGAGAAGGAATAGGCAAATTTGGCAAGCGCGATCGAAAAACAAGTGGGTCGCGTGTCACAAGTTCGATGTGGCGTCCTCCGATGGCACCGGTACCGGCCACTGCGATACGCAAGCGCTTCATCTTCAGATCGTCGGATTTGGTGCCAGCCGCGACTGAGCATTGAGGCGGATGGGTGCGTTGATAGCGCCGAAGCCCTTGTAGCCGCGCCGCTCGACGATCTCCAAAAAGAACAGATCCTTGAAGCTCTGGGTGTAAATCTGCAGATATTCGCCATCCGAATCTTTGTCATAGAGGATATTGCTGGCTTTTAGGACCTTCAGCCGTTCGTCCGGCAAATCGACCCGTGCCTCCAGATCGTCGTAGTAATTGTCTGGTATGTTCAAAATCTCGACACCGTTTGCTTTGAGCTTTGCCGCGGTGGCAACAATGTTGTCGGTGGCAAAGGCAATATGCTGAACGCCCGAGCCAAAATATTCGTTCAAGAATCGCGAAGATTGGGTGCGCTGGCTCTGCGAAGCGTTCATCGCGATCCGCAACGCGCCATCCGCCGTCTGGATCACTTGGCTGCGCACAATACCGCCGGGATCCGTGACGTCGACCTGCGGCGTTTTGCGTACGTCGAGCAGGGAAGTATAAAACAGCAACCAGGAAAGCATGTCTTCGTAATGCGTTGATTGTGAAATGTGATCGACCACGGTGAGGCCCCCGTCGACATAGCCGCCGACTTTCTTCACCGGGTCAAACTCGACATCCCACACCTTTGCCAGCTTGCTGGTGGGATCGAGGAAATACAGCAGGCTGCCGCCCATTCCGCGCACTGCCGGAATCTCAAGTTCGCCCGGCCCGACTTTCTGCCGGAACGGCGTGTCACACAGCCGCTCGGCGCGATCGAGCGTCTCCGCAGCCCTTTCCACCTTCAAACCGATGGCGCAGACCGAAGGCCCGTGCGTGATGTAATGCGAGTGGGCAAACCCTTCGTTTTCCTTATTAATTGCCAAGTTGATCGCGCCTTGGGTCCAGCGCGCGACCGCCTTAGATTTGTGTTGGGCTGCTTTATGAAACCCAAGCCCGGAGAGAAATTTTTCCAGCTCGTCGGCCGTCCGATCGTCAACGGCGAATTCGATGAATTCAACGCCCAGACATTTCGCCCTTGGCGGCATCGCCGGCACAGGGGGTGTCGCATTGCCCTTTCCGCGCAATTGATCCATCAGATAAATCAAAGATCGCTGGCCATCGACTGCAACCGAGCGCGGCGAGCCAGCGCGAAACTGGTCGTTGAAAATCTCAAGCGACAATGCGTCGTCGTAACCGGTTTCCCGCAGCGCCTGCATGAATTCAAGGATTGGTAAGTCGCCCTGCCCCGGAAAACAGCGGAAATGCCTGCTCCAGGACAGCACATCCATGTCAAGCCACGGCGCGTCCGCCAATTGGACAAGGAAAATGCGATCGCGAGGAATTGAACGCAGTGGATTGAGGTCTGTTTTGCGCGCGCAGGTGTGAAACGTATCAAGCACCAGGCCGATTGCGGGGTGGTCGGCGCGCCGCACTACCTCCCAGGCGTCGCGATAGTCGCTGATATGACGGCCCCAAGCCAAAGCTTCAAAGCCGACACGCAGCCCACGCTTTACCGCCTGTTCTCCGAGTTCGTGAAAATCGGCGGCGGCACGGTCGATGCCGGCGACTGACTCCGGCGACACGTTGCTGCACACCATAAGCAAATCGCAACCTAGTTCTTGCATCAGATCGAATTTTCGTTCGGCGCGATTGAACGTTCGCTCCCGCAGCGGCTGGGGCATGCCTTCGAAGTCGCGAAACGGCTGGAACGTGATCGCCTTTAAACCTAGATCAGCCATTTCCTTGGCGACGTCAGCCGGTGTCCCGTTGTAAGACAGGAGATCACTTTCGAAGATTTCGACCCCGCGAAAGCCGGCAGCGGCGATCGCCTGTAATTTTTCGCTCAAGCCTCCGCTGAGGCAGACCGTGGCTATGGACATATTCATCGTTATCGTCCTCCGGTTTCCCAGCACTCGGTTAAAGCAATTTGGCCAGCGCGGCATCGCGCGCAGCCAACGCGGTTGCGAACGTTCTGTGTAAACGCGCGAGATCAGGTTCGACGCCAGTGAACAGGCGAAAGACTTCGACCGCCTGGTGCACGCACATCCCACCACCATTCATCACGCGGGCTCCCTTCGCGGCGGCTGTCTTAATGAAAGCTGTTTCAATTGGCGTATAGATGACGTCGGCAGCCCAATGTGCCGCGGTCAGCGCGGAGACCGGCACTGGGTTACCTGGAAAGCCGCGCATGCCGACTTGTGTCGCGTTAACGACACCATCGGCACTCGCGATGTCAGCTTCGAGGTCTCTTGTGATACGGCAACGCGACGCACCGTAATGTTTTGCGAGGTCGGCCTTAAGCGCGTTCGCGCGCGCACCGTCAAGGTCATGGACAACGAGAACTTCAACGCCCAAATCCATCAAGGCAAACGCGACCGCACGCCCGGCACCACCGGCGCCAACCTGCACGACGGTGGCGCCCCGTGCGCTATTGCGTCCGAACGTTTGCTCGAAGCTGTGACGCCACCCGCGCCGATCAAAATTGTAGCCGGTCGTCCGACCGTCCGGCGCAATCGTTACGGTATTGACCGCGCCGACTTGCTCCGCTTCAGGATCCACAGCATCGAGCAGCGGGATAACTTCCTGTTTGAAGGGATAGGTAATGTTTGTACCGGCGAAGCCGGTGGCTTTGAGCGCGTCAAGCAATTGCGTGAGCCGCCGCCCCGGCAGGCGATCGACATCCATCAGATGATAGAAGCCATGCATTCCCGCGGCTGCGAGGGCATCGTTAAAAAGCGCGGGCGACAGCGACCCCATGATATTCGCACCGATCAAGCCGACAAGAACCTTGCGGTTGCTCATGCCACGCTCTCCGCTTGAGCCAAGCCGCCGCTGAGAAACAACTGAGCAATCCAGATATCGGTGAGAATACGCGGCGCGGTGTCCATGATCCAGGTTTGCCCTTGTTCCAGCACCAACCCGTAATCGGACATTTGCAACGCCTGTTTGGCGTTCTGCTCGACCAACAAGCTTGTAACGCCTTTGTCGCGCAGGCCTAACCGCGCGGCCCACCCCACGGTGCCCGGCACCAGGATCGCGCGAATGACTTCGATTTGGCGCAACATGAGCATTGGGTGGAGCGCGAAAACCTATGAGGCAAAAGCCAGCGTAACAGGTCCTGCGAGGCAAGCCACCATGCAATGCTAACCCGGATCGGCAGCCAGACCACATAGTTAGACGAGTGATCGATGTCGCGAACCGCAGTTTGCTAATGTTTGCAATAAGCCATTCGCTGCCGGACACAGAGAGTCGAGACTAAAGAGCCCTCTTCTCTTTATGGGCCGTTGATTACCGCCACAATTCGAACTGATCCATTCCCCGAAGGGGATCATTGCCCCCTGAGGCGGACTATTTATTTGATCTGTGAGCAATCCATTCCCAAAACAAGAATGCCGCAAATACCAGCAACATTCCCGGCATCCAATATTGGAAGTGAAAGCCAAAAATTGAAAAATCAGTAGCAAGCCAATTCAAGAACGGGTTTTGCATTCTGACAAACTAAGCCCTTCGGGCGACAGCGATAAAGTAGCCGCGGTGTAAATAATGACAGCCGCCTCCCAACTGAGACGACCTAGTTAGGCAATTGATGGCTGCTTTTTAGGGTGCCGTTTAATTATTTGCCTAATCTGTGCTGTCGTTTTCCCGCGGACCTCGTAGCCACGATGTTCAAGCTGGGCAATTGCTGAACTTTTTAGTTCCACCAAGTCGTCCTGCATTTTCTTGCGCAATGCGGCACGGTCATCAGACATGGAACTGCCTCCGGCTATTTGCCAAAGGGGAAAATTCCCCAATGTAGGTTCCAATAGGCAGTGGCGAAAAGGCCAACGCACAACACAATCGTGAGTGCCCACGCGGCTCCTAGGCGGAGTCTGTCGTTCATTTCATCCTCGGTGGCTTCGCGGATCGCGTGTAAGTCATATGGGGAGTATGCGGAAGTATTTACAGGGTAGCATTGCTCAAATCATGCAACCGCATATTTCAAACCAGACCAGCGCCCAGCCGCGGGTGCCGGCCTAATTCGGACGTCCACCAGTGAACATAGGACGATATTCGGGATTGTCGGAATAATCGCTTTGCGGCGTGGCCCAAAAAACCCAGCCCCAGCCCGACTTAATAAAGCGACTTGTAATGTTGAGTAGTATTAGGGCAGCACGATAGTGCGGCCCTTTTATACCCGCAGATGGGAATTCTGCTTAGGCCCCATTTGTCTTGGAAGTTCCTGGATTTTGCGAGCGGCCCCAACGTGACGAAAGTTGGCAATCATCTCGCTAAGACAAGATCTCTCGCATGTTGGCCTCAGCGAGTAGTTTTTCAAAATATGCGATCGTGCGCGTGAGACCTTCCTTGAGTTGCGTTTTGGGCTCCCAAGAAAGATGTTTCATTGCGAGTGAAATGTCCGGCTGGCGCTGGCGCGGGTCGTTCTCTGGAAGCGGCCGGCGAACAATTTTCGACTTTGCGCCGACCATCTCAATGATCATGGTAGAAAGCTGAAGAATGGTGAATTCGTTCGGGTTTCCGATGTTGATCGGCCCAGTGACCTGGTCATCGGTGGCCATCAAACGAATAAACCCATCGATCAGGTCATCCACGTAACAGAATGAGCGAGTCTGTGAGCCGTCGCCATAGATTGTGATGTCCTGACCGAGCAAAGCCTGCACGATGAAATTCGACACCACGCGCCCGTCGTTGGGGTGCATACGCGGTCCGTAGGTGTTGAAGATACGTGCCACTTTGATGCGCAATTTGTGCTGACGCCAATAATCGAAGAACAATGTCTCGGCGCAGCGCTTTCCTTCGTCGTAGCAAGACCGTGGCCCGATCGGATTGACGTGTCCCCAATAGTCTTCGGTCTGCGGATGAATATTTGGGTCGCCATAGACCTCAGATGTCGAGGCCTGCATGATTTTCGCCTTTACCCGCTTGGCGAGACCCAGCATGTTAATGGCGCCATGCACGCTGGTCTTGGTCGTCTGCACCGGATCGTGCTGATAATGAATCGGCGAAGCCGGACAGGCCAGATTATAAATCTCGTCAATTTCCAAATATATTGGGAAGGTTACATCGTGACGGATGAGTTCAAAGTGCTTGTTATCGAGCAAATGCTCGATGTTCGTGCGTGCGCCAGTAAAGAAATTATCGAGGCAAATGACATTCGCACCTTCTGTTAGGAGACGTTCGCAAAGGTGCGATCCCAGAAATCCGGAGCCACCAGTGACCAAAATTCTCTTTTGGAGATGCATATGTTGTCCTTAGGCCTCTATATCAAAATATCAAATCCGATGACGCTGATCGAGCGATTCCTCGATCGGCATATTGCGGGTGCACATCCAATGCCACGCATTGGCGATCTGAGTCTCAAGAACGGAACGCATCGGGGACCATCCAAGTAATGCGCGTGCGCGATCTCCAGAACCGATAAGACTTGGCGGATCGCCGAACCGGCGCGGCGCTATCTCAACCTTGATCATTTTTCCGCAGACGCGCCGTGTCGTTTCAATAGCATCCAAAACAGAATAACCCCGCGTATCGGCCAAGTTCAGTGCACAGGTCGCGCCACCCGCAAGTAGGTATTTGAGCGCGCGAACACCCGCCGTCACAAGAATCTTCAAGGAATTATCTCCAAAATCACGGCCACTTTTATGGCCGCCGCCCCTCAAAACATCGCTACCAGTTTACAATATTGACTGCGTCCGGTCGAACCACTCGCCGAGACCTCATGCAAAGGTATAGTAATTAGGCACTACTTCCAGCTGAGAAATTCATGTCGCGCGCCGCTTTGTCCTCCGCCACCGTCGTCATTCGCAATCGCGGCTTCTCGGAAGCCGCGGTGGATCAGGAAATCGTTGCGTTCAGTGTTGAAAAGGGCGCCTGCTATGGCTTCAATCCGGTCGGCTCGCGCATCTGGCAACTGCTCGCTAATCCCATAAGTGTTGCCGAGATCTGCAAAACCTTGGTGGGTGAATATGAGGTCGATCCCGAGACCTGCGAGCGTGAGGTTCTCAAACTACTAGAAGAGCTCCGGGCCGAGGGCATGGTGGCCTCGCCGCCCGAAGCCAGTCCAGAAATCGTGAATAAGCGCAGACCATGAATAGCCTGCGAGGGCGGTTTGCTGCGGACCCCCCTTGTTGGGCCTGCCGACGCACTGGGAATGGCTGACGTAATAGGTCGCAAGGACCTTTAACGAATATCTAACCATAAAATGCGACCCTATTATCTGTGGCTGGGAGGATCTAGTGGCCGAAACATTCTTCTCCCGATTGGCGGTAGCGGTAGTCATAACGTGGACGGCATTCTGCATTTTTGCCACGGCGTATGATTCTTTCGCTCCTCTAGGCGGCTAACATTCGTTCAACTATGCTCTGGCCGAACTCGTTGGCGGCCGCAGTTGGCGACCTCTTTTATTTCACACTAGACGACATCGATCCGATCGCACGGCGGGCCCACGTTCGCGATCGGCCGGCTAAACTTGAGCTAGGCATCGAGGGCTTATATTCGTACAGTTGTTTTGTCGCCCATTTGCTAACGAAACCAAGCGAATATTGGAAGATCAACAATAGATGCGGCGTTTACTGACGCTACTTATCAAGGTGGCGGTCTCCATTCTCCTACTTTACCTTTCGTTGCGCCGCGTCGATCTGGGCAGCGTTGGACAACGACTGGGCGCGCTCGATCTGCGCTGGATTGCCCTGATTCTGTTCGTGTTGTGCGCCCAGATTCCTTTTGTCGCAATCAGGTGGCGCGAAATCGTCACGATATGCGGCGCTAATCTGCCTGCAGCAACTGCAATACGTTACAGCTTTATCGGTACTTTTTTCAGTCAGGTGTTGCCATCAACGGTCGGGGGCGATGCTGTCCGGATCTGGCTGCTCGCCCGCGGCGGAACCGGATGGTCGACCTCGATCTATTCAGTGCTGATCGACCGTGTGGTCGGCGTATCGGCCTTAGCGGTCATTGTTGTCGCGTGCCTGCCGTGGACGTTCAACTTGGTTCATGATCCGGTCGCCCGCGCAGCATTGGTGCTGATCGGGTTCGGCGCACTGGCGAGCGCGGCGTTTTTTCTCGGCCTCGGCGTTCAACATATGCGGGTTTTGGAACGCTGGTGGTTCACGCGTCATCTCGCCACCGCTTCGCGCCGGGCCTGGCGCTTGTGCCAATCCGCCGCCGGCGTGCGGGTTGCGGCTCTATCTTTCTTAATACATCTGCTGACTGTGCTAGTGGCCTGGGGCACCGCCAGAGCTGCGCACGCATCGGTCGGCTTCACGGATGTCTTATTTTTATTTTTACCGGTGATGCTAGTCGCGACAATTCCGGTTTCGATTGCGGGCTGGGGGGTACGTGAAAGCGCAATGATTCTAGCTTTTTCCTACGCTGGCCTCGCTGAAAGCGATGGCTTGATCGTTTCGATTCTATATGGCGCCACCACATTGGCTGTAGGCGCCATTGGCGGTGTTGTCTGGGTTGCCAGCGGTTATCGATGGAGTTCCGTCAAGACAGTCGAGGCCGATACGCGTGCGCATGATCCTTCAGCCTGATTTACCTCCGCCTGCCAGAAAATCGGCATAGGCAGCAGCCAATCCGTCTCGTAGGCGAATTTTCGCCGACCAGCCGAGATTTTTGATTCTGGAAATATCGAGCCGTTTCTGCGGTGGACCATCAGGCCGCGATAGATCGTAAGTAATCTTGCCCTTGTAGCCGACGACGCCAGCTACTTCCGACGCAAAATCGGCGATGGTCACGTCTTCGCCTGTGCCAACATTGAGAAACGGAAGATCAGAATAATGCTTGATGAGAAAAACGCAGGCATCGGCAAGATCGTCGGAACAAAGAAACTCACGTCGTGGTTTGCCGGTGCCCCAGACCGTCACCGTTGGTGCCTTCGCTAATTTCCCTTCGTGGAATCGGCGGATGAGGGCTGCCGGCACGTGGCTATTCTGCGGATGGTAATTGTCGTTGCGACCATAGAGGTTCGTCGGCATCGCCGAAATGAAATCGGCACCGTATTGTTTGCGATAGGCTTCACACAGTTTGATGGCCGCGATCTTTGCGACCGCATACCACTCATTAGTCGGCTCCAGCGGACCGGTAAGAAGCGCGTCTTCCGACATCGGCTGGGCTGCGAGTTTCGGATAAATACAGGACGAACCCAACGCCAGCAGTTTCTTGACGCCAGTCTTATATGCGCCGCGAATGACATTGAGCCCAATTGCCAAATTGTCTGTTATGAAATCGGCCGGGAAGGTGTCGTTGGCAAAAATCCCGCCGACATGGCCGGCGGCAAGAATAACCGCATCGGGCCTCATCTGTTCGAGCCAGCGTTCGGTATCGGATTGTTGGGTCAGATCGAGCGATTGGCGGCTTGCCGTCAAAATCTCGCAACTTTCTCCCGCCAGCCGCCGCACAATTGCTGAACCCGCCATGCCATTGTGGCCGGCCACATAGACTCGCTTGCCTCGAAGATCGAATAATAACGGCTGCAGCATAGGCACTCATGTTCATTGCAGGGCTGGACGGTTGCCTTTTGCCCGGCCATCGTGTGGCGCTTATATAACTAAATCCGCCCATTGAGAAAGACGGAGGAGCCGATTTGCCTATCGATCAGAGCCAGCGTCCGGCTGCATTTCTCGACCGCGACGGCGTGCTCAATGTCGATCACGGCTACGCCTATAGGTCCGATCAGCTTGAGTGGGTCGCCGGCGCGCCACAAGCCGTGCGTCTGCTGAACAAGGCAGGCTTTCTCGTATTTGTCGTTACCAACCAATCCGGTGTCGCCCGTGGCTATTACACCGAAGCGGACGTTATCCAATTGCATGCTCATATGCAGGACGTTCTTAAGGCGCAAGGCGCCCATATTGACGCGTTTTTTTATTGCCCGCATCACCCGGAAGGAGCGGTCAAGAAGTTCGCGGTGCTTTGCGATTGCCGCAAACCCGGCACCGGCATGCTTGAACAGGCCGCTCGTGAATGGCCGATCGATCTTGGCCGCAGCTTCCTGATTGGCGATAGGGACAACGACATGGCTGCAGCCGCGGCGTTCAATATTCGCGGCATCAAATTCAATGCAGCCGCCGAAACGCTGCTGGATCTGGTCCGCCAGCAATTAGCCTGAATGATAACGCGCTTGAAAACGCTAAGACGCTCCAGGATAACGCCGATGTAAAAAAGCCGCAGAATTTCCGCGGGGTGAGCGAAGCGATCGAGCAGAAAAATACTGCAACGCGCGGAAATTCCGCAACGATCAACGATAAAATATAACGACGTTGATAAAGCAAATTGCGCTTATCTTCTGCGAGCCTTCCGGGTGAGAGATTTCGGTAAACCAAACGCCATATGACCAAGGTCAACAGCTACGATGATGAGGGCCGCTGCACCGGCTAGTCATCAAGACTCTGGAGGCATTCGGGAGACAAAAGAGGGTTCAATGCCCGTCATTCGCGCAACCGCTAGAAAAATTCAGCAGCAATCTGGCTAAGAAGATAGCAAGCGATTAAATTGATATCAGATTTGCCCGATAAAATTGTTCCGAGGCGCCCTGCTTGAGCTAGCATTTCGATCGCCAACTCAATGTTCGGTAGCGGACAGAAATTGCCCCATCACTAACTGGACGACGATAATAAATACATCATAAAATTCTGCCTGCGGCCTGCGTTGTGGCTTGTACTTTCGCGAATCCACATGAAAGTCAGCGATACCGTCTAAGCGAAGGACCTGCCCACAATGCAACGCAACCCTGCCGCGACGTTTATGTGATTAAGATGCACATAGAAGTCGTAGGAGCAGACCTTCGGCCTAGCAGACAGGATCTGCTTTCGCGTGCTTTTGCGCTTCGCCATCATGTATTTGTCGAGGATCGCGGCTGGACTTTTCTCCGTCGTCCAGACGGCCTTGACATTGATACGCACGACGCCGGCGCCACCACCCATTTCCTCGCGCTCGACGGCGACAGTGTTATTGGTCACGTACGGCTCGTTCCTGGCGGCTATCTCGCTGTTGCGCGCGCGGATCCTGAGCGCATTCGCGATGCTGCTGGCGATACTAAGATCGCTGGCCTTAGTCGTTTCTGTGTCGCACCCGAAGTTCGGTCACCGTTGAAGGATGCGGTCATCACCCATTTGTTCACTGCAGCGCTTGAACATGCGATCGAGCAGGGGACCGGCGCCTTGTTGTTCGACACCGACCCATCCATCGTCTTCATTTTGCGCGCGCTCGGTTTCTCGATCAAGAATGTCGGTGAGCCAGCTCCGATCGCCGGTCGGATGATGCAGCCAATCGTGCTAAAGCTCGATGCGTCGGCACTCTCCGGAATACTGCTAAAGGTCGCAATTTGGACCCGGGGAGTGAAAAATGTGCTCCCATGAGCGTCTCCAAAGAAAAGGCTATTTTCGCTTTGCGGCGCTGCCAAAACCGAAAACAACTTCAGCGTCGCAGAAAAGTAGAAGCCTCGCGATTAATAAGTTATTGCCGGCGCCGTTGAAATATCTTCCATTCATAGGCATAGGTTGCCTCTGCAGCATGCAAGAAACCTGATGTCGAACCGATGCGGCTAATCAAAGCAATTGCCACTCTGATATCGGTATTCTTCATAATAAATGGCCCTGCAATTCAGCGCGCCTGGGCCGACGATGATGCTGCCGCAATTGGGTTGATACATCGCATTCATAGAGCGGCAAGCTCAAACTCCTTGAGCTCACTTCGGGCAACGATCGACGCGCCCGCAATCGCCCGCACTGTTCTTGGCAATTATTGGCAGTCCGCCAACGCAAACGAGCGAAAGAACTTTACCGATGCGCTGGCCGATGCAATTGTGGCCGCGTTAGTTCGCCGTTTTAGCGGTCAAGCAAAAGCCGACCTAACGATTCTTGGTAGTCGGAAACTTGGTAACGGCGACATACTTGTTCGCACCCAAATAGCGCGGTCCGAGTCCAATACGATGAACATCGACTGGCGGACACGCGCTTGCTCCTCGGGTGCCTGCCTCGCGGACGTCATTACAGACGGCGCTTCAGCTTTGATCCAGCGCCGGGAAGAATTTACCACCAGACTGGCAAATGGCGGATCGATAGCCGACCTGATCTCGACATTGCGTGCGACAAGCCAGTCATCCGGGCTGCGGTGACACAACGGACTTCGACGATGATTGAGTTGACGAATGTGTGTCGGTCCTTCGACAATAACCGCATTGTCGCGCTTGATGACGTAACCCTACAGATCGGAAAAAGTGAGCGACTTGCAATTGTCGGCCCGAGCGGAAGTGGCAAATCCACATTGCTCAACATCATTTGCGGACTCGACCAGCCAACGTCTGGCGCGGTGCGCTTCGAGGGGCACCCAATTGAGAGCCGAACGGCCTGGGCACGCATCCGGGCACATCAAATCGGTATCGTATTTCAGAATTTTTGTCTGATCCCAGGGCTGACTGCAAGAGAGAATGTTGAACTGGCGATGCTTGGGCAACGGCTCGATTCTGCGGCGCGCCGCAAGCGCGCACTCGACCTGCTTGATCGCTTAGAACTTGCCGGGCGTGTTAACTTGCTGCCGGCGGAATTATCAGGCGGCGAGCGACAGCGCGTCGCCATTGCCAGGGCCCTGGCCAACGAGCCCGATATTCTGGTCGCCGATGAGCCGACCGGCAGTCTCGATCAAAAGTCGAGCCACTTGATCATGAAAACTCTATCGGATTTGCAAGCCAGCATTGCGCTAACTCTCATCCTGGTGACACACGATCAATCGGTCGCAGCCTATTGTAGCAGGCAAATTGTGATGAGTGATGGGCGCGTCGCGAGTGACACTGGGCGAACGGCTGGGGGTGGCAGCGCGTCGGATCGAGCAGTGGTAACCGATCCGCCATGAATGAATTCACGTTACCCATACGCAACCTTCTCGGTCAGCCGACTCGCTCGGCGCTGACGACGCTTGGTGTTGCGGTCGCCGTCGCCGGCCTCATCGCGCTAACAGGCCTCACCCAAGGTTTACAAAATTCGTATGATCGCGGAATTGAGGAAACGGGCGCCGATTTTATCGTCAGCCAGCGCGACGCGTTTAGCATTTTTAGCAGTTCGGTGCCCGCCTCGCTTGGCTCGATACTTCCAAAGGTCGATGGGGTGGAGGCAGTTTCGGGGACCTTGCTAAACTTCACGAGCATCGACAACGACGCCAACATCGTCATCGCCGGATGGCCGATCGGTAGTTATCTATGGCGGAATCTGCGACTGCTTGATGGCCAGATTCCCGAAGTTACCGACCCACCCGGGGTCGTGCTGGGCGAGTCGATCGCGCGTGCACTCAAAAAACACGTCGGAGACGATGTTGAATTGCAGTTCAAGCAGCACAAAATCGTCGGCATTGCTTCGTTTGGCACTTCGCTCAACCAAAATATAGCCATCGTGTTGCTTCCCAGCTTACAGGAGTTGCTCGGACGAGTTGGAACCGTGACACTCTACCAGGTCAAACTAGCGCGCCCGCTTGATGCAAAGCGCGTAGCTTCCGTGGGCGCGCGGCTAATTTCTGCAGCAGACGGGTTCGCAGTCAATAACACTGCGGAATTCGTGAGCAATATTCGGTTTTTTCACATTATCCAGGAATTCGCCTCTGCAATTTCAATCATCGTGTTTGGCATGGCCCTGCTCGCAGTCGCCAATACGCTGCTGATGGCAGTCAACGAACGAACTTACGAGCTTGGCATCCTTGGCGCGATCGGCTGGTCGCCCGCACGCATTATCCGCCTCATACTGTTGGAATCCATCATGATGTCAGCAATCGGCGGGGCTGTTGGAGTCGGACTCGGCATCGTTGCAATGAATTTCGTGGCGAAAACCAACATCGCCGCGGGTGTGCTTGAACCCTATGTCACATTAAGCATCGTCACGCAGGCGCTGATCGCGGTCATGCTGATCGGCCCGCTCGGCGCATTCTACCCGGCGTGGCGCGCGATCCGCCTCAAGCCGGCCGAAGCATTGCGAGCTCATTGATGCGGTTTAGTTTGTCTAAATCAGAAAATATCACAAACTAACTGTCGTGGCTTAAAAGATGGAGATTGTTGTGCGGACATCTAAAAATGCGCGATGTCCGCCATGTGCCAATAAGCGAGTTGAGGCCGCCAAATGGGGCGGCCTCGGTTACATCGCTTAGCGATACGGTGGTTGTTATGGCTTGTCGGCGGGCGGCCCTGGAGGGCCTGGAGGGCCCTGATCGCCTTTAGGTCCTGGGGATCCAGCTGGACCTGGAGGGCCGGCTGGTCCCTGAGCGCCGGGTGGGCCTGGAGGTCCTGGCGGCCCTTGCGGGCCCTCAAAACATCCAGCCAATGTAAGCGAAAGTACCGTCGCGATAATTGCCGCTGCTAGGCGCATGATCTGCTCCAATTCGAATCCCGGCAGATTACTGTGGCGCAAGGGTCCCGGTAGTCAACCGAGCAAGCAGGTTTTACTCGGTATAATCATCATAAGGAGGAGCACCGTGGAACGATTCCGGTCTTTGGCATCGTTGGTCAAAAGCGTGTTTGGCCTCATCGCCATCGCCGCGTTCTCCTTGTCGTTTCTAATGACGGCCGACGTCGCTCAATCTGCGCCAAAGCCCGTGCACATTTTTATAATCGTGTTGGAAAATGAAGGCTACGACATCACTTTTGGCCGCAAATCTCCTGCGACTTATTTGAAGTCGCTCGCGCGACAGGGCGCATTACTCCAAAATTATTATGGGATCGGACACAACAGCCTGGATAACTATATCGCGATGGTGAGCGGTCAGGCGCCCAACCCCATCACCCAAAGCGACTGCCGCGACTACGTCAATTTTGTTTCGACCGGGACGACAAAGGACGGCCAAGCGATCGGCACGGGCTGCATTTATCCGTCCGACATATTCACCATCGCCGACCAACTCGAACGCAAAGGCCTAACCTGGAAGGGATATATGGAAGATATGGGCAATGATCCAATCCGCGAAAGCTCGACTTGTGGTCATCCCATCATCGGCGAAGAAGACGTTACGCAAAAGGCGAAAATCGGCGATCAATATGCCAGTCGTCATAACCCGTTTGTTTATTTTCATTCCATCATAGATCGTTCGACCTGCGCTGCGAATGTGGTCAATCTTTCTGCATTGGCGACGGATCTGAAAGAGATACAAACCACGCCAAATTACGCCTTCATTACTCCCAATCTTTGTCACGACGGCCATGACGATAGTTGCGTCGATGGCGAGCGGGGTGGCCTCGCCGCGGCCGACAAATTCCTAAAAGACTTCGTGCCGAAAATCCTGGCCTCTCCTGCCTTCAAGCAAGACGGCCTCCTCATCGTCACATTCGACGAAGCCGATACCAGCCCCAAACACCGCAACGCGTCAGCCTGCTGTCATGAGCTACAAGGACCAAATATAGCGCCTGGGGCGAAGGTCTATGACGACATCGATAAGGGTCCAGGCATATTCGGCCCCGGCGGCGGACGGATCGGGGCGGTGCTGGTCTCGCGTTTTATCAAACCAGGGACGCTATCGACGGTCCCTTATAATCATTACTCACTGCTGAGAAGCCTCGAAGATTTCTTTGATCTTGGGCACCTAGGATACGCAGGAAAAAAGGATCTTAAGGCCTTCGGGAAAGATATATTCACCCGGCCCAATGGGTCACCTTGGGACTATTCCTCAATCGCAATGCCGGACGATCTAGGATTTCGGTAAGTCTTCAGCCTTAGCGAAATCTGACGACAGTGCCCGAAGAACAATCCAGGCTAACGCCGCCCCGATACAGGCCCCGGTGGTGCTGGCAACGAAATCGATAAAGTCAGAGTGTCGGTCCGGAATATAGAGTTGCACAATCTCAACTGCGCCTGAAAATATAGACAAGAACAATACAATGATCGCGGGGCTGCGACTTTTGCCAAAGCCGTAGGACAGAAATCCGGCTGTAAGAAAATAAGCAGCGATGTGTTCAACGGGCCCTGGCGCGCCGGTATGCGGGCGCAGACTGCCCGGAACAAAGGATAGAATAATTAGCCCTACAACAGCCAATTGTCCGATTAGCTGGAAAAACAATCGGATCTTTCTCTGGTCAATCACTGCATGTCCTTTTTTGAGAGCTAGGCCGCGCGCCGCCGGATCAGGATAGCTGGATGATATAGATGCCATCGGCCTCTGCGTATGAAGACAAAGCATATCATATAGCGCCAATACGATCGTCAGATCGCGTAATTGCAAGGTCGACGCAGACCGCATCTCTTATGTCGGCATCCGGAAAATCTCCGATGTTTTCGCTAAGGCAGACTTGTGCTGACAGCACTCTCACGCTGCCCCTATGACTGTCACAAATAAAGCCTATGATGCTTAACCGGTAAGGCGTTTGAGTTAGGGGCTGAGCGTGTTGCGTCCAAGCGTTCCAGTTGATCCCCTTGCGTTGCCGTTCAGGGAACGGTTCATCCGCAACGCTACGCGCATTTTTGTCGCGTTTGCGGCTGTGGCGCTTGCCATCAGCACACTTGATTTGATGAACGTTTCGTTGATCAAAGCGGCTGGTGCATACCTCCATGCAGACCAACAACGTCGTATGTCACAGCAGCTCGTTTCGCCGTCAGCAACCACCGAGACGAGACCTACTTCATTAGTACAGCTCGCCAGCTATAACCCAGACGCCCTATCCGCACTTGAAATGACTACGGCGTCAATCTCACCGCATGCCGAATCCGTCGTGCGGCTGCCGTCCCCGGGTGAGCGGCTGCATCTGACAGGTACGCTACTGGAGAAAGCGGAGCGTTGCCTCGCCAGCGCAATCTATTTTGAGGCGCGCGCCGAACCGGCTCGCGGACAATCCGCAGTCGCACAAGTTATTATGAACCGTGTGTTCTCAGGACACTTCGCAAGCGATATCTGTGACGTTGTCTACCAGAACGCTCACCAGCGTTGTCAGTTCTCCTTCGCATGCAGCGGAAAACGTAAAGCAATCAACGAGCGCGGCGCATGGGCGCGGGCTAATCGTATTGCCGTACGAACGCTCGCCGGCGATCTTTACGACCCGGCGATAGGTACGTCGACGCATTTCCACGCCGCTTATTTGCATCCGGGCTGGGTGAATGAGATGCGAAAAACCGTGCGCTATGGCACTCACACTTTTTACCGTCCGATTGCATGGGGTAGCGGCGCCAACAATCCGGTCTGGGGTCCTACGGCTAGTGCGCAGAACAAGGCTAGTGCGAGATAGCCAGCAATGACTGTTTGCACCGAAGGACAAGGCCGAGCACAGGTCGCTTTTTCGACATCGTTGCCCATGAAGTCGACCCCGCCCTACTCGAAGGCTGATTGCCCGGACGCAGCACCGGCGAAGTGATTGGGTTTGTTTTGCTGGCGGACGCAAGGTCCGCTGTTGTTTTGACTTATCACACGCGCCAACCCGCTAGCGCCAACACGAGCTTTAAACTAACGTTGGATTGTGACCACTTTATTAGAACTGGTCAGCGAGAACCTATCTCGGTGGGCCACGAAACGGAGGGGCTATGAACGAACTCAATACACTACTTGCGAACCCAGTCGTCACGCTAATCCTAATCATTTTGATTGGTGCCATCATCGGCTGGCTTTATGAAAAACAAACGCACTCGCCTCACGGATATATCACTAGCGCGCTTGTTGGCGTAGCGGGCTCATACACCGGATACTTCCTAGCCACATTGGTAACTCTACCGAGTTATCCTTTGATCATCCGTTTGATCGCTGCTGCGGTGGGAGCTCTTATCATTCTGTGGGCTTGGAGGACATTCCACCTACATCCAAAACGCAGCCGAAAACGCAGATGAATAGGCGAATTTCCCGCGTAATGGATTCAAAAAGGCTCTGGCATTAGCCAGAGCCCGCTATCCTTTATTACAAGAGTTGATGGTGGCGGTGATCGTGCCACCATCAACTGCTTACAACAACCGTTATGGATGCTTTTCGTTTTTCGCTGCACGCGCACCGGCGCCCGCAGTGTCCTTCTCGCACATATACGTGCCGTTCTTGAGGTTCCCGTAGTCCCTAGTCCCAGCGAAGTGATAGATCTTCGACTTCAGATTGACATAGACGACGGTGTCTGAGGGACAATGGGCCTTTGCCAGAACGTCCGTCGCGAACTCGTTCTTCCCAGTCGACATAGCGGTCGCAGGTTTGGCGGGCTCTGGCTTGGCCGCTAAAGCCGGCGCCATTTTGCTCGCCGCTGGTGCAGGAGCCGGCGCTGGGGCAACGGCCGCAGGAGCGGGAGCGGCTGGTTTAGGCGCGGCGGCTGCCGGAGCCGCTGGTTTGGCGGGCGCGGCTGCTGGCGTTTTCTCTGCTTCAGGTTTTGCAGCAGCGCCTCGACATTTTTCTACGTATGCCTTTTCGGTTATCTTGGCCGCTTGGTTCGCAGCTTTGTTAGCCTGCCATTCCTCTTTGCAGGCTTTTTCAGTTTTTTGCTGAGCGTGTGCTGACGGCAAAGCTGCGAAAAGCCCCACCGCTCCGCAAAGAACGAGGGCAAATAACTTATTCATACTCGAACTCCTTTAATTTGTTTGATTGGTTCGGCCGTTGATCGGTCGCCAGGCAGGCTAGTTGCCAACGCGCCGCCTCGCAAGACCCGCCGCATTGAATAACACCGCGTTCATCCACTCACTTCTGTTGCATTCCCGGTGATCGCTTACCTGGCCTATCCATCGGCGAGCCGATGAATAAGGGAGGGACCACATCCGCCGCGTGTCGTTGCTGGCGGGCCAGTTTTGCGGTAAGGTTGGACAAACAATAACAATTGGGAGGACTTGCCGATGGAGATTGTCCCGCTCGGTCCAGGCTTTGCCGCCGAGTTGCGTGGCGTCACGCTTGCAGAAATTGCTGCCGACGATGCCGCCTACACAGCTGCGCGCGCGGCTTTCGAGCAGCATTCGGTTCTCGTCTTTCGCGATCAGGAAGTGACCAACGAAGGCCAGCTTGCCTTTTCGCGCCGCTTCGGTCCGCCCGAAGTGACCAAGATCGGCTCAATGGGCACCGGCACCCATTTCGTAATCCTCACTACTATCGGCGAAGACGGCAAGGTGGTGCCGGCCGATCACCGGCTGTCCTTGCGCAACAAAGCAAACCAACTTTGGCATACTGACTCGTCGTTCAAGCGCGTGCCGGCGCTCACCTCAATTCTATCCGCACGCATTATCCCCGAGCGCGGCGGCGAAACCGAATATGTCTCGACCCGACTCGCCTTCGAGCGGCTCGATGCCGGCCTGCGCAAGAAGATTGAGAATTCTTTCGCCTGGCACGACTACGCTCATTCGCGCAGCAAGATCACGCCCGACCTCGCGAGCCCAGAAGAGCGCGCCGCGTTGCCACCGCAGTGCTGGCGCATGGTTTGGAAGAATCCAGCGAACGGACGAAGCGCGATCTATCTCGCTTCGCATGCCTACGCGGTCGAAGGCATGGAACCGGAATTAGGTAAAAAGTTGATCGACGAGTTGATGGAGGCGGCGACCGGACCTGGCACGAGCTATGTCCACCAATGGAAGAACGGCGACGTCGTAATGTGGGACAACCGCGCCACCATGCACCGCGGGCGACCGTGGCCCGCGCACGAGGCACGCCTGATGGTACGCACGACAATCTCCGCGACCGAGGCGGACGGCATTGACACTATGCGCCCGCCATCACGACAGGCCGCGGAATAGAGGCGCGTTGCGCAGGAGCTCGCACTCCAGTGGTCGCCAGAGCAGGTCTCTGGCTGGCTAGACCGGTTGAACCCACCGCCAAAAGCGGACATTGAGCGTGACCTGATCAATGCCGGCTTTCGGGGGTAATGCGAACATGTCGGCGATCTCTCGCCATATCTGCTAATGAGGTGGCATCAGCCCGGCCTTCGAGATCACCGGTGCGGCCTCAGCTGATGCTAGGAAGCGGATCAGCGCACCAGCCGCCTCGGGCTGCCGGACCGTACTTGTGAGCGCACCAGCGAAAACAAACATTGGTTGGAGCTCGGCCGGAATCGTGCCGACGTAGGTAATTCCAGGGACGTGTATCAGCTCGCTGACCTGTTGAAAGCCGATCTCCGCCTCGCCCCGCGCGACGACCGCGGCCACCGGCTCGCCGGACGGAGGCCCTCGCACCTTTCGGCTCTTGCCCGCGACCTGGTCTGCAACGCCGAGCTTGGGGAACAAAGTGGTCGACAGATAGGTGCCACTACCGCTGTCCGAGTACGCAATTGACTTTGTCGTTAGTAGCGTGCTCCGGAGTGCCTCGACGCTGCCGATGTCCGGCTTTGCAGCGCCAGCACGCACTACCATGCCGATCAGCGAGCGAGCGAACTCAATCTTGCTGTCAGCGCGCACCAATCCTCGCCTGCCTAGCTCGTCGGTAGCCCCTCCATCGAGGATCACGACATCCGCGACCTCGCCTCGCGCGAGTCGAGCAGGAATTGCTTCAGGAGAGTCACCCATTGATGGGCCGCGCGTCGTGATCAGGTGGTGGCCGCTAGCGCTCTCGAAAGCCGGGGCCAACTCAGAATAGACTCCATAAAAGCCGGCCGAGATCATCACGTGCACATCAGCTGCAAATGCTGCCCCTACCATCAACAGGGAGGCCACACCAAACGTGGACAACCATCGAACAAGCGATCTTGGTTTCATAAGACTACTCCTGCCAAGGCTCAGAGCAGACATCGTACCGCGTCAAACAAGCACTCTGGAAGGGGTCGGGCGGGTCGTAAGCCGGTGTTCGCTTTGGGTCTTTCGCGACCGGGGCATTCAGCGCCGGTACCGACTATCGTCCGCTTTTACTCCAAAAGCGGACAAACGCGAGCGCGATTGGATTGTCCGCTAAATGCCAATAGCGAACATTCGAGGCCACCGAGTAACATTCCGCGGCCGAGTCTTGAACTGGGATGAAGCACTTCTACGCCGCATCACCGTCGATACTAACGGCACCGGCGCCGAAGGCTATCACGTAGAAGAATCCGCCTGTCATCACTAGATTCTTGTAAAAATTGATCATGTTGTCTTGGTCTCCGGCCGGTAGGTGCACCCCAAATGCAGTGCCAATACATAACAGGGCGAGCAAAGCAGCGGCCCAGCGGGTTTTGAAACCCAGCAATAGAGCCACGCCGCCGAGAAGATGGATCATGATCGAGATCCAAATTGCCACATCGGGAACCGGTATGTGTATGCTGGCGAAATACTGCGCGAAGCTGCCCGGACTGCGGAGTTGAAGGATGCCGTCCCAGATAAAAATGCTCGACATCAACAAGCGTCCGAGCGGAAGCAAGTAAATTTTGAGATTGTCCATGGCACATTCCCCCAGCAATGAAGCGCGATAAGGCTGCGAGATGGCCGGTCAGTAGCTCGCCTTGCCGTCGATCACACTTTTGAGTTGGCGATATTCCGTGCAGTCGCTGTTGCCGCAAATGAGCTTCACCTTGGCGAGGTAATCCTCGGCCTTAAGGCGGTTGCCTTGTTCCATGTGCCACATGCCGTAATAGGACCAGGTGCGTACGTGGTTTGGATCTGCCTTAAGCGCGGCCTCGTACCACACCTTGGATTGATCGTAATTTCCAATCTTACGGTAGGCGTAGCCGATATAGTTTGCCACATCGGGATGCTCGTCGTGGCCGAGCGCGTGCAATGCGGCGATGCCAGCTTTGTAGTCACCGGCAAAGATCAAGAGGCTGGCAGCACGGTAGTCGCGGAGGAATTTCTCGCGTGCAAGCAGTTGCTCTTGCTGCTCGATGGCGCTGCTATTCTTGTTCTTGTCCTTCTTCTTGGCTTTCTTGCTATCCTCTTGCTTGGGTTCGGGGAGCGGCTGCGGCGGATCCCAGGTGGCGGCAGCTAGCATCGGCTTGATGCCGATCGCGGCCACGAGCAACACAACCGCAGAAATGATGCCAACACGGTGGGCTTTTTGGATCAAGGTCACGGGAAAACCTCGCCTGCTTGGACTGCCTATTACAATGATACGGCGAAACCCGCCCATGAGGAGAAAACAATTCGTGATCGGCACCTAGTCGCATGTCCAGAAATTTACGTCGCCATTTATCCGCCGCTCACTGCCCAAACTCAGTAAGGCACACATTATTAAAGGAAATATTCTCCAATTTTCCGCTAAACGGCTAACGCGCCATATCCGCTTTGTGTCATTCGCTATCGCGCCATCTCGTACGAAAATCCATGTTTGTCCGCTTTGGTCCAATAGCGGACAAGCGCAGGCGGGCTTGGAATGTCCGCTTAGTTACCATCAGTGCCATAGCAATCGTGGATTGGCCAAAGAACAAGGCCGCCAACGAAACGGGCCTTGGTTGGCAAATCAGCACCAGAAGCTAAAGACACAGATGCAACGCTCAAAGCGATCACACCCACAAAAGTAACAACCAAAGAGCAGGGGAACGTCGAACGCGTTACTTACTGACAGACGCGAACATTCCGTACTACCTGTTGACCCCACTGATTTACTACGACTTGACGCCGAATGTAACAGGTCGGTGCATAATACCCGGGCCCGCCGTAATATACCTGTGGTGCGACGACTATGCCGCCCAAGCCGAATCCGCCGTACCCGTGATGGTGGTGATGATGATGGTGGTGAAACTGGGCGAGTTGAATAATGGCCGGCGGTTGCTGCGCGCGCGCTATATCGTCCGCAATTAACAAGGATACCGCATTCGGTATGGGATCGAGCAGCTCCGCGTAGGATTGAGCGTTGAGTGAGCCAGCTTGGCTGGCTGCGGCGGACGCGCCGGCTGACGTACCATTGCATATCGCTAGGGCAGCAACGCCGCCGAGCAATGCCGCGATTCGCTTGTTCATATCGACTTCCTCTTTCTCTTTCCGAAAATGAGGGCGAGTCGGGATTGATGCGCCCTTTACCCAAATAAACGGAGCATTCTCGTCTCAAGTTCAATAGTTTCAGATTTTTGGCCAATGTTCAAGATTGCAGGCGATTATGCAAACAAATCTGCTCACTACTATTCGCCTCAAGGACTGCTCAACCCCGCGTCCGCTTTGGGGCATTAGCGGACGAATCCTCAAGGGCCGAAACCAAAAATTGTCCGTTGTTACTCCAATAGCGGACAGAAAATTTTGCGGTGCCGCGACTGTCCGCTGAGTGCCAATAGCAGACATTAATGCGCGGTCAGTTGAACGCGTAACTGACCGTGCCTTTGCCGCCGTAGCTGTGCGTGTTGCTGGACCGTTCGCTGAGGAAATTCCCGCCGAGCGACCAGCCATTCATTTGAATATCGGCGTTTTTCAGAACCGGTAATTCACGCCGACAGTGAAGTTGTTCGACCTGAAACCTTCCTGTACGGCGAGACCGCCGAACGGAGTGAAGTTATAGGTCGAGTTGCCCAAAGAGATATAAGTGTAATTGGCGTCGACCGACCAATGCGGTAGGAACATGTATTCGACGCCGCCGCCGAGCAGATAACCCGTGTGGTTGGCGTTAGCGGTCCCAATACCGATGACAGTGCCTTCGCCGCGCCCCCAAACGCCGCCGCCGACAAAGTAAGGCAGCACGTTGCCCATCGCATAGCCAAGCCGTCCCGCGACCACGACGGCGGACTTCACCTTGCCCTGAAATGTCACAGCGCCGCTCGGCGTGCTGTCGCTGATCGACAAAATCGGCACCGCAAGCCGTGCGCCAAGGACGATGTTGTTGGCGAATTGATAGTCGTAGCCGCCGAGAACCGTTCCGACGAAGCCGCTCGGCTTGATATTTGCACTCGCCGGGAACGACGGAACGCCATTCACCACCTGCCCCGAGGCGTAACCGGCAGAAGCGCCTACATACCAGCCGGTCCAGCTGTATGCGATCGGAGGCGTAATCGGGTGGGCCTTTACCGGAATGTCGGCGGCGGAAGCGACCGAAGAAAATCCAATAGCGGCGGCAGCGGCGACCAACACAGATTGGAAGCGACCCATGACAATCCCCCTGAAACACAACGACGGGAGTACTAAGCTAGTCCACACACGTCACCTGAAAAACTAGCGAAGAATAAGCAACCATCTCAGGCGCCGTCGAGGGAGTTGGGGACATCGTAATGCTAGTTTGTTCAAATCTGTTCTAGCCGTTGCATTTACGCAACACGTCAATCACGGCCAATCGCTCGCCCATCCAGCAAGGCCCCAATATCGCTTTTGGGTCATTAGCGGATAAACCATCCCCGGCCAAAATCGACCGTTGTCCGCTAAGTGCCAGCGGCGAACCTGATCACACGCCAGCTAAACGCCTGCCGATTTAACGTCAGACCTACGGAACATTCTTTGAAATCGCAGGGACGAGCCCCGTCGACATCACCATTCGCGGCGGTAATACCCATGGCCCCAGTAATAAGGTCGCGGGTAAACATAGACTGGTCGTTCTTCGACATAAACTGGCTCAGGACGTCCCGGGGGTAGTATCTGGTTGCCACTTGCGCTCATGCACTGGGCATAGACAGTGTCGTATCGAGCCTGGAGTGAGCCACCAGCGGCATTAGCATTCCCCGCTCCCGCCACGCTGCCTGCAACTAGACCCGTACCGGCGCCAATTGCAGCGCCGGTTCCCATATTTCCTGACGTCGATCCAATCGCAGCGCCTGCTAAAGCACCGAGACCAGTACCTACGGCAGCGCTGGTGACCGCGGACTGATTTGCAGCCTCACCCGGAGATTGATTGCCTATTGCCGTCTGAGCTGACGACTGACAGTACTCATCTTCCTTTTGAAAAGCTGCGTAGGATTTGCCTTTACCAGGCATAACCGCAAGCGATGGAGTAGCTGGGCCCGTAGAGGCACACCCTCCAATGGCGAGACAAAACGCTCCTAAGGATAAAAGACAAAGAGTGTTTCGGATCATCGCATACCCCTTACGCCCGAAGGATTCTATCGGAGTACATCGGGCAAAATAGTGGCAACTGTACGGTGGTAGCGTCGCGGGCTATGTACTCAGCGATGAGTAATTTGTCGAGGCGGCCTTCCCAATGCAGGTTCATGATGTTCCTATCGCCGCCTCCCGCCTTGAGTTGTCACCATAGTCGGGAGATTGTAACGGTGCCCGCAGAAGAAGCTGGTATCCGCGAGATTACAATCACCCGCTGTTAGTGGTGCCGCACTGCGTTATCGCATGTCGTTTTTGCGTTTCAGACGATGTCGGCATTGGTCACAACAGATATCTGATTTACCTAGCGGCATCGGCCCAAGTCCCTACGGTAACCAGGATAATTAACTTATATCAAATGATGCGATTGCATTTGACTGCTTAACGACGTCAAAAATCCAGTGAAGTTTGTCGCAGCGCCGCGGACCCCTATCTGTTTGCAGGCACAGGCGCGGATTACCGGCCAGAGCGTTGCTGGCGTGCCCTAACGTTGACGCGCGAGGAACAAGCCGCTCGAGGACGAGGTGTAGGTTTTGCGGATCACGACAAACCATCGGGCATTTCGATTTGTATTGTTAAGTTGCTTTATCCTAGCGGCTTGCGCTTGGCATCCCGTATGCGCCGCAGAAAGACCTGCGCAGGAATATTTGGCCGGCGAAAACCAGCGGGAAGGCGTGCACTACTTTGTTGATTTCCATGCCCGCAGCCGACCGTATCCCACTGGGCATAATTTTATCGTTTATGGACAGCTGAATACCCACGGCCGAACTATCGAAGCCCAAGTCGTTGGCTTTGCTCCCGATACCAATAGATATTGGACGGCGTTCTTTATTCCTGTGACTGGATTGCTTGGTCGGGAAAGGGCTGACTTCACGGAGCCTTCCACTGTTATCTATCGGCGCCACCTAACCGCTGCTGAAT
>Ga0207031_10038_pt1 | contig 33095 bp, 23 predicted proteins | sample Alteio_BWMinCont_37_FD_153278 | JGI IMG/M metagenome (GOLD analysis project Ga0207031, IMG submission 153278) | Enriched cells from forest soil in Barre Woods Harvard Forest LTER site, Petersham, Massachusetts, United States -... | ecosystem: Environmental > Terrestrial > Soil > Temperate forest >... | reverse complement strand
TCTCCCAGCCGATTCCGTTGAAGAACGCGAACTGCAGGTCATCGGTCTTGTCGCGGTTCCAGCGATCCGAGATGTTCACCATGTGGCGCGTCTCGAGCCACTTGTAGCGATCAACGCGCGGCGCGAAAGGGAATTTGTACTGGCCCCACGTCAGGACGTCATAGCTCACGGCTTCATCATGCGGACCTCCTTCGGGTTCGAAAGCCAGCGGATGACCGGTGCGCTCGGCGGCTTCGGCGAAGGGGCGAGGCACTCCGTCTTGGGTGTCGCCGTTGATGCCGTCCGCGCCGATTTCCGCCATCAAAGTGGCGATGGCATCAGGCCAGGATTTTCCGGGGTCGCGTGTGCCCTGATCCCACATCATCATGGGGAAAAGCACGTGCACTCCACGCCGGTGAAAATCGGCCACCATCTGACGAACACCGGCAGCGCCGCCTGGCATCGAACGGACCAGGTCGTGCTGATTTCGATTATCGATTCCCATGTTGGGATACGTGGGCCAGACCAGCACGGCGTCGATCCCGCCATAACGCCTCACCGTGTCGTCGACGTAGCGGTCTACCGTGTAGCGGTGGGCCACGGGATCGTAGAGAAAACGGTCCTGGACCATCATTTGAGGTTGCATGAAGCTGGATTGCGTCCATTTGAGGGCCGGCAATTCATAGCGGGAGTCGCTGTAACCGATGCGGATGCGCCGCTCAGTACGCCAGTGGGTGACATCGGCGAGCCAATTGTCGTGATCTTCGGGCGTGCAAGCGCTTGAACCGCCTTCCCAGGCGCCCCTCATTTCAAGGCACTTGGGGCCTGCTATCTGTTGCCATTCGGGATCCCAGGCAGCCGCGCTACCGGGGACGTAGGCTGTATCTTGGGCCAAAAGAGATGTGGCAGAGATACCCAGAAACACGAGAAAATTTAAAAAACGGGAAGTCATAGCACTCTCCTTGGTATGCTGCCCCGGCGACAATCTCGAGCGAACGCCAATATAAAACGTTTTAAATGGCAAAGTCCAGCCCAACTAATGCAATTTCGGGCCGTGAGACTAGCTGGCGGGTGCGCTCGAAGGAGCAGGGCTCCTGAACGAATACCGCGAGGCTCTTTTGGGAGCCCGGCATCCGCTCAACTATTTGTTCGTTGAGGCCATTCGATTCTTGATCTTGGCATCGATTTCATCGGTCATGTATCCGCAATCCAGACGCATAAAGACCGAGGTGTAAGGGATCGTTGTGTTTGTCTTGATGAATAAGACGCGAAAGGTTTTCGCCGCTTCATCAATTTTGGAAATGGCTTCCGCGTGCGGAAGGCTCGACAGGATGTCCTTACTGAACTCGCGGTTGATTTGCTCGCGTAGATGGGTGACCCCGGGGTAGCTCTGTTCCGGTACAAATTGAAGTTCCTGGTCCACGAAGGCGGCCGCCCGCACGTGTTTTGAGGAAGCGATAGCCTTGGCCACATAGTGTAGGACCTGTGCCAAGTCCTGATCCACAACGATGGTCTCGATTGCGGTTTCCGAATAAGCGGGAAACGCCGCATCGCTAACCACGATCCAATTGCGGTGGCCGTAGAGCGGCAGTCGCTGTTGTAACGTTGTCTGCCAGTCAGCAGTCGCCGGATTGGGAGCGGCTGGCCCAGCCCAGGCGCCTGCGAGGAAGAAGAGCACCAGGGTGATCGACACTAGCTGCAGTTTGGATGTCTTCATAGCTTCCTTCCATTCAGCGGAGTTCCCATAGCCAGGGTGCTGCGTTTTTTAACAACCAACCAGCGGCTCGAGGAAGCCCCAATAAAACGTTTCAACGTATAAAACGCCCTCACCCTATGCTCGTGCTTCTTGCCTGTCAAGCTTCTCCTCGAGGCTGGTCTCAGCTCCGAAAGGATTTCACACCAGGAGACAGGGAAGAGCTGCTTGATGGAGGGAGAAGGAACTACCGCACGCGAGCCTCGGCAGTGCGCTCTTCAGCGGGAGTTTGGGCGCCTTCGAGGGATGCCGCAAATCTAGCCGAGGGCGACGCTTAACGCCACGGCGGCGGGGCAATGCTGTTCTCCACGAGTCGGCTCGGCGGTTCGTGTCGCGCCAGATATCCTCTCGCGGCGCGGAAGGGTGGTAACAAACAAACGAGGGGACTAACCAGCATGTCCAGCGATAACTTAATCATTTACATGGGAACGATAATCCCTACGTCCCTGTCGGTGCTTTACCTTAGCTTTATCTTAGAAAACGGCGTAATTCCCAGCGGGACTTCGGTCTGAGTAGAGGAAGCGACGCGCATCAGCGTTTAAGGGCAGGAGGGTCCGGAACCCACAGCCTCTCTACCAAGATCCTCTAGCGAACACAGGCCACCTATCGATATCTTCGAATAACGAGGTTGTGGCGGTCGGAACGGTAGAAACCCAAAACGTACAAGACAGCCTTTCCGTTCGTTGAAAAAATGACCTGACGGATTCGCAAGAGCGGTTCACGCCGTGCGACATCCAGAAGATCCGCGGTACGGGGATCCGCCGCCGTGGCATCCACCTCTTCGTCCGCATATCCGATTTCCACCTTGTAATCGCGTTCCAGGATGCCAAACAACGATTCCCTTTGCAGCGGAGCCGAGAGCAGTCCTGAGAATTGCGCCGCGGAGAGGTAGCAAGTCTCCAGCGCAAATGGCTCTCCCGCAGCATGTCTCAGGCGCTCGAGCTTTATGACGCCACTCTTCGGAGAAAGGGAAAGCCGCGCGTTAGCTTCCTGCTCGTCGTCGATAATTTTTGCAAAAAGTACTTTCGAGCCTGCTGTCATGCTTCGGCTGGCCATTTGTTCCGTATAACTCATCAGCTTGTTGAAGTGAATCTTGGGCGTCGAAACAAACGTGCCGATCCCGCGTCGGCGCTCCACTACGCCTTCCCGCTCAAGCGAGGCCAGCGCGTGACGCGCGGTCATCAAACTTACTTGATGGATCTTCGCTAAGTCGCGCTCCGAGGGCACCGCGTCCCCGGTGCGCAAGTCTCCGGCATCGATGCGCTTCCGCAGAGTGCCTTGAATTCTCTGGTAGGCAGGCAACCCGTTACTTCGACTCTTAGGAGGCATTCTCGCTCCCGAAATTTACAAACAGCCTAGAACGAATTGACGCGCTCTCACAGTCAATGGAATGTTAAAGAAACCGGAACCCTTGTCCTGCGTTGGATTTCCGCATTCCAGTGTTGTGGCCCGCTGCCCATTCGCAGACACCGCAGGCAGACACGGAAGCCTGCCGGTGGGCAGCCTTAGAAGTCGGTTGCCGGGCAGCGGCTGGTCGCTCCGTGATATAGAGCGCAAAGCAATCCTGCTATACATCACCTCACCCGAGTGCTATACATCCCTACTGCCATAATCCTTATAAGACATTACTTTTCGCTTGACAAGCCCAAAATCGTGCTATATAGCTATCCACCATTCGGCCATATAGCAGTGCCGGGGTGCCGGTTGCAATGCAGAAGATCTCGACAGTTGAGTAGAGGCGGAATGGCGGTCGGGGGCCTCGCCTCGGAGGAATTAACATGAAAAAACTGCAGTCCGTGGGGCTAACTATTTTGTGCGTGACGCTGCTCGCGCTTTTGTGTGGCGCTAGTGCGACGTGGGGTCAGGATGTGACAGCGACGATTACAGGAACAGTTACCGATCCCAGCGGTGGGGCGGTTGTCGGCGCCAATGTCACCGCCAAGTTCGTGGAACGCGGAGTTACCTACACGGCCGTGACGAATGAGGCCGGGCTTTATCGCATCTTGCAATTGCCTGTCGGCAACTATGAGCTGCGTGTTGAAAAAGAGGGTTTTCAAACTTCCGTGCTTCCTGCGTTCACCCTGGTGCTGAACCAGGCTGCGCGTATCGACGTCGCACTGAAAGTCGGCCAGGTTAGCCAGACCATTGAAGTGACCAGTGCTGTGCCAGTTTTGAAGACGGAAAGCACGCAAGTCGATACGATTATCAACGCGGCTACCAACGATAACCTGCCGCTGGCGTCACGAAACTACGTCCAATTGACTCTGCTTGCACCTGGGTCGGTGTCGACCGACCCCAGCAGCTTTAATAACGGCAATAACACTGGCGGTTATGGCGGTCGTCCGCTCATCAATGGCAACCGCGAGCAGGCAAATAATTTTCTGCTCGACGGCATGGATAACAACCAGGTGTCGGATAACCTCTTGGGTTACACGCCGGCTCCTGACGCCATCGAGGAGTTCAACCTCATCACCAGCAACGCCTCGGCGGAATTCGGTAATTTCATGGGCGGCATCGTCAGTGCGGCCATCAAGTCGGGTACCAATAGCTACCACGGAGATGTTTGGGAGTTCTTCCGGAATGACAAATTGAATGCCAACAGCTGGTCGAATAATTTCAATGGGAATCCCAGAGACAAACTCCGCTGGAACATGTTTGGTGCTACCTTGGGCGGACCGGTCTTTAAGAACAAACTATTCTTCTTCGTCGACTACCAGGGCCAGCGCTTCGATACTCCAACGTCCACGGCCAACACCAGTGTCTTTTCAGCTGCTGAACGTGGCGGAGACTTTGGTGCGATTTGCAAGAATGGGTTCGATGGGACGGGCCTCTGTAATGATCGGACTCCCGGGCCTGCGAGTCCTGCCAACACGACATGCTCGTCGGGGCAAAATACATCGGGATGTTTGCCGACAGATCAGCTCTATAACCCGTGCGTATCATTCGCGGCCATTTGCACTCCTTCTTCCCCTGCAGCCGGCACTCGCCAGATATTCCCCAACAACAAGATTCCCATGGTCATGATCAGCCCGGTGGCTTCGGCGCTGTTCGGTTCCGCGCTTTATCTGGCGCCTTCCAAAGCCGGGTTGCAAAGTAACGCCAGCTACACAACTAACTCGATGCAGAACGTAGATCAGGGCGATCTCAAGGTCGACTACAAGGCCACTGATAAGGACAACATTTCGGGTCGCTTTACTCGGGCCTACCAGAACAATCCGTCGGCGAATACCTATGGTTTAGTTGGAAACGGTTTTTCGACTACGCCGATCTATAACATCGTAGGCGATTGGACCCGTGTGATCAGACCCAACCTCCTAAATGATGCGCGGGTTGGTTGGAGCCATGTCACGCTGAATAACGGCACCAGCTGGAATTCCGGCGTTGGGCAATTCGGTAACACTCTTGGCATCGGAAATGGTAATCCCGCCAGTCTCCCTGGATTGCTCGCCCTCAACTTCAGCAACACCCTGGTTTCCAGCTTCGGGAACGCTGAGACCGGAGAAAACTTCGATGACCACGTCTGGCAAGCTGAGGACTCCTTAACCTGGACGCGCGGCGTGCACAACTTCAAATTTGGCGGCCAATTTTTCCGCCAGATCATCAAGACCTTCTACCCAGGCAACAATGGTGAACTTGGGCTAATCGATTTTGACGGCCGCTTCACGAACGCATCTTTTACCTCTCTTGTAACCGGAACTGGAGACGGTGGTGCTGACTTCTTCTTGGGGCTTCCCTTTCAATATGGCCGTGGCATCAGCACCGGCAAGACCTGGGAACAGTGGAGTAATATCTTTGCTTTCTACGGCCAGGATACCTGGCGAGTTTCCCCGCGCCTTACGCTGAATCTTGGATTGCGGTACGAGGCGCACACTCCCTGGGTCGAGACGAATAATCTGCAGGCCAACTACAATATGGCCACAGGCAATATTGACCTCGCTGGCCAGAACGGTGCCAGCAGAGCTCTCTATGACGGCATCTACGGCGGAAAAGACTTCCAGCCACGCATCGGTTTTGCTTACACCCCTGGCGGGCGGTTTGGAACACACACCGTCATTCGTGGCGCCTTTACGATTTCTTCATATCTGGAAGGGACAGGCACCAATCTGCGGTTGCCTCTTAATGCGCCGTTTTCCCCAAGCGAAATCAACGCCATCTACAACAACCAGGCGTTGCCTACTACCTCTTCCACGGACGGCATTGTGGGGGCGGCAGCAGGGCAATCCTGCACGGCGCCAGCCTACGCGTGCTACGCCGGAGCCTTTCTCCGGGTGTGGGATCCGAAGGTGCAGCCGGCCATCGACGATCAGTGGAATCTGACCATCCAACACCAATTCTGGGGGGATACTACCTTTCAAATTGGTTACGTCGGCCAGCGCGCGGTTCACTTGATGGTGCCGTTCGACTACGCGCAGCGCGTCTTGCTTCCCAATTCATCTTGCGGGACACCTCCGTGCACCGCTCCCAGCCCGTTCTTTGCCAAGAATCCGACGCTGTATAACGTATTAGGAAATGGCGGCCCTGGCGCAACAGTTTCCGGCACGCAGTCCAACGGAACTATGGGGTACAACTCGTTGCAGGCCGTCCTGCAAAAACAAATGGGACACGGCTTGCAATCCCAGGTCTCCTACACCTTCTCCAAGTGCATGTCCAATAGCACCGGTTACTATGGAGCTTGGAATAACGCCTCCAGCGCATCGGCATACTGGCAGAACGTCTACGATTCAAAGGCGGAATGGGCGCCATGCTATTATGACGCCACCCACGTCCTATCAGCCTACGCGATTTATGAGCTACCGTTTGGCAAAGGCAAGAAATTCGGTGGCGATAACAAAGCAGTCAACGCAGTCATCGGAGGATGGCAGGTTGCCCCGATCATCAGTTGGCGCACCGGTTGGCCGCTGCCTATTTTCGGATCTGATGAATCCGGGACGTTCGGCCGCGGTCCGCGTGCCGATTGCATTAGTCTCCCGTCGACTAGCATGACGCCGATCTCAGGAGCCGGTGGCATCCAGTGGTTCACCAACAAAGGAAATTTCGCCGAACCAGCCGTTGGAACCTTCGGCAATTGCGCCCCGCAGTTATCAGGGCTGCGAACGCCGCATTACTCCGACGTAGACCTGGGTTTGCAGAAGAACTTCCTGCTGACAGAGCGGTTCAGGCTGCAATTCCGGACCGACTTCATCAATGCGTTTAACCACGTACAGCTGAACTCGCCCACCACGGGTATTGGCGCTAGCATGGGGCAGATTACCAATGCTCAACCCCCAAGGAACATCCAGCTGGCGCTGAAGCTCTACTACTAAAAACAAACAACGTATAATGAGGCAGGCGAACACCCCCGCCTGCCTCATTTTCTTTTTGCGCCGGATTCTTCCCTGGGGTGCGTTGGAAGCAGAATCGCCAAATGCAAAATGCCTAGATACCCCAGTATGGTTGCGGTGCTTCTCCTCGCTATTGCGTCTTCGTGGCTCAATCCAGTGATTTTGGCTCAGCAGGAAGTCACCGCTTCGCCCGGCGCCGGCGCTGCCATGTCCACAGACAAAGCGCTGGCTCTGGCGGAACAAGGGCGCTGCCAGGAGAGCCTTGCTGCTCTGAAACGTGCGATGACCGGGCAAGCTCCGGCAGAAATTAGAAAAAGGGCCGCTATAACCGGATTGCGCTGCTCCTTGGCGCTGGATGATCGCGCCTCCACCGTTGACTTTATCCTGCGGCTCAGCAAACAGTTTGGGCACGACCCGGACGTACTTTTTGTGCTGGTGCATGCTTACTCCGACCTATCGACGCGAACCGCCCAGGATCTCGGCCGCACCGCCCCGCAGTCTCTCGCTGCTCATAAGCTGAACGCCGAAGCCCTTGAAATGCAGGGGAAGTGGGAACCCGCGCAGCTAGAATATGAAGGCATCCTCGAAAAGGAACCTAACGCGCCCGGCATTCACTTTCTGCTGGGCAGGCTGCTGCTTTCGCGACCGGATGCCGGCCCCGACGCCATGGAACGTGCCAGGCAGGAATTCCAGAAGGAAATCCAGATCGACCCGAAAAATGCCGGCGCCCACTACATCCTGGGTGAACTGGCCCGGCGTGATGAGAAATGGGATGAAGCGATCTCCGGATTCTCCCGAGCGGCAACGCTCGATTCCAACTTCGCGGAAGCATATCTGGGCTGGGGGTCCAGTCTGGTCGCGGTCAAAAAGTACGAAGAGGCAATTCCGCCCTTACGCGTGGCGGAACGCCTCACGCCGGGAAACCCGGCGGTGCATTTCACGCTGGCCACGGCGCTGGAGCGCTCCGGTAACAAAGAAGAAGCAGAAAAGGAATTTGCGATTCATCGCAGACTTAGTTCAGCGGCGCCCACGGCGCCTCAAGAGCCACAATAGATTTGTTAATTTTCGAATGGCAATATTTGCAAATTTTGAGGTTTCGCTCGGACAGACCGGATGAAAATACCAGATGCAATCCGGCTACGGCAATTAGCTCGGCGCGATTTCCTCTCGAGGCTTTCGGCGGGAGCGCTGCTTTTGCCGCGATGGCTGGAATTTGGATCGCCTGAGCCAGCGCAATTCCCGTTCGAGGAAGTCCCTCGAGAGAAGAGTGGTATGCGCTGGACGCACTCGAACGCAAAGTCGTCGGAAAAATACCTCCCGGAAAGCACCGGTGCGGGCTGCGCATTTCTCGACTACGACGACGACGGCTGGATGGACCTGTACCTGGTGAACAGCGGCAAGTGTGATTTTTTCAGTCCGAGCACGCCGTTACGGAATGCGCTGTATAAGAACAATCGCGATGGAACATTTACTGACGTCACCGAAAAGGCCGGCGTTGGGGCTGGTGGGTTTGGGCAAGGCGCCGCGGTTGGGGATTATGACGGCGACGGTTTTCCGGATCTCTACGTCACGCAATACGGGCGAAGCATCCTTTATCACAACAACGGAGATGGCACGTTTTCCGATGTAACCGAAAAAGCGGGAGTGGCCGCCCCGGGCTGGGCTTCCAGCGCCGTCTGGTTTGACTACGACAACGATGGCCGCTTGGACTTGTTTGTCGGGCGCTTCGTGGATTTCAGCAAGGAAATCAACAAACCCTGTGGAATCCACGATGACGGCCGCCATCACTACTGCATTCCAAAGATTTATTCCCCCATGCCCAGTTGGCTGTTCCATAACAACGGAGACGGCACGTTTACCGACGTCAGCAAGGAAAGCGGCATTGCCCGTCACCTCGGGAAGGCCTGGGGCGTGGTAGCGACCGACATTAATAACGACGGACGGATGGACTTATGGGTGAGCAACGACACCGTGCCCAATTTTCTCTTCGTCAATCGGGGCAAGGGAAAATTTGAGGAGATCGCCACAACTGCCGGTGTTGCGTACAGCGAGGAAGGCCGCGCGCGGTCCGGCATGGGCGTGGACTCTGGCGATTTCAATGAGGATGGATGGATGGACCTGTTCGTTGCGAATCTGGACCGGGAAATGTTCGCGATATTCAGGAACAATCATGACGAAACGTTCGACGACCAAGCCAGCCCGACCGGAATTGGCAAAGCCACGAAATACATGAGCGGCTGGGGGCTAAAGTTTTTTGATTATGACAATGACGGGAATTTGGACCTGTTTCTGGCCAACGGGAATCCTGATGACCTGATCAGCTCTTTACATGGCGAAGTTACTTATGAAGAACCGCTCATGCTGTTCCGCAATGACGGCAAATCGTTCGAAAACGTCAGCGCGAGAAGCGGTCCCGTTTTCGCCAAACTCAGGTCTTCGCGGGGACTGGCCCTGGGCGATTTCGATAACGATGGAGCGGTGGATGTTCTGATCTCGGTGAACAATGGCGCGCCGCTGCTGCTTCGGAACAACGCCGGGAAAGAGAATCATTGGCTGGGAGTTCGCCTGGTCGGACGGAAGAGCAACATCGATGCGATTGGCGCTCGCCTAACCTACCAGGCGGGGGACTTGAAGAGATCCCGCTTGAAAGTTGGCGGAGGCAGCTATCTGTCTTCGCACGATCCGCGAATGGTGTTGGGACTGGGCAAGCGCGAGAAGATAGATTGGCTGGAAGTGCAATGGCCGATGCCGGGTGGAGGCACGCAGCGCTTCAAGGATTTACCCGTCGATCGTTACGTTACTTTGGTGGAGGGTGAAGACAAATGGAAGTAATTCGCCGCGTATGGGTTTGCTCGATTTTGTTGACGTTTTTTTGCTGTGTGCTTCGCGTGCCAGCGCAGGAACCAAACAATCCGCCGCCGACCTTTACCAAGGACGTCGCGCCAATTTTGCAGAAGCATTGCCAGACCTGCCATCGGCCTGGCGAAGCAGCGCCGTTTTCGATGCTGACGTACGAAGATACCCGGCCGTGGGCTGCGATGATGAAGATAGCGGTCGCGCAAAAAATCATGCCGCCGTGGTTTGCCGACCCTCGTTACGGGCACTTTGCCAACGAGAGATCGCTGTCCGCGGATGAAATTCGGACCCTGGTGACCTGGGTGAACGGGGGCGCCCAAAAGGGTCCGGTGGAAGACATGCCGCCTGCCCTCAACAGCTTTGTGGAGGGCTGGGGCATACCTGCCCCGGATGCGGTGTTCCAACTTCCAAAGCCTTTTTCAGTCCCCGCCGCCGGAGTCATTGACTATCAGTATGTAATTGTGCCGACGGATTTCCGAGAAGACAAATGGGTCGAGATGCTGGAAGTTCGTCCGACCGATCGTGCGGTGGTGCACCATATCATTGCGTATCTTCGCGAGCCAGGCTCCAATTATTTCAAGGATCAGAAACCCGGAGTATTCTTTACGGCGCCGCCTCCGAAGGTCGACGAAAAGACGGATACCAGCGCATTGCCCAGCGATTTCCTGGTGGGCTACGCACCGGGCCAGCCCGCTGAGATTCTTCAGCCCGGTGAAGGCAAACTGATCAAAGCCGGCTCGGACATCGTCTTCGAAGTTCACTACACACCCAACGGAACGCCTACGAAGGACCAAACCAAGTTAGGGCTGGTTTTTGCTAAAGCACTTCCGAAGGATCGTGTGTTGACACTTTCCGCTTCAAATGGAACGTTCAAAATTCCTCCGGGCGATCCCGATTACAGGGTGGATGCGTCGTTCGAAATACAACGCGACCTCAAGCTGGTTGCCTTACACCCGCACATGCACTCGCGTGGTAAGTCGTTCGAGTACCGATTGGTGTTTCCTGATGGCAAAAGGGAAACCATCCTCAGCGTGCCCGTCTACAACTGGCATTGGCAGCTTTGGTACGACTTCCTGAAGCCAGTCGATTTGCCGCGCGGCACGAAAATCGAATGCACCGCTCATTTTGATAACTCTAAGAATAATCCGGAGAATCCGGACCCCAGCAAGGCCGTAATTTGGGGACAGCAAAGCTGGGATGAAATGATGGTGGGATTCTTCAATCTGAAATTTGACGCCAGCATTCCCGCAGAAGAAATAAAAGCGCAGGGGTCCGTTCATGTGCATTAGCGCGCTGGGGACCTGGCGAAACGCGCTTGGCAGCTTTCCTGTCCGTCTTTTATTCCTGGCACTGTCGTTGAGCTCGATTCCTGGCGCATGTAGCGCTGCGGATCAGAGTCCCCGCTTCCGTGTTCTGGCCCTCGCCGAGCACGGCGGTATTCACAAGCCGTTTGCGGATGCGGCGAAGGTTTGGCTGGGGAAAGTAGCCGACGGGAACAACTTCGCGGTGGATTATATCGAGGACACTGCGAAAATCAACGACGCCTTTCTCGCAAATTATGCGCTGTTCATTCAGTTGAACTATCCTCCGTACAACTGGACGGACACCGCGCAGGCCGCCTTTATCAAGTATATTGAGCAAGGTACGGGCGGATGGATAGGATTTCATCACGCCACGCTTTTGGGAGAGTTCGACGGCTTTCCGATATGGCCGTGGTTTCAAAAGTTCATGGGCGGTGTTCGTTTTAAGGACTATATTGCGACTTTCGTTTCCGGCACGGTCGCCGTGGAAGACCCGGGCCACCCCATAATGCGAGGCGTTGCCGCGCATTTCCAGATTAAAAATGAGGAATGGTACACCTGGGATACCACGCCGCGGCCAAATGTTCATGTGCTCGCCAGCGTCGACGAAAAGAGCTACACGCCGGACAGCGACAAGAAGATGGGAGATCATCCCGTGATTTGGAGCAACGAACATTTCAAGGCCCGTAACGTCTACGTTTTCATGGGCCATCATCCGGAGTTGTTTGATAATCCGGCATTCACGCGAATTTTCCGCAATTCCATTTTTTGGGCGGCCGGTCAGCCCGAGAATCGAGCAAAATGAAACAGCCCGCTGAAATCGAAAGGGCTGGCCGAGCGTTCTGGTTGGTTAGAGTGGTGACGGCCATCGCAGTTCTCTCATCGGCTCTTTCGTGGCCCGGAGCCGCCGGCGTAACAAAGAATGCCGACCATTCGGATTTCAAGGTGCTGGCGTTCTACTCGACCGATGTCGAGCCTGATCATGTGCGAACCGCCAACGATGCCATCGCGTTTTACCAAGCGCTGGCCGCTAAGAACAACTTTGTGTTTAATGTGACTACGGACTGGGGCAAGCTCAACGAGAAGGACCTGAAGCCTTACAGCTTGATCCTCTGGCTGAACAATTTTCCGCAGACCGCCGAGCAGCGAGCGGCTTTTGAAAAGTACATGGAACACGGTGGCGGCTGGCTTGGTTTTCATGTCGCCGGGTACAACGACAAAACGACAAACTGGCCTTGGTTTGTGCGGTTTCTCGGCGGAGCTGTGTTTTACACTAACAACTGGCCGCCGCTACCGGCGAAGTTAATCGTCGATGACCGGACCCATCCGGTGACTCAGGGTCTGCCCGCGAGCTACAACGCACCGGCAAACGAATGGTATCTCTGGAAACCGAGCCCGCGCCTGGACCCCAAAGTCCGCGTACTTGTCACGCTCGACCCATCCAACTATCCGCTCGGCGTCAAAGACATCATCAGCGGCGGCGATCTTCCGGTGGTCTGGACCAACACCAGGTACAGCATGCTGTATATGAATATGGGGCATGGAGAAAAAGTCTATTCCGACGCCATGCAGAATCAACTATTTACAAATGCGATTATATGGCTTGGAGAGCGAAAGTGATGGCCAACGCGAATAATGGAGGGCCGAAATTGAAAGCGCTATTGATAGCGGCGACCGCCTTCAGTCTGGTGTCCGCCAGCCCGTGTCGGCCGCAGAGCCCTGCTCACCCAACCAAGCATCTCTTGGTGCTCGGCGAGGAAAAGGGTTATCGGCACGAAGCTGTTTCTCACGCCATGGCCGCCATCGAGCGCCTTGGCCGCGAGACCGGGTTGTGGACTACCACCATTCGAACCGACACCGAGGTGCTCACCAAAACAAAACTCGAATACAACGCCAAGAACCTGAATGATTTTGACGCCGTGTTCTTTTATACCGCCGGAGAATTGGAGATGAATGCCGAGCAGAAAGCCGCGCTGCTGTCATTTGTCCATGATGACGGCAAAGGCTTCGTTGGCGTGCACAGCGCGACCATCACCTTCACGTCCTGGCCGGAGTACGGCGAGATGATCGGCGGATACTTTGACGAGCACCCCTGGGGAACTTTCCAGGCCCCGATTCTGGTTGAAGATTCGAATTTTCCGGGGATGCAGCAGTGGCCGTCTTCGTTCGAGCTTAAGGATGAGATTTATCAGATCAGGAATTTCTCGCGCGACAAAGTTCGCGTACTTATGCGGCTCGATGCCACCAAGTTGGACCTGAATAATCCACGGGTCCACCGCGCGGACCGCGACTTTGCCGTGACCTGGGCCAAAATGTACGGAAAGGGACGCGTGTATTATTCGACGCTGGGCCATGTCGAGGAGAATTGGGACGACCCCAGAATGCAGAAAATGTACGTGCAAGCGATCAAATGGGCCATGGGGCTGATTGATGCCGACGTTACGCCGAGGCCCATCGTGAATCCATCGGCAGCGGCAGGGAGCGGTCGCGGAATAAACGATGCGCTATCCGTGGCGTCCGGGACGCCGCGAGTGGCTTCGTCGAGCGACAGCAACAAATAGGTTTTTTCGGAGCTGACGGAACGGAGGTGCAAGCGATGTGGCGGATCATTTTCTCGTTGCTGCTGGTTTCAGCGGCTTCTGCGCAAACCGAGCATCCGGTGCTGGCGCTGGGCTCGCCAGCTCCTGAATTTTCGCTGCCGGGCATCGATGGCAAAGTTCATCGCTTGGCCGACTATGCGGCAAGCCCCGTTCTGGTCGTCGTATTCACCTGCAATCATTGTCCAATCGCGCAGATGTACGAACAGCGCATCCAAAAGCTCGAAACCGATTACCGCGATCGCGGTGTGGCAGTCGTTGCGATTCAGCCCAACGATCCCAAAGCGATTCGCATCGATGAACTCGATTCTTCCGACATCAGCGACAGTCTGGAAGAAATGAAAATGCGGGCCGCGTACAAGGATCTCCACTACACCTACCTGTACGATGGCGACACGCAATCCGTGACTCGCGCGCTGGGCCCCAGGGCTACGCCGCACGTCTTCATTTTCGACAAGCAGCGCAAGCTGCGTTACGAAGGAAGGATGGACAACAGTTATCGCACGGAAATGGTGAAAACGCAGGATGCCCGCAACGCCATCGAAGCGCTGCTGGCGGGGCTGGAGGTTCCGGTACAGCATACTGGCGTCTTTGGCTGCTCCACAAAGTGGCAGGAAAAGTCCGCGGAGAGCGCCGAGGCGCTGCGAAAGATCGCGTCACAGCCGGTCAAATTGGAAATGGCCACGGCCGAGGATCTCCAGCAGCTTCACGCCAACTCCACCAATCACATGCGGCTGGTCAGTTTCTGGGCCACCTGGTGCGGCGCGTGTATCGACGAATTCACTGATTTCCAGGACATTTTTCAGATGTACAAGAACCGCGATCTCGAATTGGTCACCGTGTCCACCAATATGCCCGACGAAAAAGCTGACGTGATGAGAATGCTGGAGAAAAAACACGCCACCAGTCGGAATTTGCTTTTTGCTTCAGACGAAACCGCTGCTTTGCAGGCGGCGTTTGATCCGACATGGGAATCGGCCGTTCCCTACACGGTCCTTTTCGATGCCAACGGCAAAGTCCTGTACCGCGGCCTGGGGAGCGTCGATATCCTGCAATTGCGGCGCACCATTCTGGGCAATCTCCCCGCGGCATACGCTGGCTTCACTCAGTACTGGAAAACCGGTTCAAGCCAGAACGAGCCGGTGAAGAGTGGCCGACGATAGCGTCGTGCGAGCCTTCGCAACCGCAATTTCCTCTCCGCGAGAAGCGACCCAGTTCTGGTCATTCAGAAATTCACATCGCTTCGCGGATTCAGTCTCGCCGCTGTCCCGGAATCCGGGGCGGTTCAAAGTGGAAAGTGTGCCCATTATAATCTGTCTCGGCGGAGGGCTTCCCCGTAGCCAGCCACCCAGCTTTACCAGAACTGTTCCCAAACCCCATCACATGGCGAGGTCCAGGCGTACGTCAAGCGAGAAGCACATTGCGCAAAATTGTTGAAGCCATCAGAAACAGTGGGCAAGGTATGGAGTCATCGCTCCCGGAACGCACGGAGCAAACGATCTGGCCCAACACCCGTCTCGAAGGCTCACTACAATCAAAAGTCGAAAGACTCTAGGCGCTACCCGTAGTGCAGGTTGGTTCGGTCTATACTTCTCGCGAATGATTCATAACGAAGGTCGATCTCCACCAATGAGCTTTGAGACGGAGAAGGGAGTTTTATGGAGTCTAACTCGGATAGCGCGGCCAGAGGCAGGTGGAGTCGTATTCTATACCGGTGCTTGGTATTGGCGATTTTCTGCAGTTTCGGTGATCGGTATGTTCCGGCCCAGCAGGAAGTTCCCAAGATGCCGATCGAGCCCAGATATGAAGATGGAGCGGAGGCTCGCTGGTTGAACAAGAAGGTGTTGGACTCGCGCGTGCTCGATTCCATGGAAGATGCATCGACATGGTCGTTCAGCGGCGAAGGGGACATGACCTTGGCGGATTCACCGGTGAAAGACGGCGCACACTCCCTGCGAATTCGATCGAAACAAAACGTGGGGCTGGTCGGGGGCGCCGGCGAATGGGAGGACCTTGTCGCTGCCCGTAAGTTTCCCTCCGAGAATTGGAGCCGTTACAATCGCATTTCCATCTGGGTCTATCCCGATGTTATCGGTGCGCCGGCAATTTCTGCCTCTCTCATCCTGCACAATGAAGGTGCCCATCGTCTTCCGGATCGATATAACGAGGGGCGGCACGAGTCCATCATCCTGAAGAATCACGAATGGAATCACGTGGTATGGGAAATTGCGCCTCTCGACCGGGATAAGGTCACGCAACTCGATTTTGCCTACAGCCTTCCCAAAATGCTTCCGGACCCGGGCGATCAGACCATTCTGTATATCGACCAACTGGAACTGCAGGCCGTAGAGCCGGATCATGTCGAGGGATGGGATGTCGCACCTGGCAAAATAGCCTTTAGTCACGCGGGATATACCGCCGGCTCCACGAAGACGGCCATTGTCAGCAACCTCGGTGCCCGCGAGTTTTCGGTGATCGATCAAGGCACCGGCAAGGTTGTTCTCACCAAGGCCGTCCAACAAGAGTCAACGCTGCTGGGGAACTACGCGGTCCTGGATTTTTCCGAAGTCCAGGTGCCCGGAGAATATGTTCTTCGCGTTGGCGCCACTACCACCCGCCCATTTCAGATCGGCCAAGAGGCCTGGCGTGAAAGCATTTGGAAAGCTATTAATTTTATGTACAGCGAACGGTGCGGAACGGTGATCCCTGGGATCCATGGAATCTGCCACTTGGACGATTACAGCATCCACGGGAACAAACGCATTATCGTCAATGGCGGTTATCACGATGCGGGAGATCTTACAGCGACGGGCAACACTCCGGGCATGGCGTACGCTCTGTTTTCATTTGCGGAACGTCTCGAGCAGCAGGGTGAAGATCCCGTGCTGCGCGCCCGCTTGCTGGAAGAAGCGACATGGGGGCTAGGCTGGGTATTAAAGACGAGCTTCGGCGATGGGTATCGCACCAAAGGCCAATTGATCAGCTACTGGACCAATGGCATCATGGGCGACGCAGACGATCGCACCGGCCACGCAGTGAATGAGCCCGAATGGAACTTTCGCGTGGCGGCCGTCGAGGCGCTTGCCGCCCGTGTCCTGAAAGAGAGCAATCCCGAGCTTGCCATTCGCAGCCTTCGTACCGCGCAGCAGGACTGGAGCTTTGCCGTTGAGGGACTCGATACAGCCACTCCGCTTCCGGAGGTCTATGGAGCACAGGATGAACTTGAGCGCATTTCATTCGGAGCAATTGCTTCCATAGACTTGTACCGGGCCACGGGCGAAAAGCGCTACGCGGATGAGGCCTTCAAACTCGGCGATCTCATACTTGCGTCGCAGGAGCAAACGCTTCAGCCGTGGAGCATCCCGTTGACGGGTTACTTTTACACCAGTCCCAAGCGGGAGAATCTCTTCCATCGCTTTCATATAGGGCAAGAGGAACAGCCCATCATGGCACTGGCTCACCTGTGTGAAACCTTTCCAAATCATCTGAATTGGATGAAGTGGTACGCGGCGATCGTCCTGCACTCCAAGTACTATCAGCAGGTCGCTGCCAAGATCGATCAACCCTACGACATGTTACCGGCGGCAATCTACAAAGAGAGTGAAGCCCAGTTATTGCCTCAATCGAAGGACTGGACTCCGCTGCGCGCGGCCGATCGTGACGCCTACCTCGAGCAAGTCCATCGTGGCGTTCCTTTAGGAGGGGAATACTATCTGCGGAGATTTCCAGTTTGGTTTGACTTCCGCGGCCATTCCAGCGTTTTGTTATCACAAACAAAGGCTTTATCGGCGGCAGGACAACTGCGTGGAGATCTTGAAGCGGAAGATCTGGCGCAGCGGCAGGCGGAGTGGCTCTTGGGACGCAACCCGTTTTCGGCCAGCATCATGTATGGCGAAGGTTATGACTGGACACCGCTCTATAGCGTACGCTCGGGACAGATGGTAGGTGCGATTCCTGTAGGCATCGAAACAAAGGAATACAACGACACGCCGTATTGGCCAACGCAGATTTGCTGGACGTACAAAGAGGTCTGGACGCAACCGGTGGGGGAGTGGATCTGGCTCATGCAAGATCTGCATGGTTCGTCCGTCGTCGAGGGAGATGCCGATATCTCATCGCATGAGCCCATCGAGTTCCGCGACCAGAGAACGGGACGTCTGACCCAGGTTGGCGTGGATCCGCGAAACGGCAAATTTCGAATCCAGTTAGCGCAAGGAGGATATAGCGTGCACCAGGGTACGGCCCATACCACGCTCACCGCGCTCTCCGGCGGAGTTTATTATGTCGACCTGCGCGCTAGCCGGGCCTTTGATTTCAATGTCTCCGTGGAAGCGACACTCGCCAACGAACTGACGCTGCGTATTCACGCAGACGGAGCGGGCGTCCATACACTGGAAGTGAAAACCCACAACCTCAAAATCGATGGGCTGAGCACACCGACGATTGAACTGCGTCCAGGCCACGACGTCGAATTGGTCAGACATGCGCAAATTCTTGCATCCGGCACGCCGTGGGTGATCGTCGTGATCCCTGATGGCTCCCTCAGCGCACATCGAGAAGTTACGGGGATCAACGGCATTCGAAAATGACCTAGGCAAGATTTTTCAAAGTGGAAGGGGAACGCCGTGATGCACATGACCGGGCGCAGTGATAGGCTCGCACTCGCGGACTTGGTCGCGGACTTAGAGTATGGGGAAGCCCTCCCGCGATCCTCTTCGTCGGGTACGGTAGTGCCGCTTCCTCGGAGGCACGAGGCCAGTACGGCAACGCGATCTTGAGGCGGGGGCGTGACGACGGTGCGTAACCCAGATCAGCTGCAAGCGAAAGAGGTACCGAGACGCAGCCCGCAGGGGTCTTCGCCAAATACAAGCCAATTCGAACTGGCACCACGTTGGGCAAGGATGGTCGCTCTCGTAGCTGGCGGCGGAATTCTCATTCATTTATTGTTGCGATTTGTTTGGAACAGTTCTGCGGCGGTGCTGGAAACTCCTCTGTACGTGGCGTTGGTGCTGGGCGGAGCACCGCTGGTTGTAGTCCTTTCGAGAAAACTGTGGGCCGGAGAATTCGGTTCCGATTTCCTGGCGGGGGTATCCATCGTTACTGCCGTTCTTCTCCAGCAGTATCTCGTGGGCACGATTGTGGTGCTGATGCTTTCGGGAGGGACCGCACTTGAGGAGTTTGCCACGCGACGCGCTTCGCAGGTCCTCGATGCATTGGCCAAGCGGATGCCCAACATCGCCCATCGCAAGTTGCAACAGGGACTCTCTGATGTCGCGCTGTCAGAGATTCGGGTGGATGATACTCTAGTCGTACTTCCTCATGAAATCTGTCCCGTGGACGGAGCTGTGATCGAAGGCCAGGGATCGATGAACGAGGCATATCTGACCGGCGAACCCTTCGAGGCCGCCAAGGCACCAGGTGCGCAGGTCCTTTCCGGGGCGTTGAATGGAGAGTCGCTGTTAACAATTCGCGCCGAGAAGTTGCCGACGGATTCTCGATATGCGCGCATCATGCGCGTGATGGAAGAAACTCAGCAACATCGGCCACGGCTGCGGCGTTTAGGAGATACGCTCGGCGCCTGGTACACGCCGCTGGCGCTTGGCATTGCCATTCTCGCGTGGATCCTGAGCGGTGAGGTACAGCGCTTCCTGGCTGTTCTCGTGGTGGCCACACCCTGTCCTCTCCTCATCGCCATACCCGTGGCCGTGATTGGAGCGATTTCTCTTTCTGCTCGGCGCGGCATCATCATTAAGAACCCCGGTGTGCTCGAACAGATCGACTCCTGCCGTACCTTTATTTTCGACAAGACCGGTACGCTGACCTACGGCAAACCCACCCTGATAGGCATCGTGTGTGCGCCGGGAGCCGAAGAGGCAGACGTGCTCGCCGCAGCGGCCAGCCTGGAGCGGTATTCGAAGCATCCTTTGGCAAGTGCGATTCTAGCGTCTGCACGACAGCGAGGCTCAGTGCTGTCGGAAGTCTCAGAAGTTAGCGAACGGCCGGGCGAAGGTCTGCGTGGATTGACAAACGGCCGGGAAGTCTGGATCACCAGCCGCAATCAAGATTCGGCGAAAGGCCTGCAATTGCCACCGATCGCGGCTGGGCTGGAGTGCCTGGTCTTCTTGGATGGAGTGTTCGCCAGCCTGTTTAGGTTTGAGGATTCACCGCGAGGGGACAGTCGCGTGTTTGTGAGCCACTTGTCGCCGCGGCACCGCATCACCAAAGTGATACTCGTATCAGGCGATCGCGAGGCAGAGGTTCGCTGGCGGCCAAAATCGGAATAGAAGCAGCGTACGGAGCTAAGAGTCCAGAGGATAAGGTGGAGTTGGTCCGTGCGGAAACGAGCAAGCAAAAGACCCTCTTTTTGGGTGACGGAATCAACGACGCCCCCGCCATGCAAGCGGCGACGGTCGGGGTTGCGTTCGGACATGAGAGTGATATCACGTCAGAAGCTGCGGACGCTGTGATTCTCGAACGTTCTCTTGCGAAAGTGGATGAATTGATGCACATCGGCAGGCGGATGCGCAGGATTGCTCTGGAGAGTGCTGTAGGGGGCATGGCCCTCAGTGCGGCGGGAATGCTGCTAGCCGCTTACGGTATCCTGCCTCCTATCGGCGGGGCTATCGCTCAAGAAGTGATTGACCTCGTCGCGGTGCTCAATGCCGTCCGTGTGGCGCTGCCCTTCGGTGTTTTGCGAGATTTCTGAGCATGCGCAGTGCTTTCGAAAAAGGTGCTGGAGTCTCCGACGGAGAAGCCAGACGATCAGAGTTACTCCACAGGTGATTTCGCATGAGCCCTGTCGTCCGAATCAGTAATCGTTCGCTACTGGAGTACTTCTTTTCTCCAGCCTCGGTGGCGGTCATTGGAGCAACCGACCGCGAAGCCAGTGTCGGTCGTACGGTCCTGAGTAATCTGCTCGCGGAGACGTACAAGGGGAGAGTCTATGCCGTTAATCCTCGCCGGAAGGAATTATTCGGTCGGCATTGTTACGAGACGATCGGCTCGGTCCCCGAGGCTGTCGATCTCGTCGTGGTTGTAACTCCAGCGCCTACAGTGCCCGCGGTCGTAGCCGAATGCGTGAAAGCCAACGCGAAAGCGGTAGTGGTGATCTCCGCGGGTTTCAAGGAGAGAGGTCCGGAAGGGATCGCCTTAGAACGGCAAATCCAATCAGAGTTGAGCCGAGGCGCAGCTCGCCTGATTGGCCCGAACTGTCTCGGGTTGATGAATCCTTGGATTGGGCTGAACGCTACATTCGCGCGAGACATCGTACGACCCGGTAGAGTTGCTTTCCTCAGCCAGAGCGGCGCACTGCTCACTGCCATACTCGACTGGAGTCTCGTCGAGCAGGTGGGCTTCAGCGCTATCGTTTCGACGGGGTCGATGCTCGACGTGGGCTGGGGCGACCTGCTGTCGTTTTTCGGGGAAGACTCGAAAACGGAGAGCGTTCTTCTGTACATGGAATCGATCGGCGACGCCCGGGCATTCTTGTCCGCAGCGCGCGAGGTGGCCTTCAGCAAACCGATTATCGTCATCAAGGCGGGTCGCACGGAAGCAGCGTCGCGCGCGGCGGCCTCGCACACAGGCGCTATGACGGGAAGCGACGAAGTCTACGCCGCCGCGTTTAGGCGCTGCGGGGTACTTCGCGTGCAGAACATTGCGGACATCTTTCACATGGCTGAAGTGCTGGGCAAACAACCGCGACCCCGCGGGCGTCGGCTTATGATTCTCACCAATGCGGGAGGCCCTGGAGTTCTTGCCACCGACGCCTTGATGGCCAGTGACGGGGAACTCGCAACGCTGTCCGAGGATTCGCATCAGGCGCTCAATTCGTTTCTCCCGCCCCACTGGAGTCATGCCAATCCCATTGACATCCTGGGCGACGCCGATCCGGAGCGTTATGCGCGCGCTCTTGAAATCGCGATACGAGATCCCAACAGCGACGGACTGCTGGCGATCCTCGCGCCTCAAGGAATGACGGACCCGGCGAGGGTGGCTGAACGAATGATTCCTCACGCCAAGCGTCATGGAAAGCCACTGCTGGCCAGTTGGATGGGAGGGAGGAACGTCGCCCAAGGAATCGAAATTCTAAACGCTTCGGGAATTCCTACGTTCTCCTATCCCGACACGGCCGCGCGCGCATTCGAAACGATGTGGCAGTACGCTTACAATCTTCACGGTTTATACGAAACTCCGTTTGTGGCGGACGACGCTGCGGGTCTCAGCGCAAGGCGTCAGAAGGCCAACTCACTCCTTCATGACATATGCGCCAGCGGCAGGACCTTGCTCACAGAAATTGAATCCAAAGAAATACTCGCGCTTTATGGAATTCCCACGGTTCGTACGCGGCGTGCGAAAAGTGTCGAGGACGCGGTCGCGCGGGCGGAAGAAATCGGCTATCCCGTCGTGCTCAAGATCCATTCCGAGACGATCACGCACAAGACGGAAGTCGATGGCGTGAAGTTGAACCTGGCGGGCGCAGAAGAAGTCCGCGAAGCCTACCGGACGATTGAATCTTCCGTGGTTACCAATGCAGGCCGGGATGCTTTTCTCGGCGTCAGTGTGCAGCCCATGATCCAGTCGCAGGGCTATGAGCTTATTCTCGGGAGCAGCGTGGACCTGCAATTCGGTCCGGTGATTCTGTTCGGTTCCGGTGGGCAACTCGTGGAAGTGTACCGCGATCGCGCACTTGCTCTTCCTCCACTCAATACAACCTTGGCACGGCGGCTCTTGGAACAGACCCGAGTCTACCAGGCGCTGAAAGGAATTCGCGGACGAGCGAGTGTCGATCTGGCGGCACTCGAGACGTTGCTCGTTCGTTTCAGCGAGCTGGTCGTCGAACAACCGCGCGTCCGCGAAATCGACATCAATCCGCTTCTCGCCTCTAGCGAACAACTGCTCGCACTGGACGCACGCATGGTCCTGTTTGGCTCGGAAGTGGAAGACGAAGCTCTTCCCCGGCCGGCGATCCGGCCGTATCCCGTGCAGTACGTTTCCCGCTGGACGATGAAGGACGGAAGCGAGGTGGTAATCCGGCCGATCCGCCCTGAAGACGAACCGTTAATGGTTCAGTTTCACGGAACACTCTCCGACAGCACGGTGTACTTGCGTTATTTTCATATGGACACGCTCGATTCCCGAGTTGCCCACGACCGGCTCATCCGAAAGTGTTTCATCGACTACGACCGTGAAATGGCGCTGGTGGCGGACCGAATGGATCGCGGAACGGGCCGGCACGAGCTTCTGGGCGTGGGTCGATTGACACGGCAACGGGCGCCCCGAGACGCCGAACTCGCGATCCTGGTCACGGATCGTTGCCAGGGAGCGGGGCTGGGAACGGAGTTGGTCCGTCGGCTGATCGAGGTGGCCCGCAGCGAGAAACTGCTGCGCATCGTCGCCCGAATCTTATCCGAGAACCAGACGATGCTCAGGTTGGCAGGGCACTTTCAGTTTGAGATCGCCGAAGAACCAGGAGACCCGAGCTCCCTCGTCGCCATCCTCGAACTCGACCGACGGGTTTCGTCACATGGCCCGAATCAAATGAGGAAGTAACGGCGTTGGGGACCCACCGGCTGGTTTGTTCCTAAGCAGATAATGCGCGATTCTCAAATTTGTATCCAAATTGTTTGTTCTTGCTCGATACCCTGAGAATCTAGCTGGTTTGAAAACCGAATAGTTACCGAGTCGAAGTGTATTGCCAGATGCGGATGACTCGGAGGTTGAACTTTGCCGGCGACCCATCCCGGAAAAAGCTGCTAGAATTCTGAACATCTCATGGGCAGAGAGCGCACGGTCGTTCTGATCGTATTGGCAATCCTCTTTTGCTCTCCGTTTATAGCTGGCCTAACCGCGCAAAACTCCCGTCCCACGGCCCAGTCTGGCGATGCCGCGAGAGGGCGGACCGGCAAAGCGGAGGCCGCGCCGAATGCCCACATGTCTTTCCGAGACGTTGCGTCTGAGGTTGGAGTCACAACCATGCCCAATTCCCAGACTGACAGGCGTTATGTCTTGGAGACCGTTGGGGGCGGCGGAATCGCCCTGTTTGACTGTGACAATGATGGCAAGTTGGATCTAGCGGTAGTCAATGACTCGACCATCGAGCAATACCGTAAAGGTGGAGACTTAATGATCACGCTGTACCACCAGGACGGCAACTCTTCCCCGATACATTTCACCGATGTAACAAAAGCATCCGGTTTGACCACCCGTGGGTGGGGAATGGCGATCGCGGTCGGAGACTACGATAACGACGGACTTCCGGATTTGTATGTGACTGGCTATGGCCATAACGTTCTCTATCACAATCTCGGAAACTGTAAGTTCGAGGACGTGACCGCGAAGGCCGGGGTGCAAGGCGGAGGTTTTAGCACTGGCGCGGCTTGGGCTGATTATGACCGCGATGGGAATCTAGACTTATTCGTGGCCCGGTACGTCAAGACGGATGTAAATCATCTTCCAGACCCGGCGCGGAGTTTTCGTGGCTACCGGGGAGTGCTGTTCGAATTGCCTGACACCATGGAGGGAGAAACCGACCTCTTATTTCGGAATCGAGGGGATGGCACGTTCGAGGAGGTATCCGAAAAAGCGGGAGTGAACGATCCCGGCAAACTTCATGGGATGGGGGTGGTGTGGGGCGACTATGATGGGGACGGCTGGCCCGACCTCTATGTGACGAACGATTTCGGGCGGACCTTCCTGTACCACAATCGGCATAACGGCACTTTCGAAGAAGTAGGGAGTCCCTCGGGGACGGGCCTGGGGCCAGACGGACAGGGCTACGGGAACATGGCAGCCGATTTCGGCGATTTTGATCGGGATGGCAAACTCGACCTATTTGTTACCCGCGCTGACAATCAACCTGCCAGCCTTTATTGGAACCAGGGCGACTATTTCATAGACATCGCCCGCAAAGCTGGTATAGCGAGCCCGACAATGTCCCCCGTGAAATGGGGAACCGGCTTTGGCGATTTTGACAATGACGGATGGCTCGACGTACTCGTGGCCAACGGCAACTTTTCGTCGTTGCTGGACACGCTCCCGAAGGAGGCTCGGTTTGCCGAGCGAATTCAACTCTTTCGCAACCGCGGCAATCTGACTTTTGAGGAAGTAGCCGACGAAGCGGGGCTCAATACCGGGCGACTCTATTCCCGAAGAGGAACGGCCTTCGGGGACATAAATAACGATGGGAAGCTGGATGTAGTGGTCTTCAATGCTAACGCTCCGCCGTCTGTGTTCCTAAACGAAACGACGAACTCAAACCACTGCGTGCTTTTTCGACTGATCGGGACGAAGAGCAACCGCCTCGCCATCGGCGCTCGTGTGCGTGTAACCACTTCCAAAATGACCCAAATCGACGAGGTCCGCGGGGGCGGTAGCTACAACTCGACCAACGATACCCGACTACACTTCGGGCTCGGAAGCGAAGCGACGATAAACAAATTAGAAGTCCTTTGGCCAAGTGGTTTGCGGCAGGAGTTCAGCGAAATTCAGGCCGACGCGATCTACGAGATCAAAGAGGGCGAGCCCATTCGGAAGACCACACAGTTGCCGGCGTTATGAGAAGCGCCGATGCGCTACCTTTGAAAGCGCGTTGCGCGTTCTCCGCAAAGGCGGCACGCTGTCGAGTCTGGGCGTCTATTCAGGGAGGTTGTCCGTGCCGCTTGAACCGTTTGCCGCGGGCCTCGGCGACCACAGGATCATCACAACGCTTTCGCCCGATATTCGGGAGACACGGAAATCCCGAGCCAGGCCATCCGACAAGAGCTGAAGGATCCCGCCTTCGCGCGTTCGCTGGGTTTCTCTTCTTTCGCGGGTGTGGAGGACTTCAAGCTTTTGGCAGAAGTCACAATCCAAGACTCGTGCTTAAGCGCAATATGATCGGCTAGCTTGCGTTTTCCCCACCGCGGATTCTGGCGGACGCCAGTTTCCAACAGTCCCGGGCAATTGCCCAATCTTCTTGGGACTCCACGACCAGGACGCAAACGGCGGATCCTGGTGCGGAAATGTCCTGATCCGCACGCGCTGAAGAATTCTTCTTGGGGTCGAGCGTCAATCCGAGAAATCCGAACTTGGCACACGCCGCGTCCCGGATTTCCGGCGAATTCTCGCCAATCCCCGCCGTAAACACCAAGGCATCGATCCCATTCAAGGCGGCCATCATGGAGCCGATGCCGGAGCGCAGCCGATGCACGAAGATGTCGAATGCGAGTTTCGCCCGCTCGTTTCCTTGTTTTATCGCACCCACAATCTCGCGCATGTCGCTGGAGACCCCGGAGATGCCGAGCAATCCGGATTGTGCATTCAACACGTCGTCTAGCATTGTTCCGTCAAGATGGTCTTGCCGGAGAAGGTACGTGAGGATCCCCGGATCAACCGAGCCCGAGCGAGTTCCCATCATAAGTCCATCCAGCGGGGTGAATCCCATGGTGGTGTCGATGCTCACTCCGCCGCGAATCGCCGCGAGCGAACATCCGTTGCCCAGGTGGCAGGTCACGAGTTTCAGATCGGCGAGATTTCGTCCGAGCAATTCAGCCGTTCGTCCGGCGCAATACTGGTGGTTGATTCCGTGAAAGCCAAATTTGCGGATTCCGCGCTGAAGCCAATCATGCGGCCCCGGATAGACGGCCGCCGCATCGGGCAAAGTTGCATGGAAACCAGTATCAAACACGGCCACTTGTGGCACGGGTCCGCACAGCTTTTCGATTTGTGCGATCCCTTCAAGCTCCGCGCGATTGTGTAGCGGCGCAAAGACGGCCATCTTTTCAATCGCCGCCGTAACTTCAGGCGTGATCAAAGTTGGACTCGTAAACTCGCGCCCTCCATTCACAACCCGGTGACCGACAACATCGATTTCGGAAAGTTGCGCGAGCACCTTGGCCTCGCCGGACACTAACGCCTGCAACAGCTGAGCAATTGTCTCGCTTCGCTTGGCTTGATGCAGCTGTTCGTCACGGCCCTTTCCGGAGCGTGTTCGCACCTTGAGCGTGGCGCCGCCATCGTGCCACTCGATCTTGGTTTCCCACAGTGGAGCCGGAGGAGAGTCCGGGAGGGAACTGCCCAGTTCGTAGAGGCAGGATTTCTGGCTGCTCGATCCGGAGTTAAGAACCAAAATCTTCATTCAGTAGGGCCATTTCCAATCGCGGATCTCCGGAAGATCGTCGCCGTGCTCGCAGATGTATTGCTTGTGGTCCACCAGTTTGTTTCGCAACATTTGTTTGAAATGCCCGCTCACCGGGCGCAGCCGCTCGACTCGGTCCACAACGTCACCTGCAAGGTGAAATCGATCCAAATCGTTCAGCACGGTCATATCGAACGGCGTGGTTGTGGTGCCTTCCTCCTTGTATCCGCGAACATGGAAGTTGTCATGGTTGGTGCGCCGGTAGGTTAGACGATGAATCAGCCAAGGATAGCCGTGGTAAGCAAAGATCACCGGCTTGTCGGTTGTGAAGACGGAGTCAAAATCAGCATCGGAAAGCCCGTGAGGATGCTCGCTTGCTGGCTGAATGGTCATCAAATCAACCACATTGACAACGCGGATTTTGATGTCCGGAAAATTCTGCCGCAGCAGGTCGACGGCGGCGAGCGTCTCGAGCGTCGGAACGTCGCCCGCGCATGCCATGACGACATCCGGCTCGCTTCTTTTGTCCGTCGAAGCCCACTCCCAAATCCCGAGCCCTGCGCTGCAGTGTTCGATTGCGGATTTCATATCCAGCCACTGCGGCGCCGGTTGTTTTTCCGGCAACGATCACGTTCACATAATTACGGCTGCGCAGACAGTGATCCGCTACGGAGAGCAGCGTATTGGCGTCGGGCGGCAAGTAGACGCGCACAATGTCCGCCTTCTTGTTCACCACCAGGTCGATGAAGCCGGGATCTTGGTGCGTGAAGCCATTGTGGTCCTGCCGCCAGACGTGCGAGGTCAGAAGGTAGTTCAACGAGGCGATCGGACGCCTCCAGGGAATGTGGCGAGTGACCTTTAGCCATTTGGCATGCTGGTTGAACATAGAATCCACGATATGAATGAACGCTTCGTAGCAGGAGAAGAGCCCGTGCCGGCCGGTCAAAAGATATCCTTCGAGCCATCCCTGGCACATGTGCTCGCTAAGCACTTCCATCACGCGGCCGTTTGGAGACAAAAACTCATCGGTCTCGAGTCTCGGTTCCATGAAGACTTTGTCGGTCACCTGGTACAAATCTTCGAGCCGGTTCGAGGCGGTTTCGTCCGGGCCGAAGACCCGGAAGTTTTGCGCGCCTGCATTGAGCTGCATCACGTCGCGCAGAAGATGTCCGAGGATGCGCGTCGCTTCGGCGCTTTCTGTTCCTGGCTTGCTCACTTCGACGGCGTAATCGCGAAAATTCGGCATGGCGAGATCCCGGAGCAAAAGACCGCCGTTCGCGTGCGGATTAGCCCCCATTCGCCGCATGCCCGCTGGCGCGAGCTCGGCAAGCTCCACCACCAGCTTGCCGTTTTCGTCGAAGAGCTCTTCCGGTCTGTAACTATTCATCCACTCCTCAAGCTGGATCAGGTGCTCCGGCTTTTTGGCGAAGTCCGCAATCGGAACCTGGTGCGCCCGGCACGTGCCTTCTACTGGTTTGCCATCGACGATCTTGGGTCCCGTCCAGCCCTTCGGCGTGCGCAGGATAATCATCGGCCAGACGGGGAGCGTGCTGACCTTTCCGCTTCGCGCGGCCTCTTGGATGGCGTGGATCTCGTCGAGTACTGCGTCTATCGTCTGCGCCATAAGCTGATGCACCACGTGCGGATCGTGGCCTTCGACGAAAAAAGGCTTGTAGCCGTAGCCGGAAAACAACTGGGTCAGTTTTTCATCGGTCATCCGGGCGAGCACGGCCGGGTTGGCGATTTTGTATCCGTTCAAATGCAGGATGGGCAGCACGGCGCCGTCGCGCGCGGGATTGAGAAACTTGTTGCAATGCCAGCTGCCGGCCAGCGGTCCGCTCTCCGCTTCGCCGTCTCCGACGACGCAGCATACCAGCAAGTCCGGACTATCAAACACCGCTCCATTGGCGTGCGCCAGGGAGTATCCGAGTTCGCCCCCTTCATGAATCGAGCCGGGAGTTTCCGGCGCGACATGGCTCGGAATTCCGCCGGGAAAGGAGAATTGCTTGAACAATTTCCGCATGCCGTCTTCGGTTTGAGGGATGTGCGGATAGAACTCGCTGTACGTCCCTTCCAAATAAGTGTTCGCGACGAGTGCTGGGCCGCCGTGTCCGGGGCCGGAGACGTAGATCACGTTTAGGTCGCGCTTCTTGATCACGCGATTGAGGTGGGCGTAGATGAGGTTTTGCCCGGGGGTTGTTCCCCAATGTCCGAGAAGCCGAGGCTTGATATGTTTGAGGAGTAAGGGTTCGCGAAGGAGCGGGTTGGAGAGCAGATAGATTTGCCCCACGGAGAGATAGTTGGCCGCGCACCAATAGGCGTGAACTTTGCGCAACTCCTCAGCCGAGAGGGGTTCTTTGGGTTCAGCAGTTGTGGTCGAACCCGTAGTGGGCAGAGAAGGCATGATGGTATCTCCCTCGACTAGACTTTAGCCCCGATAGAGCCGTTTTGATGTGCTCCGGCTCTTTGATTCCTTTGCGGAGCCAGGCTTTCACTGCTGTCTCAACCTCGTTTAATCTTCCCAAGTGACAGTACGTATCGATTGTGAACCCAGCATCATTGCAAGAGATGTGGCGGCAGGGTGGCTGTGGAGTCGGCCGACGCCTGCGCTGTGTGCTCTGCGTTTCAGGAATCGTACCAGTTCAAGCGGAGCGTGAACGCGCCTATCTTCTAGGTATCAAGTGCCAAGACATAGGTTACACCGAGAAGGGCCATGACATCGGTTACAAATACAACCAGGAGGACACCGTCGTGTGGTGGAATTCTGGATTGGTAATCGAGCGCGCCGGAGTACGGATGTTCTCGCGGTTCATGCGAAGAAGGAAACTCACCAGCGCTTTCGTTCTCGGGAAAACCGCGAGGATGTCAGGCTTTTGGTCGGCGATCTCCGGGCGGCTTGCTGGGCTGTTTGCCAGGGGAGAGTTGTTCGGGAAGCCCAGCGCGCGCTGACAATGCCTCCCGCGCAGTCTATGCGCGGGCAAGACAGAAGCTGATTGTCCAGTGCAGCGCTAAGGGAAAGCGTCGCTCCGGTGGCCACCATCGGGTCCACGCGCATCGCGCGCCGGACCATTTCTTGCTGAACGCCTGGCGGGTCGGGTCTAGGGTTGTGTATTTAGGTCTTCAAGCGTTACAGTTGTTTCGGAAAAACCTGAAACGAATTCTTGCTCCGGATCACTATAAATTCAAGAGAGTATTCCTCCTCTGGGAATAAGAAGGAGAAGCAATATGCTCCCCAGTTCGTTTCCTCGTATGGCCGTGATTTTTATGGTTTTTCCAATCCTCGCGATGTTTGCCAAACCGTTGCAGGCACAGCAGGCGGAGGAGATCACGATTAACGTGAAGGGCATGGAGAACGTGGATGTGCGGGGCAACGCTCACGTGCAATGGGTAATGAACTTCACTCCTGCGCGGGGATACGACCGGATCAAGCGAATCTACCCAAACCTGTATGTATTGTTCCGTGATCTCGGACCCGAGCGGTCTGGCTATGAGATCAATCGGGGAACCCTAAAAATCACTCCAGACGACGGGCAACGGTCTATCACCGTGAATGCAGATTTTATCGGAGCTGCGGTGTCACGAAAGAACCGGTGGCAGATTCAGGCCGAGCCGGATGAGCAAATGTCCAACCAGGACGGCAACAAGGTTTTCACAGTGGCGCAATCTGGCTCAAAAAAACGGAGTAAAGATTACTTTCATCAACACCTATGTCCTGCCGGTGGGCGCGCAAAATGTGCAACTGGGCAGCGATCACTTGCTAACGTATTCACTAGCTGTGGCTAAGGTGTTGTCGGCTGCGGGACCGCCCGCGGTAGACGTGAGCGTTCGTCACAAGAAGCGGCTGATGTCCGCGGTGTACAAGGTATACGGAGAGATGGAAGCGGGGGAGGGGGCCTACTGGGTGGCCAAGACAGTTTTCCAGAACACTGGCAAGGCTCCGATATACAACCTGAAGATTTATTATCGGCTGGGGGACTACACGGAAACGAGCGTACCGGAGCCGTATTCATGGGTAGCGCCAGGGGGTGTGGTGGTGGACCGCTACTACCCCGTGATCCGGAGCAAAGTAGCGGAACTGAAGAATGAAACGCCCGTGCAGCTGTACACGCGGTATGAGTACACGGATGGCGCCGGCAAACCATATTCTGGTGAGCTGACGGACCGGCTTGCGATACTGGGGATCAATCAATTTGAGTTTTCCAATCTAGACGATGAAGATCGCACGGACAATTGGAAGGACTACTTCAACAATGCACCGCTGCTCGCCGCTTTTGTGACGAAGATGGACGATCCTGTCCGGCAATTCGCGGGCTACGCGAGCCACAAGTCTGGTATGACTGCACCTGCTTCAAAAACAGAAGACGCTATCGCGTGGCTGCAAGCTGCTTACGAGACGGAACTGCACAACGACATTGTGTACACCACACCATCAGGATCGTTTTTGACGGCGGACAATTCGGGTGTGCAGGACATCAAGTATCCACGCGATGTGTTTCGAGACAAGACGGGCACGTGCATCGACTTGGCAATCACCTATGCGGCGCTGGCCGAGAGCGTGGGGTTAGATGCAAGCCTGATGGTGGTGCCGGGACACACATTTGCGGTGATCCAGCTGCCGAACGGGCAATACTTTCCGGTGGAGAACACGGGCTTGGGGGGCGGAAGCCAACGAGCAGGTTTCGAGCAAGTGGTGCAAGCGGGACAGAAGGAATTCGCAGAGTATCTGCAGGATGGGCGATTCTATCTTGTGGATGTGCAAAAAGAATGGGACACCGACCGAGTGCCCACGCCGGAGTTGCCACAACTGGCGACGGACTTCCTCGAGAAGAGCGGCATTCGGCCGTGGGACGGACGGACTGGCGGGGCGGCTGGAAGCGGCGGTGGAGCTCGGAACGCGCGAGCAGGTGCGGCATTGGCAGGCAATCCGATTCAGGGAACTGCATATCGTGTGGTGCACGATCATGGTATTGGAACGCTGGCGGCTTTTTGCGTCGGCACGTTGTACGTTTCTGGAGATGAGCTCGCCTTCCAAGCTGAGCGAGCCAGCGACGGCCGAATGGATCATTTTGTGATCAAAAAGAGCGATATTAAAGAGGCCAAGAAAAATCGAATGCCGATGGGTCAGACGGGGAACTACTTCGAAGGGTTCCATATTCGTCTGGCGAATGGCGTCAACTATAACTTTGCAAATATCGACGAGAATGGGAGGGGTCTGTCCGCGGACACGATTCTGATGGAATTGATGCGCGGAAATTGAGACGGAATTACCGAACTGGGCCGTAAAGCCCCGGCACTTCAGGCCGGGGATATAAGGCTTGCCTTTCTTGTGGTTTTGTCATAGATTCTCCGCGTCCTGAAAAATGGACCTAGGGCCGGGCACGGCCCACTGTGAAGCCTGTGGAGATGCGGCGCTGTTAGGCTGATCTGTGAAGCAGGAACCCGCCGAAGCGACCATGCGAATCTCATGGTTTCGCCGTCGGAATCCTCGCCATTAATGGCGAGGAGGATGTCAAGTCTTGCACCTCTAACGCGTGTCCGAACGCCACATCAAACTTCTTGAGAATCGCGCTTGAAATGGGTAGAAACTATCAGGTTGGCGTTTAACTCCCGACCGGCTTATTAACGGCGGCCGGCATCCCGTTCCCCGGAACACCATGCCGCACTGACTTTTCCCGGCATACTTTCCACCAGCGCACTCTCTGCCAATCCAAAGCCATTCTCGTCTTTCCTAGTTTTTGATTCTAATGCGGACTTCCTACGGCGGCTGACAATTCCGCCCTTCCCGGCTCCATAACCGCGGACAAAGCCTTCCCACCAGGCTCGTTGTGTGTCAGCTACGTTTCCCGCAATCCGACTCATCGTGACTAGGGATGCCGTAGCTAAGGCCGACAACCCTGTGCGCGAACTCAGCGTTGATCTTGCCGGTGTCGGCCGGGTGGCAAATTCGTTGCGTCCCGTGCAGCAGCAGGGTACCATCGGCACAACCGGGGTCTAACTCGGAAGTTGAGTCTCAAGTAAGTACCGTGGCAATCCCCGCTCCCAGAAGGAGATTCCCCGATCTCGAAAATCAATGGAGCTAACCGATGAACCAATCTGAAAAGAACTATGGAGTGGTGTTTGGACGTGTCATGTATGCGGTGCTGTGCGCTGCGATCTTGCTCTTCGTGGTGGAGG
>Ga0207031_10028_pt3 | contig 33919 bp, 35 predicted proteins | sample Alteio_BWMinCont_37_FD_153278 | JGI IMG/M metagenome (GOLD analysis project Ga0207031, IMG submission 153278) | Enriched cells from forest soil in Barre Woods Harvard Forest LTER site, Petersham, Massachusetts, United States -... | ecosystem: Environmental > Terrestrial > Soil > Temperate forest >... | reverse complement strand
GTATGCACAAGCGAGAGACCAAGCGCATCGGCGATATGCTGCTGCGTCAACGGAAAGGCGAAGCTATTGTCAGTGACCAGTTCCAAAAGCTTGACCCGCTTATACAGCGCGACGATCAACGCAGCCACGCGCTCTTCGGCGTTGCGGCGCCCGGCACTAGTGAGATTTTCGTCGACGATGCTCTCCTCCCGCGAACCTAGCCACGCAACGTCGAAACCAAGCCCCGGCATTTGTCCGAACAGGTCCCAGACCTTGCGCCGAGGCAGCACACAAAGTTCGACGTCGGTCAACGCCTCAATGCCGTGCTGCGCAGCATCGAACATGGCGGCTTGCAAGCCAATCAGATCGCCGGGAAGAAGGAAATTCAAAATCTGGCGGCGACCGTCAGGCAATGTTTTGTAGCGGAAGGCCCACCCAGAATAGAGCGTGTACAATTCCGGACTATCGTCGCCGGCGCGAACGATATCGGCGCCAGCCTTGAGCGCAATTTGTCCTTCGAACATGTTGAGAATGGTGTCGAGTTCTTCCGGAGTGACCGGTTTAAACAATCCGCAGGCGCGGAGCCCGCATTGATAACAGGATGTTGCCATGACGGAATTCCTGAGAATGTTGAAAAATGACCTTTCTAAAACCGCGCATTGCAGAGGCCAGGACGTTGTCCAGTCACAAGGCCGATGCACCATTCTTCTTATAAAGTTACTTGGCATTACTCCCGGCGCGAACTCCAACTCGCTTGCGATCGTATTGGTTCCACGCCGCCCAAAACTGGGCGCGGAACTTTCTTTGAACGGCGGTATTGAGCGGTGGGGGTGATCGCGTCCCCCCCGGGGGAACATAACCTCTCGCACTTGGAGACTAGAGGAAGACGCCGAGCCGACGTCTAATCCTGATTGCGCCAATGCGAGACACAACTTTCTGTTAACTCGATCAGATTCGCATGAAGCATCTTTCTGTCATCGTGTTGAAATCAGCGGCAGTACAAAAAGGACAATTCAAACATGGCTAAACAATCGACGACCGCGGCCGGACCAGAGATTTCGCGAGATCAATTGGCAAATCTCCTGAACGAAGATCTCTCGCGCGAATATCAAGCCATCATCTCCTATGTGGTTTATTCTCAGGTGATGAAGGGCGCGGAATACATGAGTATTGCCGATCAGCTGGAGACACACGCCCAACAAGAACTCAAACATGCGCTCATTATTTCACGCCAGATCGATTATCTCGGCAAAATGCCTACCGTTACTCCCAAGGCGGTCCGCACTTCGGCAAAAGCTAAAGCGATGCTGCGGTTTGATCTAGAAAACGAGAACGAAACGATCCGTAATTATCGAGAAAGGATCCGCCAATGTGAGGCCCTCGGCGAATTTGCCATGGCCGAACAGATTCGTCAGATCCTCGTGGAGGAACAGGATCACCAGATTGATTTGGCGACGGCGCTCGGCGAAGAAGTCCCTAACGTTCGATAGGTTCCTCAAAGTCTGGATACCTTTCTACTACTTGTTCCCGGATAGGAACTTTCTCCTCGACTAACGGTTGAAGAGTATGACCCAGACAGAGAGACTTCTTAGCCATATCCCGCCTCCAACAGTTCGACTGTTCTTTCGACTGTGCACCGTTTCAGCAATCGGGATCATGTGGCTAGCCCTATTTTCCCATTCTCACTAACGGCGCCCGCCAAGTCTACTTCTGACCCTTAGCGGACATCGCTAGTGCATTGCCTTAAGTTGGCAGACCGCTGACAAAAACGAAGGCAACTACGAACGCTATGACCCCGAGAATGGCGTACGCTGAGAATTCAACCCAATCCATCGTGCCACCTCGTGCCACCTATGATTACAAAAGCCCCGATCTCTCGACCTAAGCTCTTGCCAGTTACCAGGGCGCGTTCCGCGTAGAGAAATGAACGCATCGGAACAATCATTCTGACAGGCGGACGTAACCGATTAGCCAAGGTGATTGCTACCACTTTGTCGTTGTCGGACGTTGCGAACGACGCCGATGACAAGTTCCACCTCTCAGCAAAAATTCTCCTCAGGCCGGCACAATATTGCGCTTCGAACGTTGGGAACCATCAACCATGTGGAGCTACCCAATGAAACGTTCAATCATTCTCTCTGCCGGTCTCGCCTTAATCGGTACCACCGCGCTTGCTGCTAGCAGCGACTTGATGACCAGCGTCCCGGCATCGAGCCTCACCGTCACCGACTGGTACAAACAGGACGTCTACGATCCGTCCAACGCCAAGATCGGCGAAGTCATGGACGTGCTGATCGGACCGAGCGGTCAGGTCAGTAGCGTAATCGTCGGCGTTGGCGGTTTTCTCGGCGCTGGCGAAAAGGACGTCGCAGTGAGCTTCAATGCCATCAAAAAGGCCACCAAGAACGACAAGGTCTATCTGACGATGGACACGACGAAGGACGCGCTGCGGCACGCACCCGGCTTCAAATACGACAGCGCGAAGACGACTTGGGTTCCCGATGCGTCGAACAACAACGGAAAATCCTGACCAGGCAACAACGAGCGATCAAGCGAGAGGAGCCCTTCGAGGACTCCTCCCATTCATTCGCCTTTTGCGCCGAATTTGAAGACATGTCTTATTCGACTTTGCTCTCACACTTATCGATCCGGAGCAAGGATGGTTTCAACACTTCCATGAGGTGGTTTGGAACCGGTTCAATGGGTCCGTAATATGCCCTTAGCTTCTGTCCGATAGCTCTTCTAATTTCCAATCTGGAGGCTGAGTCGGCAGCTCTCTCAATCGATTTGTTCGCTTGCACGACTAATATCTCCGATTCATCTCCCCATTAGGATTAGGCCCCTAATTTCCTGCACGCGATTGCAAGACACATTAGGAAAACAAAGCCCAGTCTTTAGTGGTTCCTTGAACTTTGAAATAGTGATCGTTCGATAGTTCTATCGCTCCCTGGAAATGTCGCTTCGGGTAAGCGCGACGCCTGCTATTGGCACTTGGCGGGAATTCCGGCTTTTATTGTTGCGTCAAACCGGAGGATCGCCAGACCCCCTCGTGCGTTAACAGGCCAGATATTGGGCTATCCCGTGGTTATGCGATGAAAGCTTCAGGTCTTGGGCCCGCCCCCGAGGGTGGCCGAGTTCTGGCGTGTCTGCGCCCCGCAGGGATTTTGCTCGTTGTCCTAGCTTTGCTGGCCACGACGGCAGCGAACGCCTGGACCGCGGATAGCGTCTCGTTCAGCGGTCCCGAAGTGACCTTCATCGCCGAGCTTGGCCTTCTCCTTCTTGTTGGCCGCCTGATGGGAGAGGCAGCGCAGCGTATCGGACAGCCAGCGGTAATGGGACAGCTCATCGGCGGCCTCATGCTTGGGCCATCTTTCTTCGGGCTAATCTGGCCGTCCGCGCAGCACGCCCTGTTTCCCAGCGCGCCCGAGCAAAAAAGCATGATCGATGCCGTGTCACAGCTCGGCATCCTGATGTTGCTCCTGCTGACCGGTATGGAGACCGACCTGCCACTGGTGCGGCGCGTTGGCCGCGTCGCGATCACGGTCGCTGCCGCCGGGGTGGCACTGCCGTTCGTCTGCGGTTTCTTGCTGGGCGAATTTCTACCGGACGCGATTTTGCCGAAACCCGAGGCACGCCTCGTCACCGCGATCTTCCTCGGTACAGCACTGTCGATCTCCTCCGTCAAGATCGTCGCGATGGTGGTGCGCGAGATGGATTTCATGCGCCGCGATCTTGGTCAGATCATCGTCGCCTCGGCAATCCTGGAAGACACCATCGGCTGGATGATCATCGCGGTCGCCTTTGGCGTTGCCTCGGCAGGTGCCATCGACCTGTGGTCTGTGGCACGCAGTGTCGTGGGTACGGCCTTGTTCATGGCAGTGAGCCTGACCGTCGGGCGGCGCATCGTGTTCATGCTGATTCGCTGGGTGAATGATAATTTCGAAAGCGAATTCGCGGTCATCACCGCAATCCTGGTGATCATGATCGCAATGGCGCTGACGACTCAGGCGATCGGCGTCAATACAGTACTCGGCGCTTTCGTCGCCGGCATCCTGGTTGGGGAATCTCCGATCCTGACACGGCACATTGACGAACAGCTGCGCGGTCTTATCACCGCTTTGTTCATGCCGGTGTTCTTCGGCCTGTCCGGACTCTCTGCCGATGTTACGGTGCTACGCAATCCCAATCTCGCGCTGCTGGCCGGCGGCCTCATTTTGATCGCCAGCATCGGTAAATTCGCCGGGGCGTTTATTGGCGGCAAGATCGGTGGACTGAGCCGCGGGGAATCGCTGGCCCTTGGTTGCGGCATGAATGCACGCGGTTCGACCGAGGTTATCGTCGCTACGATCGGCCTGTCGATGGGAATACTCAACCAAAGTTTCTTTACGCTCATCGTGACTATGGCAATCGTCACGACTTTGGCGATGCCGCCGATGCTGCGTTGGGCACTCATGCGGCTCCCGCTGCGCAAGAAGGAACGAGTGCGGCTTGAGCGCGAGGAGCTCGATGCCAAAGGCTTTATAACCAATCTCGAGCGGCTATTGCTCGCCGCCGATGATAGCGCCAACGGCAAGATCGCGGCGCGGCTTGCGGGCGCGATCGCTGGCTCTGGCGGCAAGCCGACCACGATTCTCGACATGGGCAACGGTCAGCGCGACAAACAGCCGGCAAAGGCGGGGAAATCCGAAGACGGCACAGAGGCTAAGGTGAACGGCGACGCCTCCGCACAGGAGGTTAGGGATGCGGCTGAAACCGCGGCAAGACTCGATGCCAACCCCGACGCGGAGAAGCTCGGCCCCGTCGCCGTCACCCGACGGCAGCACGAATCGACCAACGCCGAGGCGGTTGCTGGCGAAGCTCGCAATGGCTACGACCTCTTGGTCGTCGGCATCGCCAAGATCCGCGACCCAAAAGGCGGCTTCAGCAAGGACCTCTCGCGCATCACCAAGGGCTTTGATGGGCCGATCATGGTGGTCGACGCGCACAGTACACGAGCCGATCGTGCAACCGACCGTTACGGCAGGATTCTGATCCCCGTGAACGGCACGGACGTCTCGCGCCGCGCAGTCGAAGTTGGACTCACTCTGGCGCGTGCCAGCGACGCGCAGGTGACGACGCTCTATGTTAGGCGCGCAAATACCGATGAGGGCAGCCGCAACAAGGCCTCGCGCCGGCGCGCTATGCGCCGCAACGAACTGGCCGTGCTCAAGGATATCGGCGTATTGGGTGAGCGCTATGAAGTGGATGTGCGTTCGACGACGCGAGCTAATATGGCGCCCGATGAGGCGATCTTGCGTGAATCCAAACGCGGCTACGACCTCATCGTGCTCGGAGTAAACCGGCGGCTGGGCGATACATTGTTCTTCGGCGATACTGCAGCCACTGTGCTTGACCGTTCTGAGACATCGAATCTTTTCGTCGCAAGCTGAAGTGAATACCGCAAATACGGGCCAGTGTTATGTCGATGATTCCCATGCTTGTGATGACGGGCAACCTCGATACCGCCGAGAGTGGCTGGTGGGCTACAATTTCAATTGGCGCTCCTGATTTGGCTTGCAACATAGCAGCGAGATGAGCATGAACTCCGACGCGCGCCCCGATCGCCGGCCATCCTTGTAGTGATGGGGGTTTCTGATTGCGGAAAAAGCGATAGCCGCGATGCTCGCGCACCGCCTGCATTGGATTTACGAGGACGGTAACTGGCTCCATCCACAATCGATTATCGATAAAATGCGCCACGGCGAACCACTCGACGATGCGGATCGCTGGCCATGGCTATACGCCATCGCCCAATGGATCGACGTCACCCGACTCTCCGGCCGTCACGGCATCGTCGCTTGCTCAGCGCTCAAACGAGCGTATCGCGATATCCTCGTCGGCGAGCGTCGCGACGTGCAGATTATTTACTTAAAGGGAGATCGCGATCTGATAGCCCGGCGCTTCGCCGCCCGCGAGGAACATTTCATGCCGCCGGCGCTTCTTGACCGCCAATTCAAAACGTTGGAGGAGCCGAAGACGGATGAGCGACCGCTCGTCGCCTCGGCCCGAGATGTGGGGAACTCATCGACCGCTTTGTGAATCACGGCAAATCCGTCCCAACCGACTCGACGTGAACTTCCAATCCGCTCGCCGCTCGGAAGATCGGGATGATGTAATCCAGGAACCCAGAGTCTTGCGTCGATGTCGCCGAGCCGAGCGTGATAAAGCGCTCAGCGGCTTGCGCACTGCCTATTTGGTTCAGACTGATGCCTTGAATAAGGTTGGCGTTGAAATTGCTGTTGTGCCCCACTCCGTTGAACCATTCGGGGTACTGTCGCTGTATCTTCATCCCAAGGACGAAGACCAAGACGCAAATGATGCAGATTTGCATCGACGAGTAATGGTGCTGTGGCATGGCTTGCTGCCTCCCAACGCCCAAATCGGCCTTTCGTCAGATTTTCTCCGCCTGTTCCAGTCCTTTGAGAACGTCCGATGTATAGCAGAATTTTAGAGGCAATGCGTTGTCCGGACTGGTCAGAGCTGATTGCGGAAGACGGTCAGGTTGATTGTGGCGGGAGTGGCAGCACTTCCGAGGATGTGTCGCTAGTGACTACCACGTCCCTGTCTTTGAGTGGCGGTAACTCACCGGCCGCCTCCAGCACCGGATATGCGACAGAGCAAATGAGCGAGTGGATACGCTTTAGGTCGGCCAGGATGTCGAGGTGCAATGACGTCGTCTCCAAACTCTCCGGCCGACCTTCGCGCAGCCGCTCAAAATGCCGGTCGGCCGCTTCAAGCTGAGCCTTGCGTAGCTCCGTCTTTTCGCGAAGAAGTTTGCGTGCGGCTTCGACATCACTGGTCATGAAGATGCCGAAGGCGGCTTGCAGGCTTTCGCAGACGCGCTTGTGGAATGCTGTCAATTCGGCAGCGCCCTCGGCGGAAAACTGGTAGCGCCGTTTGATCTTCTTGACCGCGAGTTCGCACAGATTCTTGTCGATGATGTCGCCGATGTGCTCGAGATTGATGGTAAACGATATGATCTCCATGGCGCGGCGGCCTTCCCGCTCGTCTAGCGCTTCGCGCGTCAGCTTGGTGACGTAGAGCTTGATTGCATCGTCGAGGCGGTCCGCGACATTATCGAGCCTCGACACGTTGCTTACCAGGGCGCGGTCGTTGTTCATCAGCGCGGTCATCACGTCGCGCAGCATGGCTTCCACGCTATCGCCCATGCGCAGCGTCTCGCGAGCGGCATTGGCAAGCGCAAGCGGCGGCGTTTCCAATGCGACCTCGTCGAGATACCGCGGCACTGAGGCGTCCACCGTCTGCTTCTTCTCCGGTAGGACGCGCTCCAGAAGCCATGCCACCGGATCGAGCAGGCCGATGAAGATCGCCGCCAGTGCGACGTTGAACAGGATGTGGAACTCAGCCGTCATCTTAGCGGCGTTCGGTTGGAAGACGCTCAATTCGTGCGCGATCGCCGGCAGGAAGGGCAGCACAATCAGGACACCGACGAGCCGGTTGAGCATGTTGCCAACCGGCAGCCGCCGAGTCGCGGGATCACCGCTGACGCCGGCTTCGAGCAGCGGATTGATGGCACTGCCGAGATTAGCGCCGAGCACGAGCGCCAGCGCCGCCTCCGGCGTCACAAATTGCGAATAAGCAAGCGACATGACCAAGAGCACGACGGCGACGCTGGAATGCGCCGCCCAGGTCAGCGCCGCCGCGAGCACGATGCATAGGACGGGATCGTTCGTGATGGAGGCAAGGAGTGCGCGAACCGCCGGCGCCTGCTCGGCCGGTGCCAGCGTGTCGAGCAGGATGTGTAGCGCCAAAAGAATCAGCCCAAGCCCGATGGCGATGCGCCCAAGAGCGCGGGGGAGATTGCTGCGACCAATGCGGAAGGTGATCAGGCCGATGATAAACAGGATCGGCGCGACCGCCGCAATATCGAAGGAGAGAAGTTGCACAATCAGGGTAGTGCCGACGTTAGCACCGAGCATGATAGCCAGCGCCGGCACAAGCCCGATAGCGCCTTCGGCTGCAAGCGACGTGGTCATCAACCCGGTCGCGGTGCTCGATTGAAGGAGCGCTGTGAGGCCGAGTCCGGCGGCAAAAGCACTGAAGCGATTGCCCAGCGCGTTGCTCAAGATACGGCGCAGGTCGGGACCGAACGCGCGTAGCACGCCGCTGAGGACCATATGCAGGCCCCACAGCAAGAGCGCCACGCCGCCCATCAGATCGAGCAGAACAACGCTTCCCATCGTGCAACGCGCCTTCTCAGAACATCCGAGAATTACAGATATTTCAGTAAATAAACCCAGTAAGCATTCAGTTCCAGCGCCTTCTCGCGCCAATTAGCGCCGTGACCCAGGGGTTATTTTCGGCGCTGAACCGTTCTGCCACCATGTCCGCTTCTGGCCCTTAGCTGCCGCGCCTGCGGGCGACTTTCGCGTCCGCTTTCGGGGGTAAAGCGGACGCGGTCACCGTCAGTCGTCGCGGCAGCTAATGACCCAATGCAGACGTCGCATCCGGGCGTCGCGAGCCTGGGTCAGCAGTGCTGACGCAATCACATTTGGCGCAAACTCCGCTCACCTCCCTCACAAATAGTTGATGCGATGACGTGCAACCGTGTCGTTGAAATAAAAATTCGTTCGAGTGAAAATTTATTGCCGGCTCTTTCCCACCAAGGAGAGCGATCATGTCCGACAATACTTTTTCGTCACACACGCCGGGCGCCGTTTTTGCTGCTTCCGCAGCTGGAGGCGCAGCCAGGGTACTTCCGTCCTCAGCGACCGACCCCAACGCGATCCGCCCCTTCCGCTTTACTGCTTCGAAAGAGGCGCTCGACGATCTGCACAGGCGCATCAACGCGACGAAGTGGCCGGAACGAGAGACGGTTACAGATGCATCGCAAGGAGTGCAGCTCGCGACGATTCAGGCACTCGCGCGCTATTGGGCGACCGAGTACGACTGGCGCAAATGTGAAGCACGACTAATGGCGTTGCCGAATTTCATCACCGAGATCGATGGCCTCGACATCCATTTTATTCATGTTCGTTCGAAACATGACAATGCGTTGCCGCTCATCGTCACGCACGGATGGCCCGGATCGATCGTCGAGCAGATGAAGATCATCGATCCACTGACCAATCCCACCGCGCACGGCGGGACTGCATCCGATGCGTTCCACCTAGTGATCCCGTCAATGCCGGGCTACGGATACTCAGGCAAGCCCAGCAACACCGGCTGGGATGTTGCCCACATCGCGCGTGCCTGGGTCGTCCTAATGAAGCGCCTTGGGTACACGAAATTCGTGGCGCAAGGCGGTGATTGGGGCGCTGTCATCACCGAACAAATGGGCGTGCAGGCGCCTCCGGAACTGCTCGGCATTCACGCCAACATGCCTGGCATCTTTCCGGCCGACATTGACAAGGCGGCTGCTTCCGGGGCGCCTCCGCCATCGGGCCTCTCAGCCGATGAGAAGGTCGCTTACGAGCGGTTGCAGTTCGTATATCAAAAGGGAATCGCCTACGGGTACCAGATGGGGCTGCGACCGCAGACGCTTTACGGGATTGCAGACTCTCCCGTCGGCATAGCCGGTTACTTTCTCGATCACGACGAGCGTAGCTTGGCAATGATCTCACGCTCCTTTGACGGGCAACCCGAAGGCCTGACGCGGGATGATGTCCTCGACAACGTCACGCTTACATGGTTGACGAACACTTTTATTTCCGGGGCGCGCCTCTATTGGGAGATTTGGGGCAAACTCGGATATTTCAATGCCAAAGGCGTCGCCATTCCGGTTGCCGTGAGCGTCTTTCCTGACGAGCTCTATCCAGCCCCACGGAGTTGGACGGAGCGCGCTTTCCCCAAACTCATCCATTTCAACAAGGTCGAGAAGGGTGGACACTTTGCGGCCTGGGAACAACCGAAACTCTTTTCAGAAGAGGTTCGCGCGGGCTTCAGATCGCTGCGGTAGGGTTCCTCATCACTAGAGAGGAGGAGATGCGCCATGCCCGACCCTTCGCAGTTCGACGCCGACCGCGCCCATCCCGGCCGGTGGACGATCACCTTCAGCAATCCGCCGATCAACACGTTTGTTCCCGCAACGATCGTCGAATTGGGAGCGCTAATGAGGGACCTAGAGGCGGACCCGTCTGTGAAGGTCGTAGTGTTCCAGTCGGCGAACCCCGATTTCTTCATCGCCCATCTCGACGTAGCCAAGGCGGCTGAACAGCCGGAGGTGTTGGGCCTTTGGCGCGACTTTGTCCCGCGCCTCTCGTCCGCGCCAGACGTTCGCGGAGGTAAATTTCGTGCCAGTAACCGAAGCTTTCCCATTCGCACCGGGCAAACGTCTCTTCGCATTGGTCAAGGGCGTAACTTGCGATAGGACCATTCCGCCGTTCTTGGCGGCGCTGATACCATTCCCAGAAATCGACGATCACATCATAGTTGCGCGACGTTTCGATCATCGCCCGGGCTCTCCCAGCGCGATCAATTTACCTGAGCGCAATGAATTCCAGAGAACGCTCGGCCGCCGGTAATGCCCGATATGTCGTTGCCATAGCAATTTGGCTGCCCTCCCCGGATTCCTCGGTTTGTGGGAGCGGCTTCTGGCGGCCCTGCCCAATTTAAGCATAAGCCCACAGTACTCCTGCTGACTATAGACAAGGGGGCCATAGGACCTAGACGAGGCGGCTAAAAATCCGGGAACGGATCGGCGGCTTCCCCTATCAATAGGTCCCATGGACAGCCTCATGCCACAGTCGTAGCCTTGCGGCCATTATCAAAAAAAAGCGGAGTTCATCTCAGGGAGGATCGATCATGGCCCGCATTGGGCGTCGTAAGCTGCTGCAACTCTCTGGCGCCGGAGTGATTGCCGCAAGGACCGGTGGAATAGCGGCCATACTCGCGTCAGGTGAGGCGCCCGCCTACGCACAGGGCACTACCCTGCACTGGCTGCGCTGGAACGATTTCGTACCGCAATCGGACGCTCTCCTAAAAAACCAGATTACGCAGCAATGCGCCAAGGACCTCGGAATTACGCTCAACGTCGAGACGATTAACGGCAACGACATCCAGGCCCGCACCACGGCGGCGATCCAGTCCGGCACAGGACCCGACGTCATTTGCGCGCTGAACAATTGGCCGCAGCTCTATGCCGAGAGCACGGTCGACGTCAGCGACATTGCCGACAAGGTCGGCAAGGACCAGGGCGGCTTTTATGATGAATCGAAGTCCGTCGCCAACAACGGCAAGCGGTGGCTCGGCGTACCGTGGTGTATCGTCGGTAACGAGAGCGCCTACCGCAAATCGTGGTTTGAAGCGGTCGGATACAACAAGTTTCCCGAAACGTGGGACCAGTACCGCGACCTCGGCAAGAAACTCAAAGCCAAGGGCCAGCCGATCGGGCAGGCCTTGGGTCACAGCTTCGGCGATCCGCCGAGTTTCTGGTATCCGCTTCTATGGTCCTTCGGCGGCATGGAGACCGACAAGGGCGGCAAGGTAGTCCTCAACAGTAAGGAAACAATCGAGTCGGTCAAATTTGGGGTCGCGTTCTACAAGGACTGTTGCGACGAGGGCGGGCTGGCGTGGGACGACTCCAGCAATAACCGCGCCTTCCTTGCCGGGACGATCTCCTCCACGGAGAATGGTGCTTCCATCTATCTGGTAGCCAAGCGTGAGCCCGACAAATACCAGGATGAAAAGGGCCAACCGCTGTACAAGGACATCCTGCACAGCGCCTTGCCGAGGGGACCGGCCGGAAAATTCTCTTATCAGCTGCCGCACACCAACATGCTGATGGGCTATTGCAAGCAGCAGGACGCCGCCAGGAATTTCCTTGCCTGGATTCATTCCAAGCCAGTGTATCAGGGTTGGTTCGATTCCCAGGCCGGCTATTCGGTCGGCGCCACGACGGTGTGGGAGAACGATCCCGTTTGGAACAACGACCCAGTCATGGCGCCATTCCGCACCATCGGCCGTGGCGCGCAATTCCCGGGCTACGCTGGTCTCCCGGACCGCAAGGCGGCCGAGGCGCTGAGTAAGTACATTATTATCGATATGTACGCCAAAGCCGTCCAAGGCACGGCGGCGGAAGAGGCGGTGCAGTGGGCTACAAGTGAATTGCAGAAGATCTACGTCTAATGCGTAACGACAGCGGCGCCGTGTTGCGATCCGCCGAAACCGCGGCGCCGCGGGGGGAAGGACTTGGCGATGGCCGTAAGTGACGTCGTCACCCAGCGAGCGTTCGCGCGCGCTCCGCGGCGCGGGGCGGCGACGCGGCTGCTCGAGGACGAACGCTGGCTCGCCGCCGCCCTGTTGTTGCCGACGGTCATCCTGCTCGGCCTGTTCATCGCCTATCCGTTTGTCGAAGGCGTGTGGCTGTCGGTCACCGATGCCAGAGTGGGCGTGCCCGGCCACTTCGTCGGCCTCGATAACTTCACGATGCTGTGGAACGACAGCATCTTCCGCGTCGCCGTCCGGAACACCTTCGTCTACACGGCGGTCGCCACCATCTTCAAACTCGGCCTGGGTTTATGGCTTGCGCTGCTGCTCAATCGCAATTTCAGGGGCAAGGCGTTTACCCGCGCGTTCATTCTTTTGCCCTTCATCATCCCGACGGTGCTGTCGACCTTCGCCTGGAAATGGATGTTCGACCCGACCTTCAGCGTCATCAATTGGACGCTGTTCCAGCTCGGCCTAATCCACGCGCGGATCAACTGGCTCGGTGATCCCAATCTCGCGCTGATTTCGGTGATCATCGTCAATGTCTGGCGCGGCGTGCCGTTCTTCGCCATCAGCCTGCTTGCCGGATTGCAGACCATCAATCCCGAATTGCAGGAAGCCGCCGCGATCGACGGCGCGCGGGCGTGGCAGCGCTTCTGGCACGTGACCTGGCCGCTGCTCCTGCCGGTGACCATGGTGGTGATGCTGTTCTCGATCATCCAGACCTTTGCCGATTTTCAGCTCGTCTATGTGCTGACCGGCGGCGGTCCGGCCAATGCAACGCAGCTTTTCGCCACCTACGCGTACCAGATCGGCGTCGGCACCGGCCTGCTGAGCCAGGGCGCCGCGATCTCGCTCGCTATGTTCCCGTTCCTGCTTATCGTCGTGGTGGTGCAGCTCCTCTACATCCGCCGCGTCGAGGTACACTGAGCCATGATCGAAGGGGCGAAGTGGCGGCGCTGGCTTTACTTCTATATTCCTCTCGGCACCTTCATCTTCTGGCTGCTGTTCCCGTTCTACTGGATGCTGGTGACCTCGGTCCGGCCGGACCGTGAGCTTTATCGCCCGTGGATGGCGCCGAATTACACGCCATTCTGGACCGCGCATCCGACGCTGGAACACATCACCAATCTGCTCACCGAAACACTGTTCATCCGCTGGATGGCGAATACGCTGTTCATCGCCTGCGTGTCGACGCTGATCTCGCTGTTCTGCGGCGTCTTCGCCGGCTACGCGCTATCGCGGCTGAAATTCCGCTTTGCCGGCGCCTTGGGCACCGGCATTTTCATCACGTATCTCGTGCCGCAGACGCTGCTGTTCATTCCGCTCGCCGACATTATTCGCAACTTCCACCTCGGCGACACGCCATGGGCGCTGATCCTGACCTATCCGACGTTCCTCATCCCGTTCTGCACCTGGCTCTTGATGGGGTACTTCAAGGCGATCCCGCGCGAGCTCGAAGAATGCGCGCGCATCGACGGCGCGACGCGCTGGAAGGCGATGGTCTACATCATAATGCCAATCGCGCTACCGGGCATCCTCTCCGCCGGCATCTTCGCATTCACGCTGTCGTGGAACGAATACATTTACGCGCTGGTGTTTCTCTCATCGGCCGAAGAGAAGACGGTATCGGTGGGCGTCGCCTCGGATCTGGTGCGCGGCGACGTGTTCTATTGGGGGCAACTGATGGCCGCCGCGCTGCTCGGTTCGATTCCGGTCGCCTTCATCTATTCGTTCTTCGTCGAGCATTACGTCGCCGGGTTGACCGGATCGGTCAAGGGCTGACCCGATGGCACGCGTCGTCATCCGCAACCTCAACAAGATGTACAACGAGGTGCATGCCGTCAAAGGCGTGAACCTCGAAATCCGCGACCGTGAATTCGTGGTTCTCGTCGGTCCTTCGGGCTGCGGCAAGACCACCACGCTGCGAATGGTGGCCGGGCTCGAATCGATCACCTCAGGCGAGATCCTGATCGGCGAGACCGTCGTGAACGAACTGCCGCCGATGGATCGCGACATCGCCATGGTGTTCCAGAATTACGCGCTCTACCCGCATATGAGCGTCTACGAGAACATGGCCTTCGGCCTGAAAATGCGAAAATTCGCCCGCCCCGAAATCGACCAGCGGGTGCGCGAGGCGGCCGATATTTTGGGCATCGAGGATTATCTTGCGCGCAAGCCGCGCCAGCTCTCCGGCGGCCAGCGCCAACGCGTGGCGCTTGGTCGGGCCATCGTGCGCCACCCGCAAGTCTTTTTGTTCGACGAGCCGTTATCCAATCTCGACGCTATGCTGCGCGTGCAGATGCGCGTCGAGATCAAGAAGATCCACGACAGACTCGGCACCACCGCAGTCTATGTGACCCACGACCAGATCGAGGCGATGACGCTCGGCGATCGCGTCGTGGTGATGAAGGATGGGATTGTGCAGCAAGTGGGCGACCCGCTCGAACTCTACAACGCGCCGACCAACCGCTTCGTCGCCGGTTTCATTGGCTCGCCGGCGATGAACTTCGCGAAAGTCGGCGTCGCGGAAGAGGGTGGCACGATCTGTGCGGTCGGCGACGGGATGCGGCTCAAGCTGCCGGCCCGGATTGCCGAGCGGCTGCGGGCCCATATCGGGGACGAGGTCACGCTCGGCATTCGGCCGGAGGACTTGTACCTTGCCTCCGGCGACGGCGCTGATGGCTTGAGCTTTGCCGCCGTTGTCGAAGTCGTCGAGCGGCTCGGGTCGCAGATTCTGCTCGACGTCAAAGTCGGATCGGGTGCGATGGTGGCCGCGGTGGAGCCCACCGTCCAAGCTAGAGTCCGCGAGCATTTGCGCCTTAGGCTTAACGCCGAGCGGCTGCACTTCTTCGATGGCCGCTCGGAAATTGCGATCTAAGCCGTGCGGCGGTCGTAAAGCATGAGCCCAGTTCGATTTGAAACACCAATCCCAGTGTAACTTCTCCTTCGCCGATTTGCGGATTCCGCACCCGGTTTCAGGACGTGCTGCCGCGCATAGCCACCATCGCCTCCGATATTGAAGGTTTTCTGGCGCGCTTGTGTGTACTGAAAACCTAGACTCGGATGTAGTGGTGATGAAGTCCGCCAAGGACCGCGTGTGAATTGATGATTCCAGTCCGCTGAATCGGGCGAGAGAGCGGAGCATCTTTGTCCAATGACCAGTGCGTTCTGACGTCGTTGTAATAGCGGGCATAAGTCTTCAGAATTCGGCGAAGGTGCGCCTCACTCAAGACCGAGATATGATCGATGCACTCGCGCCGGATCGATCCAATCAGCCGTTCCTGCCCATAGGCCAGAACCTGTGGCTCAAGGAGCTCGAGACTTACAAGGAGTTTCCCCCTCTTCAGGATCCGGCGAGCTACAAGCTGGATCAGGTCATGGATCAGCTCAAGAAGGCGACCCACCCGTCCGAATGACCGGAGAAACCGGGCGGCGGGGCCTCTATTGACGACCACGCGGGCGCCCCTGGTGGGGCGCCCTGCAGACGCGAAAACTGCGGGTGCAATGTCCGCTTATGGCCCAAAGCGGACACGATCTCCGTCAGCAGTCGCGGCAGCTTTTGACCCAAAGCAGACATTTGACCTGATCGGGGATGTTGGAACTAATCATCGATTTCCATAAGGCCGCGCAGACTTGCGCGGCCCTATGACTGCGGCTCAAAGCCGAACGAGAGTTACGCGACGGCCGCCTTTGGTACGCCACCAGGTGCAGCTGCGTTTGCCACAAACGAGGCGGCGGCCTCGATCACAAAGTCAGCAACGTTTGCCGGCTGCGACAACATAGGCAAGTGGCTTGTTGGAAGGGTCAGGGTCTTTGCGCCCATCCTTTTCGCCGTATCTTTTTCCTGATCGGGCGAAATCATTCGATCGTTCGCGGCAATAACGAACCAACTTGGCTTCGTGCGCCAAGCCGCTGCCTTGATGGGCGTCCCGAGGACCGCGCCATGGGTTGCCCCCTGGGTAGCGAACACAAGGCTTTGCAAATCCGGTGAAAGATCTTGCCCGAAGTTCTCAACGACGCCCTTTCGGGTCAGCAGAAGGAAGCCGTCTTCGATCGGCTGAATTGTGCTTGCGCCGGGTGGCGTAGGATACTTTTGCCCCATGCCACCGAGTGTCTCTCCCACATCAGGCGCAAAAGCTGCGACGTAAACGAGGCCCGCGACTTTGGCGTTGTTGCCGGCTTCCGTAATGACCGCGCCGCCGTAGGAATGGCCGACTAGAAGTACCGGGCCGTCCTGCGCGTTGATGATGCGGTTTGTCGATGCCACGTCATTGGCAATCGAACTCAGGGGATTCTGGACGGCTACGACGTTCAGACCCTTGGCCTGCAGAAGTGGAATGAGCTTAGACCAACTTGAGCCGTCGGCCCAAGCTCCATGAACAAGTACGACGTTTTTGACGGCTGGCATACATGCCTCCTTTGTTAGAACACGGTCCAAGAATACGTTTCAGCAATCAAATTTTTTCAGGTCCTGAGGCTGAAGGCGCGTCACCTCGCAATTCCAGGCAAAATCGACCGATCGATCTTGCCCTTCAGGCGACGGCCGAGCTCAGCTGAGTAGGCGATCACCTGCTCATACGGCCGGTGATAGAGTTGGATGCTTTCGATCACTCCATTTGCATCGCATGCAAGGATCGTCGTCCCGGCGATATCCTTGCCCTGGAACTTTCCCTCCCACTCAAGGCAAGTCCGTGATCCGGCGCTTGTCTCGTGGGTGAAGTTTAGAGCGTCGTACATCGTGCGTGACGCATCGAAAAAGTTTCGTAGATCGACCGGGCCGACAATCGATCCAGTTGCAATCGAGGTGTCGATAACAATATTTTCGGAGAACGCAGCCGCAAACGCTTCCAGAGTTGGGCGCTTGAGAATTTCGGACCAGGTATAGCCTGGAGGGCTTGGTTGAGGATTTGTCGTCATCAAGGGTCTCCTCGGCAAGCGACAAGCAGCCATTCCGCTAGGCGGCGGCCAAATGAAGTGTCGGATAGTCGGTGTAGCCGCGGCTATCGCCGCCATAGGACTTCGATCGATCGAACGCGTTTAGCGGGGCGCCGATCCGGATGCGCTCCGGCAGATCCGGGTTGGCGATAAACATCCGACCGAAGGCTACGGCATCGGCCAATCCGTGTTCGACCGCTGCGACGCCCATCTCCGGCGTATAACCGCCAGCGGTGATCATCGGACCGTCGAACCTGCGCCGGAACAGGGAGGCATTATCGGCGCTGTCGATACTGGCATCATCGCCGAAGCCTGCGGAGGCAGCGCGCGGCTCGATTAGGTGCATATAAGCAATTCGACGCTTGCTGAGTTCGTCGATCACGTAGTTGAAATGAGGCACCGTATCGCTGTCGCTAAGACCACCCAGATTGCCGTGGGGGGAAAGTCGAACACCCACACGCTCACTGCCGATATCGTCAGCGATGCCGTCGATCACCTCAAATAGAAGCCGGGCGCGGTTCACGATCGTGCCGCCATAAGCATCGGTGCGGCGGTTGCTGCCATCCTGCAAAAATTGATCAAGCAGAAAGCCGTTGGCACCATGGATTTCAATGGCATCGAAGCCGGCTTCGCGCGCGTTTCTGGCCGCCTGTTGGAAATCGGAGATGATCCGCGGCAACTCGCTTATTTCCAGCGCGCGAGGGGTCTCAAAAGGGACTTGCTGAGAAGTGGGCGTATAGATGTTGCCAGGCGCAGCGATCGCCGACGGCGCGACCGGCAGACCGCGATCGGGATTATAGGACGAGTGTGACCACCTGCCGTGGTGCACGATCTGCAACACGAAGCGTCCCCCCTCCGCGTGCACCGCGTCGGTGACGAGCCGCCAGCCGGCGATCTGTTCCGGACTGTGGATGCCAGGCATATTCGGATAGCCGTGGCCCTGTACACTGATCGCGGTGGCTTCGGTGATATTCAGGCCGGCGGACGCGCGCTGACCGTAGTATTTGGCGTTCAGCGCAGTCGGAACACCCGCCGGACCAGCGCGCATGCGGGTCAGTGCCGGCATAACGATCCGGTTGGGCAGGAAAAGAGTGCCGAGCTTGAGTGGCTTGAAGAGGATGTCGGTGGACATGAACTGAAACCTTCAAAAGCGATCAGCGGGTACCTGCTGTCGCGCCAGCGGATTAGCTGAAGGTGAGGTTGCCGAAGTCGAGCGAGACGAGCAGTGGCTCCGGCACCTTCAGCATCGCATCGTCATACGCGTAGATCCGGCGCGTGCTTGGCATTTTGATTCCTTGGAAGTCCCGGTAGTTGGTCGTGTAGTTCGCGCCGGTAGCGCCACCCAGAATGTCAACGGTGTAGTCGTGCCGTCGCATCAGGCCGTCGGGCCCGAAATGGGTGATTTGCGTCTTGCTGTGGGAGACGATGTGATCGGGGAACGTCACCTTGAGGCGGCGCCAATCCTCGCCGTTTTCATGCCAAGGCTCGATCTCCTCGCACTCGAAACCCGGATAGGTATAAAGGAACGGTAAGGTGAGATAGGTCCACAAAGCCTCGCTGGCGAAGAAGGCGACGTGGAACTTGTCCCATGGGTCCTGAAATTTTTGTCCGATGAAGGACGCTTCCGGATTGTCGCGAGTCTCGACGACCACGCTGTCGAGCGTCTCGAATACGATGCGCTCTGGAACAAATACGCTGCGTTCATCCGGCGTCGGAAAAGGGGAAACCGTCAGCTGCTGTTTGTGCGTGCGGACCTCAAAGACCTTATCGATCAACAATCCAGGCTGCTGCTTGACCTGCCAGATGGCGCCAGCGATCGAAACCTCCGCTCGGAGCTTGGTAAAACCGTTCCAGCGGTCCAGGCCGCCATGGGAATCGACGGCGAGTTCCAATAGGTTCTTCATCGAATGCTCTTCCAATCTCGAAGTCGATGATCGTCTGCTTAACTAGGGGTCGGTCCCGTGACGCGGTGCGGGAAATGCTCGTGATACGAGGCCCGAGCGCGAGGCGATCGTCAGAACTTTTGTAAGTTATGGGCGTGCGTTCAGCGGTGTCTGAGCAAAATGGCTCACCCTGAACTGGCGGACGCGATATCGCAGCCAGTCGGAAATTCAAGTTGGCCAGAATGTCCGCTTTTGGCCCTTAGCTGCCGCGCCCGCCGTCCGTCTTCGCGTCCGTTATTGGCGTAAAAGCGGACGCGGTCGCCGTCAGCCGTCGTGTCCGCTAAGACCCAAAGCCGACATCCCGTTGCGCCGGTCCGGAAGTCCGATCTTACCTTGGGCGGCGTTTTTCAGTTCGAGGCTTTAGGCGGGTCTTTTTTCGTCGACTTTGTGAAAATGCAGCCGCATGGCATAAGCGCGATTATGGCTGCGAGAATAATCCAGAGTCCAAAATTGGTCAGCGTCATGTCGTCCCCCTGCCGGTCCACTAGTCACGCTAAATGGGTACGAGTGCTCTTTGGCCCCCACAGCAGAGCAGTTTGTCACGGCCTTCTGGCCCGTAGCTGACCCATCACCCGCATCGAGCTATGTCCGCTTTCCGGGGGGTAAAGCGGACTCCAAGAATTAGAGCCGTCGCCGCAGCTTCTGACCCATAGCGGACATCGTCACCTCGATAAACAGCCGCCATCCCCGACCATAAACCTTCGTCAGGATGGGCTATCGGCTGATATAAAATACCCAATAATCATTGCAGTTGCTGCGAGACAAGCGCCGGCGAGCATCATCGCATCGTCAATTGTCGCCATCAACGCAACACTTGCGGTGCCGAGCTGCCGATGCAAAATCCTGCTCAGCCCAAATGCGACAAGGGCGCCAGCGGCAAAGATAACCAAGCCGAGGTCTCGCATAAACTCCCAAGACATCTTCAATTCCTAACGGTAGCTTCGCCGCGGAACACAGCACCGACGAAACGATTATAAAATTTCCGCGGGGAATTTGCGCTTGGCGTTAGCTGCGAAGAAAACAACTGCGGGTTCGAGCTCTGGAGCATTCCAAGACCGCGAAGCCGAAAATAAGTTCCAGCGCAATGCGCGCCAAGAACGACGAGGCCGCCTCCTGAGACGGCCTCTGACGTGCGTTACCAGATGTAGTGCGCCGCAATCATCAATAAGATGACTACCGCAACGGCCAATAGGCCCAATTGCGCCGCCAAGTTATTGGACAGGCCACGACCTTTGTTGTCACTCTGCATGCTCATTGGGACCTCCCTGCGAAATCAGTCGGCCCTACATTCGGGCTGCTGACGTAGGCGATCCAAGAGGAACGCCCAGCGATCTTTTTTACCGCCAGAGTGGTTTAGTACAAAATACTTTTTGTGCTTTGAAAATGTACTCTTGAATATCGAACATGAGTTTTCTAGTTTTATATATGAAAACTCATGTTTTTTGAAAACCGAACTTTATACAAAATAATCGCCACCACGCCTTATGGCGCATACAATTGTTTGTCGCAAGTCGATGAAACGACACGGGCACTAGCGAGCGCGGCGATGGCAGCACTATCTCAGCTTTGAACTGCAGCGTTCGATACCGAAACGACCAAAAACATTGGTCGTCGGCATTCGATACCGCGTGGAAATGGCGGATGGAAATGTCGAAGGAGAGAGCTGGCGATCTTGCGCGGCAGTGCACGGCGTTGCTGCGCAAGGGGAATGCATTTTCGACCGTCTGGTCGACGCTGCTTAGGGAACACGCCCTTGTTGAAGGCATTCCGTGGGAGAGAACCGAACACAACCGAAGTCTGTTGGACATCCCTCTGATTACGGGCGAACAGCTCGTGTTTGACGCGGAAGCCAAAGAATTTCGGGTCCAATAAACTTGCCGCCACGGGGGGACCCATGGCTCATAGAAAACATATGGGAGAACGTCCATGGAAATGCAGCACGAACAACAAAAGCCTTCTGATGATCTGGCAGAGCGACGAGCGTCGAACGAACTCGTCAAAGTGATCCGTAAACTGCGCTGGATGGGGATGGAGGAGGAAGCTAAAAAAGCGGAGAACCAGCTGGCCCTATCAAATTTCCCGGCTGCGGACAGCGTCGTCGCGAGGTCGCGCGAGACTGATTAACATCCTACGTCACGAATGGATGAAGCGAAACCTGCTCCGGTTTTTGAGGCGCGGCCGTTAAAATCCGCGCGTGGCGGCCAAGACCCTACCATGGCAGACTTGACAAGTTGCCCGTTTAACCGCGCAACGGTTGTCGACGGTCGGCGTGTCCGCTTGGGCCAACAACAGACATCCGGGCCGGCAAGAAACCCAGTCACTGCGCTGCGGGGAGGCTTGCGGATGACTACCGCTCGCGTCCTAAAAAACTGCCGGCCGTGCTGGCCGGCGTTTTCTATTGTGACTTGCAGATGCGCTGAGGCCGAGAGCCCCAATCTCTTGAGCAAGCGATAGCGATCATGGAGGCAAGTGTCATCACGATGACGGCCGAGCCGTAAACGTAGGCGGCGACCGTGAGACCCACCATCGGCACGGCAAGTCCGGCAAGCACCGCGGGCAAGCTGAATGATAGGTAACCTTCGACATAGAACGCAGCCAAAAGCCCGGCGCGTTCGTCGGTCTTCGCAAGCGGCAGCACGGTGCGCATGGTACCGGCGAATGCCGCGCCAAAACCGGTGCCCGAAACGATCGTGCCGATCAACATCAACCACACCATTTGCTCGTGGACGCCGGCGAGCGTGATCGCGACGCCGGGAGCGAGCGTGACGATGCCGCCGCTTAACATCCGGCCCGGCAATGCTGATCGGAGCGACAGCACAGTGATCGCGCCGCTCAATGTCAGCGCGCTGACGACAAGGCCGCCGATGACCGGAAGGGTCACGCCGGTCGCAACGCGTACCAGCGCCGGCATCAGCGAGAAGTAGAAGCCGCCGAGCGACCAAGATGCGATGGTCACCGGCGTCACCCGCACCAGCACGTCACGCGCCTGCGCGGGCACGCTGATGTGAGGCCGTAGTGACGCTAACGCGCCGGCCCGTAGTTGCGCGGTTTCGGGCATGAACCAGAGAATGAAGGCTTCGACTGCCGACAGCACCAGCAACACGACATAGACAAGCTGGCGTGGATCGGGCGCGTAGGTCACCAGAATTGCCCCGCCAAGGCTGCCGGCGGTCAGGCCGCAGAAAGCCGTGATGCTGTTGAGGATCGGTCCACGGCCGCGATCGTTATCGAGGATCGCGGCGCCGAGCGACGCGGTCGCAAGCCCGGTGGCAAAGCCCTGCAGCGCCCGAGCGGCGATCAAGGCCGCCGCGGAGTCGGCAGCCAGGAACATTGCCATCGACAGGGCGTTGAGGATCAGCGCCGCAAGAATGGCGGGCCGCCGTCCGATATAGTCCGACAGCGAGCCGACGGTGAGCAGCGCCGCCAGCAGGCTCAGCACGTAAGCGGCGAAGATGATGGTGATCGCGAATGGCGTGAGTCCGAAGCTCTCCTGGTACTGGTGATAAAGCGACGTCGGCGCTGCCCCGCTCGCCGAGAATGTCATGGCGGTGATCACCGCCACCACGGTGGTGGTTGCACTTGACAGCGCCGAGCGCGGTTGCATGTCGTTGCAGGTCACACAAAGGCTCATGGCTTTCTCCATCTGTTCAGACCGATGATCGGAATTGGCGGCTCAGAGTTTTGAGCCGCCGTCGACTGCGATGACATCGCCGGTGATCCAGCGCGATGCGTCGGAAGCGAGGAATTCGATGACGGAAGCGACGTCGTCCGGCTGGCCGATGCGCTTGAGCGACTGCATCCCCATTACCGTGGCACGGCCTGCTTCGGTCTTGGTGAAACTCGACATGTCGGTGTCGATCACGCCGGGTGCGACCGCGTTGACGCGGATGCCGCGCGAACCGAGCGTCGAGGCAAGATATTTCACCAGCGTGTTGATGGCGCCCTTGGTACTGGCATAGGCCGCGAGCGTGCCGACCGCAGCGCGCGCGCCGAGCGATGAGACAAACACGATGGTGCCGCCTTCGCCCATGATCGGCAGCAACTGCTGCACCAGGAAGTACGGCGCGCGGACGTTGACGGCGAACAGGCTGTCGAAGTCCTTCACGGACATGGTCTCGATCGTGGCGGCGTTGGAGATGCCGGCGTTGGACACGAGAATATCGAGCTTGCCGCCGGCGAGGTTGCGCACCTCCGCGGCGAGTACATGCGCGCCGTCCAGTGCAGCAAGATCGGCGGCGATCGCATCGGCCTGTCCGCCATTGGCCCGGATCTGGTCGACGACGGCTTTGGCTTCATCGGCGTTGCGGCCGTAGTGGACGATGACGCGGGCGCCGGCAGCGCCGAGTGCAAGCGCGGTAGCGCGGCCCATACCGCGGGAAGCGCCGGTGACGAGAGCAGTCTTGCTGGCGAGCATTCTCATGGTTTTGATCCCGATCTGGGCGACGCGTCATGCATCGTCTTCGAGCATGAAGGTGGCCCATACTTGCCATGGAAACCAAGACTTCGTATGCTACATCTATACTTTTAAGGTATGGGTAGCCACCGTGGAACTGCGTCATCTGCGCTATTTCGTTGCTGTTGCCGAAGAAGGCAGTCTGACCAATGCCGCCGAGCGGCGGCTCCATACCGCGCAGCCATCGCTGAGCCGGCAAATCCGCGACCTCGAACTCGAAGTCGGCGTCCCATTGCTGGAGCGCCAGGCGCGCGGCACCGCGCTCACAGCGGCCGGACGCACCTTTCTCGATCATGCGCGCCTGGCGCTGCTTCAGGTCGATGCAGCGGGCGAAGCCGCACGCCGCGCGGCGCAGCCGGAGAAGCGCGCCTTCACGATCGGCTTTCTCGCCGGCCAGGAACTGGTGTGGCTGCCGGAGGTGCTGCGCATCCTGCGCGACGAAGAGTCGGACATCGAGATCACGCTAGCGAGTCAGTCATCGCCGGAGCTTGCCGGCGCGCTGATGCGCGGCAAGGTGGACGTGGCTTTTCTCCGCCGCGAGAAAGACGCGCCCGGCATCGCGTTCAGATCCCTGATCAGGGAGCCGCTGGTCGCGGTGTTGCCGGCGGACCATCGCCTTGCCGCACAGGAGGCGGTACGCATCCAGGATTTGGCGGAAGAAACTTATATCTCGCCAACGCGGGTGGCACCGGCCTTGAAAGCGGTGATCGAGAACTACGCGGCGAAGTCAGGCGTCGTACTGAGGCCGGAATACGACGCCGAAAACACGTCGTCGGTGCTTTCACTGGTCACGTCGACCGGCGGCGTAACCCTACTGCCGCTTTACGTGAAGCTCATGCTGCCAGCGTCAGTGGTCATTCGACCACTGCAAGGCGACGTGCCCACCATCGAGCTGGTGCTCGGTTACAGCAGGTCGAACACGTCGGCGCTCCTCAAGCGCTTCCTGGCGCGGGCGGATCATTTGATTGCCAGCGTGGCGAAGCTCGATGCGCATTTTATGTCCGCGCCTTAGTCGATTACATGCTCAGAGCCTGATAAAGGGCCAGCAGCGGAAAGTTGGAATTCCCGTTTCGAACCGGTCTCAGTGTTTTCGAACCGAGTCTCGGCCATCAAAATTTGGATATCAAAAAATGGCCCCCGGAGACTTGCCGAAGAAAAACGCCAGCTAAGAGGATATTAGGCCGGATTTTGACCGGAGAGACTTGCTAATCCCCTGCTAAGCCACGGAACATGCCTAAGTTTCTCTGCGTTACTGAGAAGCGCGACAGAGACGGGACTGGCTGGCTGAGGCGGCAGTCTGGATCGGACCAGTCTCCAACCCAAATTCCCTGCTAACAGGGAAATAAACAGGGAATTTCAGAGAATACCGCCCTGCCCCGCGATTATTGCGCCCAGTCACCGCGCAAAATCAATCGCTTGCAGTCAATTTCCCTGCGCAGCGGAACAGGGAATTTTCAAACGCATTGCAGGGAAAATTTCTGGACGAACAGGGAAAAAATCGCTCGACGGAAAACAACCAGGCGATCGGACATTGACCCAGCATTTCAACGAAGGGGCCGAGGTCATATTCCGAATGTGCTAGGTTGAGTCAGGCGAAGCGAGGACAACCATGCACGCACCCGACGATTACAAGGAATTGAAACTCAAGCTGGATGGGATGGTGCCGGCCGGACTTGGATTCCACCGCAACCTGCTGTTCGATGCGATGTATGCCTCGCTGCCGCGAGACCCTCAGGTGAAGGTTCAGATCTACAACGCAGAGATCGTACCAGGCGGCTTCACCAATTGGCACTGTCACAATGGCGCCGCGTTCTTCGTCGCGCTGCAGGGCCAGTTCGAGGCACATTTCCAAGAGGGTGTTCTGGTCAAGGCCAAAGCCGGAGAATGCTATTCCGAACCGATCGCCAAATTTCACCGTGGGCATAACCCGCATCCCGACCTGCCTTATCTATGCATCGGCCTATGCTTCACCTCGCCTGACCGCGAACATGTAACCAATTCAGTCGAGCGCCCGTGGTGACCTGTTAGCGCGTCAAGTCGTCTTGCGCATGTCCGCTTATGGCCCTTAGCTGCCGCGCGTGTCGGCAACTGCCGTGTCCGCTTTCGGGGGTAAAGCGGACACGGTCGCCGTCAGCGGTCGCGGCAGCTTTTGACCCAAAGCGGACATGAGTGGCTACAATTTGCCGCGTTGCAAACGGGTCTCCCCTATTCCGCGGACCGCAAATCCCTGTTGTAATTCCGTCTTGGTGTGGCCTTGGGGGCGAGGCGATGCAACGTCGGGAGTTTCTATCGCTTGCGAGTGGAACGATCGCCTGCTGGCCGCTGGCTGTGCGAGCGCAACAAGCGGGCGAGCTCCCGACCATCGGTTCTTAGGCGCGGATGCTACGGCCTTTGCTCCATGGACAGCGGCGTTTGTGGCTCGTCTTGGCGAACTTGGCTGGATCGAGGAGAAGACCGTCGCGATCGAGTATCGCTGGTCTCAGGGCGCTCGGAGCGCTACGCCGAAATCGCAGCCGAGTTTGTCAGTCGGAAGGTCGATGTCATTGTTACTGTAGGAAGCGCCGTTCCCATCGTAAGACAGGCGACCGCTGTTATCCCCATCGTCTTTGCAGTCGGGATCGATCCGGTCGGCAGCGGCTTGGTCGCAAGCCTGGCACATCCGGGCGGCAACGTCACTGGATTATCGATCCAGGCCAACGAGCTCGCTGGCAAGCGACTGGAATTCGCGCGCGAGCTTGTCCCTCAGCTGCGTCGGCTGGCAATCATGTTCAATGTTGGCAATGCCCAACCCGTGCTTGAGATGGGCGAGACCCAGGCTGCGGCACGGATCCTCGGCCTCGAAGTCGCGCCGCTCGTGATCCAGCGGGCCGAGGATATCGCTCCCGCCTTTCAAGGGCTCAAGACCCGAGCGGACGCACTCTATATCGCGGTCGATCAGCTCATGGTCGCTAATCGTTCAAGCATCCTCGCGTCCGCGCTTGATGTGCGGATGCCGACGATTTTCAGTGTTCGTGATTTTGTCAAAGCTGGAGCGCTCATGTCCTACGGACCAAGCTACACGGAACGGTTCGGACGTGCAGCAGACTACGTCGACAAGATACTGCGTGGTGCGAAGCCCGCAGATCTCCCGGTCGAGCAGCCGACCAGGTTCGAACTGGTCATCAATCTCACGACCGCCAAAACACTCGGTCTCGATGTGCCGGCTTCCCTGCTCGCAACGGCTAATGAGGTAGTCGAATAGCTCCGCCAATGTCCGCTTATGGCCCATAGCGGACATGCCAGTGAGACTGACTGATGTCCGCTTTCGGGGGCAAAGCGGAGGGTCGCCATGTTTTATTCAACTATGCTTCGGCGGCCACCTTCCCTTTTGGTCCAATGAGCGCGTCGATAAAGGAGCGAAACTCTGGATTTAGCCGGGTCTTTATTTCGCTCCAGCAAGCCTGCGCACCAGGAGGCACCATAATGGCCTTTATGCTTTCTCGGATGCCCGACCAGTGTTGGCTGTGAAGCATGTGAATCTCGGTCTGAAAAAACACGTTTTCGGACCGCCGTAGAAAGCTCAGCAGCATGAGGCTGTATTGAGCGCGTTCGACTTCATCAAGTGCAGGAAAGCATCGTCCTGCGCGCAGGTACAGATCGACGAGATTTTTGTCCTTCGCAATGTCGAATGAGATCGCGGCGAAGGAATTGACAACTTGCTGGAACGCCGAAGCGCGCACGGCGCGGGTGTTGTGTCTAATTTGGATGGATACATAAATAGCGGTAGCTATAACTCCGACGCCGCTCATGGCTGCGCCGAGTTCAGCAAGTTCCTGTAACGACATTGACGCCCCCATCAATGCAAGCGGCCCAGGCCGCTGCCCCGATGATACGCTGCGCGTCGCTTCGGAAATACACGAATGTGCAACATACGCGCGACGTTGCGTCGCACGTTTGCAGTAGCCTAATTCCAACCACCTGATCGGATTTCGGAGGACCGCCGCAGTTGGCGGTCTTTCCTTTTGCGCCGATCACGCTGCGGTGCGTGAGTCCGCTTTTGGCCAAAAGCGGACTCACGAGCCGTCCGTGGTCGTGTCCGCTTCGGGGGTAAAGCGGACACCAACTGTAAGGACGGTCGCGGCAGCTAATGACCCAAAGCGGACATTCGCCGAACCGTTACTCGATCACCTCGTCGGCGATGGAGAGCAGCCCTGACGGCACCTCGATGCCGAGCGCTCGCGCCGTTTTCAGGTTGATGACGAACTCGAATTTGGTTGACTGCACGACCGGCAGATCGGCGGGCTTCGCGCCTTTAAGGATACTGCCGGTATAGACACCGACTTGATGATACGTGGCCGCGGCGTCGGTTCCGTAGCTCATCAGCCCGCCGGCCTCGACAAATTCACTGTTGTCATAGGTCGCCGGTAGCAATACTAGTGCGACATTTGCGCGTGAGTGATTCTATTGATGGCTCTCGCTTTTGATGCTGAACTGTCGCTGCCAAAATCTGTGGGCGACGGATGGCATCGGAATCGGCAGAGCTTTCGGCTGTCATCGGCGATATTTACGACGCGGCAATCGATCCAGCGCTCTGGCAGCGAGCGCTTGGAAGTATTTGCGCTTTTGTCGGTGGCTCCTCCGCAGCTCTGCTCTGGCATGATTCGGCGAAGGAGCGTTCCGAAGCTTTGCATTTGTTCAATGTCGATCCGTACTACCTTAGGCTTTATTTTGAAAAATACCTGCCGCTCAATCCCATGTTCCCGGCTGCCACCTTCGTCGATGAGGGCATTGTCGTCGCGGACGAAGATATTATGCCGCGCGCGGAATTGAACAAAACGCGATTTTACAAGGAGTGGATCAAGCCACAAGGAACACTGGGCGCGCTCTCCGTGAACCTGGAAAAAGGAGTCGCGAGGGCTTCAATGATCAATGTGCGCATGACAGTGCCGCTGAAGGACGAGATGCGGCGCCGCCTAGGCTTGCTGGTGCCACATTTGCAGCGCGCGGTGGCGATCAGCAGGCTGTTCGATCAACACAAGGCTGCCGAAGAAGCTCTGACAAAAACGCTCGATCACGTCGAAGCGGCTGTGCTTCTAGTCGGTTCGAAAGCAAAGATCGTCTTCGCGAACGACATGGCGAAGAAGATACTTGCTGAAGGTCTTTTGGTAAAAAACGCCGGTAATGAGCTAAGGGCAGTTGCTCCGACCGCTAACCACCTACTCCGGAACATTTTTCTTGCTGCTGAAAAGGGTGATGCTTCGGTAGGCGTCCGGGGCGTGGCAATTCCACTAACAGACAAATCACAAGAGCGCTGGTTTGCGCACGTCTTACCGCTGAGGTCCGGCCGTCGGCAGCAAGCCGCCAATAACTATGGAGCCGTGGCCGCTGTGTTTATCGGCAAGACCGTTCCTGATGCGCTGTCGCCGCTGGAAGAGTTGGCTAAACTTTACGGATTGTCCGCGAGTGAGGTGCGTGTGTTTGATGCGGTACTCAAGACCGATGGTGTCAAGGCGATCGCCGATCGCCTGGGTCTTTCCCAAGCGACGGTGAAAACGCATCTGCACAAATTGTTTCAAAAGACAGGAACGAAACGGCAAGGCGAATTGGTCAAACTTGCCGCCGGATTGAAATAAGCGATCTCCCGCCTAGGGTGCGCCGCCGGTCTGCCACGCGTATTCGGCGTCAACCGTTCGGTTGATTGATCACTGGTTGAAACATGCCAAGGTTGAAGCCTGCAATCTGCGGGAGCGACAGTGCGCGCGCCGCGACCTGTAATCGCACGATGTAGGTTTAGTTCGATGTAACCGGAAGGGGTTCACGAATGGGCGCCATCATGAAACGTATGGCTGCAATCACAATGCCACGCGGGTGCGGCTATGGCGCTTGGGAGGTGGCAGTGTTCGGGCCAAGAGCAACCATTATTGTTGCGTGCGCACTGCTCCTCGGCACTGCCGGTGCTGTGTCCGCGAGTCCCCTTACTCCGTATGTTGTCACGATTGAGCAAGTCGGAGCCAATGTGGTTGCGACGGGAAGCGGCGAATTCAATATAACAGGATTGACTTCATCGGAGTCAGACTCGGGGCTGGCCGCAAACATTGAGCCAGAATTTGGAGGCATAACATTGGGGGCCGGGAATCGCACCAACTACGACGGTGGATTGAACGCAACGGGACCAACAAATTTTGGCTCAGGCTTTTTCACGACAGCTAGCTCGTCCTCGGGCCCACAGGTGGCATTCGGTTTTGCAGTTGCCTCAGATGTTGTCGTGCCATCGGGGTATGTCTCAGGAACCCTCTTAGCACCCAGCACTGCTACGTTTGACAATTCGACGCTTGCCCTTCTGGGCATTACCGTCGGCACTTACGAGTGGACCTGGGGAGCCTCTGCGGACCAGAGCTTCACGATTGATGTAGTAGCGACGACGCCACTCCCCGCCACACTCCCGCTCTTTGCCGGCGGACTTGGCTTCGTTGGCTATCTGACGCGCCGGAAGAAACGCAACGCGTCGGCATTGGCCGCCGCCTAGCAATGCAAACGTGGGTCCAAGAGTTGAAAGGCCGCCGTAGCGCGGCCTTTTTGTTTTCGAGTGACTTCGGCGTCTTGCACTTAGCGGACTTCGCCGCGGCGGCAGGTGAGACTAACTTCGAAGGCGAGGTGGGGAAATTACGCACCGAACAATTGAGTTCCTATCCGCAAAAATGGGGCTGGCGATGAGTAACGATGCAGGCTTATTTGAGAAAGTTGCGGTCCTGATTGCATTGGTAATGGTCGTGAGTGGCGCAGAGATTTCTGAAGTTGACGCCGCCACGCTGACGCAAACAGCCGACATGCCGGTAATTCAGACCGCTGGCGCCTCTTCGCAGTCGAATTCGGCTACGGTTGACTTTAATCAATTCAACACAGCATTGGGTACGCTTACAGATGTGCAATTCACTCTGAATTCCGACATCGATGTTGAAATTTCAGCCCAAGGCTTCAACCCTAGCATTTCCGCCACGGTACAAATCGACAGTGTACAAATCGGCCCCACGGGGACGGCGACAGTAGGTGGAGGGGGTGCATTTAGCTTTGGCCCAACGGAAGCAGCGCTTTCACCCCCCGCCTTGCCGTTCTATGAAGGCTCCAGCACTTTTGGTGTTTTCCTTCTACTTAACGTGAATTCAAGTGAGGGCGTCGAAGCTTTTGTTACATGGGAATTTTTTGTGAATGAGGATGCTCTGACCCTCACGTATACTTACACACCTGCCATTTCCGGCACCCCGCTTCCGGCAGCACTTCCATTGTTTGCAACCGGTATAGCGGGTCTCGGGTTTACGACTTGGCGCAGCCGTCGAAGGGGGAAGGCCGCAAGGCAGTCCTGATAGCCGGTTCAGCGCATGAGTCCGTTATTGGACCTTACCTGCCACGCTACCCGCTGATCGTCATGTCCGCTTTCGGGGGTAAAGCGGACACGAACTGTCGGGACGGTCGCGGCAGCTAATGACCCAAAGCGGACGATCGCCGATCTGCTTGGTCTTTCCCAAGCGACGGTGAAAACGCATCTGCACAAATTGTTTCAAAAGACAGGTGCGAAGCGGCAAAGCGAATTGGTCAAACTTGCCGCCGGATTGTAACAGGCGCTCCCGCCCAGGGCGTGCCCCCGGTCTGCTACGCGTATTTGGCGTCAACCGTTCGGTTGATTGATCACTGGTTGAAACATGCCAAGGTTGAAGCCTGCAATCGGCGGGGTGAGAGTGCGCGCTGCGACCTGTATGCGATGGCGGGAGTGTCGCCGGCCCGGGCGACGGGGTGTGGGGGGTGACCATGTCTAAGCGGAAATTTGGTCTGGCTGCGTTTGGCGCAATCTGTCTGCGTGTCCCGATGTTTCGGCGAGTCGAACAGAGCAGATTGAGCGTCGCTCGGCCGATCTTCGCCGCAGGCTTAGCCCTGCTTTTCGGGATCGTCGTCGCTCCGCCCCGTTCGTCCGCCACCGTGATCAGTCAAGTCTACGGGGGTGGGGGCAATAGTGGCGCTACCTACACCAACGACTTCATTGAGATCTTCAACAATGGCACGACTACGCAGTCGCTGATCGGCTTGTCGGTGCAATACAGCAGCGCCACTGGGGCTTTTACCTCTTCCAATGTGACCGACCTGCCCAACATCACGTTGAACCCGGGCCAATATTTTCTCATTCAGGAGGCCGCCGGCCCCGGTGGCGTCGCGTCCCTGCCGTCTCCGGATGCCACCGGCACGATCAACTTGAGCGCGACCGATGGCGTAGTTGCGCTCGTAAATGGGACCACGAGCCTCGACTGTGGGAATCCCACGCCATGTTCGCCTTCTCAGCTCGCCGCAGTCATCGATCTTGTCGGCTATGGCATTGCCAATTTATTTGAAGGCACGGGGCCGGCGCAGAGCCCGAGCAACACGACCGCCATCATCCGAGCTGGAGGTGGGTACACCGACACCAACGACAATGCGGCAGATTTCGGCGTTGGCTCTCCCGATCCGCGCAACACCGAGAGCCCGCTCAACGTGACCATCGGCGCTACGCCACTGCCCGCCGCGCTCCCACTCTTTGCCACCGGCCTTGGCGCGATGGGTTTGTTCGGTTGGCGCAGGAACAGAAAGAACGCCGCCACGGTAGCAGCCTGATCCAATTCACGTGATCTAATTTCGGAGGGACCGCCGCAGTCGGCGGTCTTTCTGTATGCGTTCTTGTTGCTATGCATGAGTCCGCTATTGGCCCAAAGCGGACACGCCAGTCAGCGAGATCCGTGTCCGCTTTCGGGGGTAAAGCGGACACCAACCGTAAGGACGGTCGCGGCAGCTTTTGACCCAAAGCGGACATCGCTCGTGAAGTTCGCGTAACGGGGACTATGGAATATCGGCCCGCTGGGGATCAGGCTCACTCCGCCTTTATGCCGGCCGTCCGGATCACGTTGCCCCACTTTTCGATTTCGTCCGCGATGAACTCGCCAAATTCAGCGGGCGTCATCGGCATTGGTACGACACCCAGTTCTGCGAGCCGCGCGACGATTTTTGGGTCAGCGAGGGCTGCATTTACTTCTTTGTTGAGCCTGTTGATGATCTCCGCGGGCATGTTCGCAGGGGCGCCGATGCCGATCCAGCCGCTCGCCTCATACCCAGGCACGACTTCGCCGATGGCCGCCACGTCGGGCAGGATGTCCATCCGCGTGCTGCTACTGACGCCAAGCGCTCGCAGTGTGCCGGCCTTGACGAAATTGATCGCCGAAGCCGTGTTGACGAAGACGACCTGCACCTGGCCGCCGATAAGGTCGGTTACGGCCGGCGCTTCGCCGCGAAACGGCACGCGAGTGATTCTAAGGCCCGCCATCATGCTGAACAATGCGCCGGCAACATCCCCGGTTGAGCCGATGCCGCCGGTGCCCATGTTGACTTCACCCGGATTGGCCTTGGCGTAGCTAATGAATTGCGCAGCCGTCTTGGCCGGCAGCGCGGGATTGACCGCCATGATGAGCGGTCCCCGGCTGATGCTTGCGACCGGCGCGATGTCGCGCGAGAAAACGAAATCGAGATTGTCGTAGAGAGTCGCGTTGATGGCGGACGGCGAGCCACAGACGAGAAGCGTATAGCCGTCAGCGGGGGCATGAGCGACGAAGCCGGTGCCGATGTTGGTGCCGGCGCCCGCCCGATTCTCGACGATGACCTGCTGACCGAGGCGCTCCGACAGCGATTCGGCGATCAGACGACCGACGATGTCAAAATTGCCGCCTGGCGGAACGGCAACGACAAGACGTATTGGCTTTGTCGGATAATCGAGCGCCGAAGCGCTACGCGATAATGCCGGGAGCGCGACAGCGCCCCCTGCCAGATGCAGGAATTTGCGACGGGGAAGTTTCATTCGATCACCTCGTCGGCGCGGCTGAGCACCGTCGGCGGCATGACCAAGCCGAGCGCCGTAGCGGTCTGGAGATTGATAATCAGTTCGTACTTGTTCGGCGCCTGCACTGGAAGGTCGGCCGGCTTCTCGCCTTTGAGGATGCGATCGACATAGCCTGCCGCGCGGCGTAGTTGGTCAACCAAAGTCGGCCCATACGAGATCAATCCGCCGGCGGCAACAAAGCTGCGGTTGCTGTAGACCGCGGGCAGTTTGTACCGGGCGGCAAGCGTGATGATCAGATTACGATGGACCACCGACGACGGGCTCGCTGTGATGATCAGGCCGCCATTGGCGGACTGCGCGAAGGCCGAGACGGCGCGCTCGATCTCGGCCGCATCGCGGATGTCAATCGGGCGCACGTCCACGCCGACCGACGGCGCCACGGACTGAATGATTGCGAACTGGCCGATCCCGGCGGCTATGGATGGATCCCGAAGGACCGCCGCTCGCGTCACGCCCGGCGCGATCTCCTTGAGCAGTTCCAGCCATTTCCCGCACAAACTGTATTCGAAC
>Ga0207031_10001_pt1 | contig 33981 bp, 29 predicted proteins | sample Alteio_BWMinCont_37_FD_153278 | JGI IMG/M metagenome (GOLD analysis project Ga0207031, IMG submission 153278) | Enriched cells from forest soil in Barre Woods Harvard Forest LTER site, Petersham, Massachusetts, United States -... | ecosystem: Environmental > Terrestrial > Soil > Temperate forest >... | reverse complement strand
GTGCCTGAGCACTGGCGCTCGCGGGCGATCCGGCTTGATCCAGCCGGCGACACTGCGGATCCGAGAGCTCAAGAAATCTTGTTCTCCAATTGGCTTCGTGACGGCAACGCATCCGATCAGGCAGAAGCCCACCACGCCGGGCCAGATGAGCCCGCTGTGATCTTCTTTACCTCCGGTACCACCGGCGTGCCAAAAGGGGCGCTGCTCAGCAGCGCAGCAATGGCCATCTTTAGTCTGTCGAATGCTCAGCTGGCCGCAATGGGCATGGACGATGTTATTTTCGCAATGAGCGAAGCGACCGGAACGAGGGGCATGCGCGAAGGCAACATCAGCCCGGTGATTTGCGGTGGCGCAACGGTAATTGCTGACCCACGACGTCGCAATGTGCTTGGTTTTGCCGACATTTGCCGCATTTACGGCGTCACACAAATCACTGCGCTTCCTGCGACGCTGCGCCGGTTCGGCCAGATCAAAGACCGCCTCCCACCCGACACCTTCAACGCACTGCGGGTCATAAATTCAGGCGCATCACCGTTGCACCAGGAAACATTGAACGCGCTTGGGGCGCTCAACTCAAACCGAGTGATAGACAATTTGGGGAGCATGGAGGCTTTGCATATCGCCGCGAGCAGCCCGCTACTGAAGCAAGCCAGTATTTCTGTTCACGGCGGCTACACGCGCGGCAACATCGCACAGGCCGTTGATGAGGCTGGCGGTGTTATTCGTGATGGTGGGATCGGTCGCCTGCGGTATTGCGGCGATAAAATGATGATCGGTTATCTCGACGATCCCGAGCGGACGGCTGAGGTGATGCAGGACGGCTGGGCCTACACGGGCGACATGGCCGCCTGGGAGCCGGACGGACCACTGCACATCGTTGGGCGCGCCGTTGAGATGATTAAGAGTGCTTGGGGTGACAAGGTGTTCCCGAGTGAGATCGAGGCCGCTCTGATGACGGACCCCCGGGTATGTGAAGTTGCGGCCAGTGGCTTCAGCGATCGAGACGGAATCGAGTACATCGCCGCCTTTGTCACCCCGAGCAGCACGCCAGAGGACCCTGATCGTTTGATCGAGGACCTGAAGAACCGAGTACGCGAGCTCCTCGGCGGCAGCAAAGTCCCCAAGGTGGTTGTGCTGGTCGATGACATGCCCCGGGTGGCGCGCGAGAAGATCGACAAAAGGGAATTAGTGAAGAGGTACCTCCAGCCGGAATGAGCGTCCCCCGCTCCAGTACCTGAGCGCAGCCATCGTCACCACGTTCAAGGCTGTCGACGCGCAACTGTTGCGACACGCGTACGGGATTAATTCGATTGAAATGATTTTACGCGCACAAGCTTCCAGTTCGCTGTTGTGAGATTGAATGGACATTGTACGCCTCCAGGATGGAGATAGCCGCGCGTCGGCATACTGCTTGCCGACCGCCACCGGCGCCATCGACATCTATTTTGAACTCGCCAAGGCGATCGGGCCTGGGCACTTAATTTATGGCATCCAATTTGCTGACCGGGTGCAAACTGGAAAATTCAAGGAGTTTTCTTCTCTGCAAGAAATGGCCACTGCGATGCTACCTGAGTTCCTCGCGCATCATCGTGATGGCCCCATTTGCTTGATCGGATATTCGTTTGCCGCATCCTTGGCGATCGAGCTAGCGCGACAACTGATTGGACTTGGCAAGTCCGTTCCATTGGTGGTGATAATCGATCGGGAGCCGCCTTCTGCTCCCTTCACGCCGTTTGTGCGGGTGAAACATTTCATAAAGTACGTTTTTCCCTGGGTGATAAAGGTGGCGACCAGGGCCGTAACCGACACACATTATCGGTTTCTATATTATAACAAGATGGTTCACAGGACCTCATGGTATAAAGATCTGCCACAGGATCATCAGGATTATACCAAGAGAAATCTTGCCGCCTTGCGGAACTATCGGTTCGAGGGAGTATACCGCAACAAAATTCTCTTGTTTCGCAGCGATCACGGTGCTCATCCATTGCGATGTATTCAGGGAAAAGACTACGGGTGGGGGCACATCACTGGCGCGAGTGTTGACGTTGTGAACGTTCCCGGTTGGCATTTCTCTATGATGCAGAGCCCGAAGGTCGTGCATATTGCAAACGCATTGCGGCTGGCGCTGAGCGATTGCCAATTGGGTCGCTAGCGGTGGCAACATCACACGGACCGTTGATGAGGCTCGCGATAGTATCCGTGATTGTGGGATCACGAGGAACCTCCAACCGTGAATGAGCGTCCCTTGCTTGAGAGCCTCGGCGCGGCCATCGACGCCACGTTCGCGGTCGTCGACGCAAAAAAACCCTTTTTGGTGGGGGCCGTGCCGTTGACCTACGGCACCCTCAAGGATCGCATGGAACGCCTGCGGACCTTGTTTGATCACTATGGCCTTGGCACCGGGGATCGCATTGTTATCGTCACCAGCGATGACAGTTCCGTCATCAGTCTCTACTTCTCGGCCGTTCGTGCTGGCCTTGTCGCCGTCATTGGGAACGGCAAGACAACAGCCGATGAAGTCGCCCGGCTCATCGCCGCCGCGGAACCCAGTCTGGTCTTTGTTGATCGGGCAATTATGCCGCTCGAGGCCGTGGTGGCGCTGTTGCCTAGGAACTGTCACGCCCTCTCGATTGGCACGCCGTCATTACGCAAGCGCAGCCTGTTTTCTAGACTCCTTCGTGGCAATAGACCAGATGACCAATTGATCGTTGATCGCGAGGCTTTCCCCGCTCTACTCGAAGATGTTGAACCGGCGTCGTTTGCACCTGCGCCGGCTGATGCGACAGTTGCTAATATGCTCTTCACCTCTGGCACCACCTCGCGCCCAAAGGGCGTTGAAATCACCCATGGCAACATTCGAGCCCAACTTTCGACCTTTCTGTCGGTCTATAGTTACGACGCCAACAGCCGCATCCTCAACATTTTACCACTGCATCATACGGACGGCCTTATGCAGGGGCCGGTGGTCGCCTTCATTACTGGGGCGACTGTTTATCGGCCTGGTCAGTTCCGGGTAGTGGACCTACCCGAATTGGTGACCACCGTGCGCCGAGAGCGCATTACGCATTTCATTGTGGTGCCAACCATGCTGTCTCTGATGATGCGTCTTGATGAAAAATATAATGACAGTTTCAAAGGCTCTGATTTGCGCGTGCTGCGTTCCAGCGCCGACCTTTTGGACCCGACTCTCTGGCGCTCATTCGAGAGGCGCTTTGGGGTCGAGGTAACAAATTCTTATGGTCTAACCGAAACGGTTTGCGAGGCAATATATTGTGGCCCCGACCCGGCAACCAAACGAATCGGCACCATCGGAAAGCCAGTCGACTGCAAGGCTCGCATCGTTGACGACTCCGGCGACGACGTCCCGGCAGGCGAAGTTGGCGAACTCTGGATCAGCGGCACCAACATTATGAAAGGCTACTTTCGCCAGCCCGAAGAGACCGCGGCCCTTCTCACTGATGGCTGGTATCACACCGGCGATCTCGCACGTGTCGATGCCGATGGCTTCTTCGCCATAGCCGGGCGCAAGAAGACGGTCATCGTCACCGGCGGTACCAACGTGCATCCGGAGAACATCACCACCACGATCCGCGACCTCGAGGGGGTCATCGACGCCGTGACCTTCGGGCTTAAGGACGATGTATTCGGTGAGATTGTTGTTTCCTGCGTTGTCGTCGCCCCTAACAGCGGTCTGGACGTAGACGCTATTTTGTCTCATTGCCGAATCTACCTATCGGCAGAAAAAGTGCCCGCCGTCGTCTATTTGATCGACGATCTCCCCCGTGGTCCGGCTGGCAAAATCCTGCTCGATGACGTTAAGGTTCTTGCCGCGGAGAGGGCACATGGCAAAATCAAATCAACTGGCGGCATTCTAGAGCAAGTGTTGGAAATCGCCGCGCGAACCTTCAGAGTGCCGATATCGACTCTGACCTCCGCGTCGACACCCGACAATACGAATGGCTGGGACTCGCTCGCACATGTAAGTTTCATCGCTGCCCTAGAGCGCCAGTTTGACCTCCGCATAACCGTGTCAGAGATCATAAACCTGCGCTCGCTTGCCGATGCCGAGAGGATCGTTCGGCGGACGATTGCGAATACGATCAGCCGCCCGACGACACTGACCGAGGACGTCGGGATTGTTGATTAGTGGACTGTCCGCTCATGACCCCAAAGCCCGACATCAACGTGCGGGATCGTGTGTTAAGGATCTGATGTGATCGATACTGCGTCTACGAATTTGTCAGCTGCGAGCATTTTCGATGATGAGGTCGTTGACCATACGACCCCTAAAATTTTGATTCATCTGCATATTCATAAGACAGCAGGTTCGAGCCTGAACAGTCTGGTGAAACATAACTTCTGCAGAAGCGGGATATTCGAATGGGTGAGTCGCCACGATAAATCCGGCGGTCTTGACCTTGGTACATCCGATTCCGTCAAGCAAAAGCTGCAGGAGTTTGGGCTCAATCGGGTCGAGTATATCAGCGGGCATGTTCCGTTCGGCATTCACGAGATGCTTCCTGCTAGCGCTAAGTATTTTACGCTCGTTCGTAATCCTGTGGAACGTATTGTTTCTCTCTTCTATTGGCGGCAACAGAGTCCGAAATCGGCAAGGCCGCCGTTTAATGCAAACGGAAGACCGCTATCGTTTGAAGAATACGTTGAGAGTGGCGATGTCCATCTCGATAATTTACAGGTGCGCGTATTAAGCGGGGCATCAGAACTCAATCCTGCGGCTGCTTCTGCGCCCAGCGAAGTGATCCTTGCATCTCCTGTCACGAGGGTTCACCTCGAACAGGCTAAAGACAATATCGCGAAGCATTTTATAGCCGCAGCGCCCATAGGACACATAGCCGAGTGCGCTTTGGTCTTGCGCGCAATTTACCGCTGGCCGATGCGACGGCTTTATAACGAAAAGAAGAATCGAAACCGGTATCGTCCTGCGACCGCAGATGTTCCGGCTCGCTTGAAGGGGCTCATCGAGAAAGCGAACACATACGATATTGAATTATGCGATTGGATAAACAAAAGATTTTCTGAACAACGAAAGCTGTACGAGCCAGAGTTATCCAAAGACCTGCGGCGCTACGATGCAGCGAATAGACGCTTAAACTTCATCGGCACGATGGTGCCTACGGGCGTCAAAAGAATCCTAGCCAAACGCTTTCTATGGCGTTAGCCCCAATCGCGAAGTTCGCCATTGGTCGTTGCGGACACCCTGGCCGGCAGCAGCCCCGACAGCTTTCGGGGTAAAGCGGGCATCGAGAGTGGGGACTGTCGCGGCGGCTAATGATCCAAAGCGAACATTGCAAATTCGCGGGCGCTGACAACCTGCACTCATTTCGTTCGCAGTATTGTCAATGCTTTGGCGGTAACGCCGACAATTAGCGCACTAACGACGCGGCTTTCTAGTCATGGATTTTGCATATCCACTGAGAGTGTCCAAAATCACTTCCGGAGATGCCCTCGATATCTGCTCTCGTCCCAAATACCGGAAATCACCGAGTACGACAGGGACACTTTTATGCACAGCGAATACGAAGCCTTCCCAAGAAGTCGTTTCTTTATCGAAATCGGCGCTCGCTTCTATTCGAAAGCCGGCCGACTGCAGTTTGTTCGAAACTTGAGCGTGAAGTTCTTGCGAGTGAGTTGCAATAAAGCAATAGGTGATCTTGGCCTCGCTAAACGAGCGCTCACAACCTTCCAGCATGGATACCTCTGCACCCTCAATGTCAGAGTGGAGAATATCAAGACGATCTAAGCCCCTCTCGCTGATGAACTGATCAACTTCGAAATGATTTTTAGCTACCATTGCACTGATAAAGGTTCCCTTGAGTTCATTTCGACGGAAATTCTCAATGCCGACTCTTAGGTGGGCGAGATCTGGTTCAACCAAATACACATCAGAATTAGGTCGGAATTTATTGAGCCACATCGAATAGTGGCCCCAATACGCGCCTAGCTCCAACATGACCGGCGAGCTACCTATTACTTTCACAACCTCTTGGAACGCAAACTCCTCCAAAGGCTCGTGAACACCGCGGTTTAAAGTCAGTATGTCGCTGAGGCGTTCGCGTCCGTAGTATGATTCGCTGCCGCTCGCGGGGACCAGTATGCCGGTATGAAGCTTTACAAGGCCCCCTAAAACGACGCCTGCCATAGGATCTCGTTCAATGAGTAGATTTACAGGATCGGAAAGCGTCTCTCTAAAACGACCTTGAGTATCTGGATGCAACGCTTTTTCGGGCAACGATGGCCGAGCTGACGCCCACCAGCTTCCACGATGACTTTCTTTTGGCTTTTTTCTAATCTCGTAGCCTAATTTGCCGACGAGGATCCGCACGAGAGATTTAAACAAGCCGCACCCATAAAAGCAGGAGAAACTAGAGTCCCCGGTAATAAATTGGACGCTATCAATGTTATTTGCCGGCGAAAGACTCAGTCTGTCAACGCTGGGCTTAACCCAACCGAGGGATGCGGCGTCGCTTAGTACTGCACAAATGAATGTTGGCTTTTGGGATAAAATTGCAGACATCCCGAGCTTAGGTGTTCATGTCCACTATTGGCCCATAACGGACACGCTGTAACTCGAATCGAGGAAACGCTAATGACTAGCGAACCGCGACAGCCTTTTAGGTTGCTTGGCGAGTTAAAGCACCACGCACCGAACATCGATCCAGTGACGCTCGACGTACTGGCGGATATGTACAGCGCCAGCCACCTCTGGGGCGCCGCGAGCGATCAGCCAGTTAAACTCGATTGCGATACTAGAATTAGCATTGCGCAAGGCGCGCAAATAAATCGGATCGTTCGGGAATCCGCGACACGCAACAGCCTAGAAATCGGCTTCGCCTATGGCTTTTCTACCCTATGGATTTTAGATGCAATGCGGGGACGGCCGAGTGCGCGCCACGTCGCAATCGATCCTTTTGAATTAACGACCTGGGGCGGCGTGGGTTTGCAACAGGTCAAGCGCCTGAGCGTTGCGGCACATTTCGAGTGGCTTGAGGAATACTCGATGCACGTGCTGCCCAAACTGATGAGGGCTGGCGAGAGGTTTGATTTCATTTTTATTGACGGCAATCATCGTTTCGATGACGCGCTCGTCGATTTTTACCTCTGCGATCGACTATTGGATCCAGGAGGCATTGTAGCTTTTGACGATGTCGGAATGCCATCAATCCATAGCGTCATTAACTTCGTCCTGACGAACCGGCAATACAAAGTCATCCAGCAGCCAGCCGGAAACATGTTAGCCTTAAGGAAACTTGCGGATGACAAGAGAGATTGGTTTCATTTCAAAGGTTTCAAGGTGATCAATCCGGGGCGGCAACGGATGATCGCCGCACTGAAGCAAAATACAGTGCGCCTTTCGCGCGCAACAGGAACAGAGAAAATGCTACGCGAAATTCAAACGACGCTTACCGGCAAAGTCAAATGACGTACTGCGCGGCACAATCCGTGAAGACTTGCCCCGCATCCTTCGGGTCTGCTCAGCCGGCGCAGAGAAGCGAAGAAAACTGTAGACAGAGCAAATCATCTCGGCCAGGGCGCTTATGGGCTCAATGCATGGGTATGCTGGCCGGAGCAAGGGCCGGATTTCCAAACCTGGATTGGTACAACGATCGGTGAGCATGGTTCCTGTTTAACCACGTGAAGCCGCGTCGCCATACTTGCTTCAGTCAATCCCACCCCTCAAACTTTCTTTAGTCATGAAGTTCATTGATTTGAACGAATTTGCGGATGTCAGTCTAATCGAGACTGATCTGTGCATCGTTGGAAGTGGACCAGCTGGTGCTTCTATCGCAATGGAATTTGCTGGATCGAAAGTCCAGGTATTAATCATCGAAGGTGGAGGAATAGAACAAACGTCGGCCGATCAAGCTCTTTACGACGTCGAGAACGTGGGAGCAATTCGCACTGTGCCCGAGGATCGCGTACGAAACCGAGTTGTTGGCGGATCCTCACTCACTTGGGCTGGTCGTTGCGCTTCGTTTGACGACATTGACTTTGAGTTCAGGGCGTGGGTTCCCCATTCCGGATGGCCAGTTGTTCCACGGGATATTCAGCCCTACCTAGACCGATCCAAAAAATATCTCGGAATCGGGCCCAATATCTATGATGGCCGTCTATGGAAAGAATTAGGTATCTCACCACCGCGCCCGCAGATCGATCAGGGCTTTGTGAAGCCTCAATTTTGGCAGTACAGCAGGGACCAACACAATCCTTCTGAGCCTATCCGTTTTTCGAGAACACTCGCTGGACTAAGCACACCCAACGTTAGGCTCCTAATGCATGCGAACGTTACACACATCTATACGAGCGAAGATGGAGAGCGGATCGAGGCACTCGAGGTCCGTACCCTCCGTGGCCGGCATGCTGAAGTAAAGGCGAAAGCCATCGTTCTGGCATGTGGCGGGCTCGAAAATGCGCGTCTTCTTTTGGCTTCCAATAAGACCGTGCGCACAGGTGTTGGAAATTCGCGTGATCTCGTCGGTCGGTTTTTGATGGACCATCCCGGGTGCAAGTTGGGTTGGATTGATGCGAGCCGTCGTTCCTTTCCGATTCAACGGCGATTTGCGAATTACGTGCTGGTTCATGAAGATGGAAAAAACAAATACGTATTTGGCTTGAAGCTTGATCCGGAAATTCAGAAAAAGGAGCAACTACTGAATTGCGCAGCCTTCTTGGAGGCGCCGACGGGTGACGAATCTTGGAGCGCACTGAGACGTTTAGTCAGACGGGGCACTGAACAAGGTCATACGAGTAAAGCTAGAGATGTCTCAGTTGTGATCGGCAACCTACCGACCCTGCTAGGCAACATCTATCGACGTATCTCTAGGCGGGAGGGCCCAATCCTGAGGAGCGACGACCTGTCGCTCTATTGTTTAGTCGAACAGACACCGGACCCATCGAGCAGAGTGACCCTAGCACAGCGGACGGACGCACTTGGTGTGCCGCTCTTGCGCATCGACTGGCGGATCGGTGAGCTTGAACGACGATCCGTTGTGCGGCTCAGCGAGCTAATTGGTTTCGAATTCCGTCGGGCCGGGCTGCCGGAACACGACCCCAACCAGCAGCTACTTGAGCACGAAAACTGGCGTTCCCAGTTTATCGACAGAGCTCATCCCTCGGGAACAACCCGAATGTCTGATTCCCCAAAGCAAGGAGTTGTGGACCGGAATTGCAAAGTTCACGGTGTCGCGGGCCTCTACATCGCGGGAAGCAGCGTGTTCCCCACTGCAGGTCATTCTAATCCGACCTTAATGATTGTGGCCCTCGCGATCCGGCTCGCCGATCGACTAAAGGACCACGAATTCGCAGCCAAGCATGCGTAGCCGATTTCCTTGGGCGCTCGGGAAGGCTATTTGTTGCCCTCAAGCGTAAGCGTCTCCAGGCGTAAAAAATTGGACGGTAGGTGTTTTTCATATTCCAGACTGCGCAGAGCGGCGTGTTCGCTTTCATGCTGATCGCATTTCGTGATCGATTTAAATCCGGCCTCAGTCATCGCTCCACGCAATGTCTTTTCATCGTAGATGAAGGTATGTCCCCAATCCCTCACAAAATTATTTATAACGAATACTTCGTTATCATCCGGCGCACCAGGGATGAAGGTGTTGGCTGCCCATTTTATGTAGGCGCGCTGCAACTCGGATTTATCCGATCTAGTGAGATCTATAAGAAACGCTAGATCTGGCGTCGAAATTCGTATTTTTCCAGATCGCCTGAGGACGCGGAAACATTCAGTGAGCATGTTCAACCCGTCCCAGTAGGAAATATGCTCGATCACGTGTTCACTGAAAATATAGTCAAATGTTTCTGCCTTGAAGGGAAAACGATGTCTTGCCTCAAGATACATGACCATAGGTAATTGAGGATCGTGATCGGTATTAAGCCAGCCAGCTAATAGGTGGTCACCGCACCCGATGTTTAATTTCGGTTCGTTGGATTGGGCAAGATAACGCGCCGCAATGGCGCGATCCGAAGGTTTGAATGGGTGCTCAATACGTCGTCGCAGCCGGCGTGCTGGACCCAGCAGATGGAGGTTTCGCAAAATTTCCTTCGCGGTCGCCTTCGCCATTTTCGGGTTCACAAGAATTGGTTTCGCTCCACAAAAAGGCGATGCTTTTTTCGAATTGCAAGACCGATGATATCGCGTTGTCGAACACTAACACTCGCGCCGGAGCACTGACAGCAAGTGGTCAGCGCCGATCGTCAGCTCAACTGTCAGATAGCGAACTACCTAGATCAGGCGTTGAAGAAGGATACCACTCCTCAATTTTTGAACGAAGTGACCTAGGTGACTGGTGAGTTTTCGCAATGATGCCTCTGGCACTCATCAAGGCTCGTACTCGTGAAAAATGCAGAGCGTGTCTTAAGTCCTTTGTTAAAACGGCATTCTTGAGGGCAGACAGTAGCCCGCGTACCGAAAACGGTGTTTGTGGAAATACTCCGTTCCACTTGTATTCCAGGAGTGCAGTCGACAGTGCGTCGCCATATTTCAAACTCAACAGATATTTCGGTACGACGCGCTCCCTTGGGATCAGATGAGTGAGGCGCAACTGGGGAAAAACGGCAGTATCGAATCCTAGTTCGCGGGATATGTAGGTCATCTCTTTATCGTCGCAGGCCATAAAGCCCGTGCCGCGTCTGCCTACAATAATGATTTCAGAAGTTTCGATCATGCGGCTGTAAGCGAGTGCCACGTTTGTGCGAATACATAAGCCGGCACCCCAGGGCATCCTAGGCGTATACGGATAGACTTCGTCTTTGCGAAGGGCGAGACCACAGAGAAGATGCTGAATCGCCGGGCTTGGCTGTACTTCATATTCTGGAGCGATGATGCCAGCACCCCACGTTCCGAGGTGTGGCCATTCTCCGCTGATCTTCACGACTTCTACCAAGTAGTTCGTGTCTAAGATGTTGTCGTCGTCTACAAAGACGATGACGGCAGTCTGAGATTCCCTTATTCCCCGCTGACGTGCGTAAGCTAAACCAAGCTCTGGCTCCAACACGCAGCGGCCGTTTGGATGCCAGGAGATGTCGCCGCGGTTGGCGAGAGGATGATCCGAGGCGTTGTCTACTAAAATGAGTTCCCATTCTTCTTTAGGAAGGGTCTGTCGACGCAAACCAGAAATGACCTTTTCAAAATACTCCGGGCTCGGGTTGTGGGTACATATGATAACCGTTAGCCTCACTGCAAAAGACCCTCATCGGCGCCCGTTTTTTGAGCGATCTTCAATTTTGACAGGACGCTACCTTTGGCCAGAACACGAGATCAATGACTGTCTCGTTCCTCACGGGCGCAAGTGTGCCCACCCTGCAAATTGGCGCCAAAATTCTCACGCGGCTTTTTGGCCACCAAACCAGTGTGCCATGACCAGGCGACCCGGAGCAACAACGGTCGCGATATATGCGAGGAATCGCTTATAAGTGGTGGCAAGGGTATCCGCACTGCATGTTGGAGCATAATTTGGAAAGGGTGCTTGTTTGTCTAATTGCGAGCACACGAGGACACCAATTGACCTACCCGAGTTTCAAAGGGCAGGTCCTGGATGAACTGGGCGCCGACTTGGCACTCGCAATAGCGATTGATGAGAAGACGTACGACTACACAAACCCATTCTGGCAGGATGCCAAATATCGTTGGACCGCTCCGACGTTTCGCCCTGATTACGGAGAAGCTTACGACCTAGTCCAGCGCAGGCTGTGTCAACAGCGAGACATTTCCCCACCCGACTGGCGATCCATGTTGAGGATCAAAGGAGTTTGGCAGGGAGGAATTCAATCGAAGCAACCGCAGCGCAGCTATTCCGCTCTTCTACCGTTCTGTCGGTGGTTATTGTTGGAGGGGCTGCGACAGGACAAAATCCTGGATCGTTATGACCGTTTTGTAATCACACGATCAGACTTCTTTTGGCTGTGCCCACACCCTCCGTTGTCTGTTCTGGACCAGGATGCAATTTGGGTGCCCGACGTCGAACACCACGGCGGCGTGAACGATCGGCACCTTGTAGCGTCACGTTCAGATGTGGAAAGTTGCTTGGATGTTATTGAGGATGTCTTGCTGCATCCAACCGAACTGTATGGGGAGATAAAAGACCAGCCGCAGGTAAACAACGAATTTCTCTTAGCACACCACTTAAAACGCCGCGGCCTCCTTCATAAAGTGAAACAATTCCCATCCGTAATGTACCTGGCGCGCGAACTGAACGATTATGGCCCAACATATTCGGGTGGACGCTATGATGGTTCGGCTGGACACTTCATCAAATACAAGAGCGAATTTCGCGCGGCCAAGGCGTACAGGACAATTATTCATTGCCGCGCCGATTGGGAAGGCAGACGTTGGATGCAATTTGATCCCACCTCGGTCCGTACCAAACCTTCATCGCTGCCGCTCCGCTTCAGATATATCTGCGAGACGGCGTATTACACAATACGATCGGAGTTGCGGCGCCCCGGACATATCGGGCGAGTCGTAAGATTTTGCACACGAATGCTACGCCAGTTATTCAGCCGTCCCGCATCGAGCTGAGGCGCAGGCCGCGTAAGTCGGTGCAAGCTCAGATTGCACGCTCAAATACAATAATTTTGTCTTCTCGCGGCGACTCCCAATCAAAAAACCGAATCTCTTGATTTACGACCTTGCGACCCAAACTCGAAATTACGAGCACTCTACCATCCGGCGAAAATTTCGCCCCATGTGGAGTGGCATTACCGAGGTTTATCGTATGGAATGGGGATGTGAATTTTGGGTTCTGGGTCAAATCATAAAGAAGCACAGAGTGGTTCGCCAAGTCTGTAACGACACAGGTACTGTCGAATACATCTATGTTTTCAAACCGACAAAAGTTTCTGCTCACCATGACTTGTTCGGGACGACGAGCAATTTTGCCTTCGGCATTTATTGAGAATGTGGCTAGCCCATTTTTGGTCGGTGTCACATATCGGGGATTGGGCTCTTCTAATTCAACAATCGTCTCGCTGCGAACTTCTCTCAACGAGTGATAAAAAGCTCGACCGCTTTGCAAAAGTTTGTTTTTGAGTTTCCTGATAGCTTTGTTTGAGAATCTCATCAATTGAGCTGGCACTGACAAGTCCTTATCGGCTGCGAATGATCGAAATACCGATTCAATGGAGAACTGCTTGTTAGATCTAAACGTCACAAATACTTTGGTGCCATCTGCATTGAAACATATCCCTTTGGGGTCTCCGTACTCTGAAAACCATGATTCAGTCTTATCCAATGGGCCGGTGATTTCGCCCGTCTCTTCGTTGAATCCATAGGAAACAATCGCCCCGCTTGGTGCGACGTTCTCACTGTAGGTGACGACCAACCTGCCGTCCCGTACCGCCAAACTATGGGGCTCGCGAAGGTGATTGAATGGGCTTTGGAATATTTGAATCGGTTTGGTTATTGTGCTGGCATTTCGGTACACATTTATAGTGCCGGGCTTACTAAGATCGTGCGCATTAGAAATCAGCAAGTATTTTTCAGTGAACAATACTCCATGTGGAGTATTAATTTGTGACTCAGGATTCTCTAATACCTGCAACAATTTTCGAGTTCGCGAATCAAAAAGTCGAACCTCATTAATGTTTTCATAGGTAGCTGCGAAATAAGACCCGGACGGGTGAAACGAAACCTCAGCGACATGACTGGGCAGCCGGTCGTTCCCTATAATCTCAGCGATTTGATACATGGCGCACCCTCCGCTTCCGAAGCTCTCTTGAATGATTCACAGGATATTCAATATGTTCCGGGGCGGACACTTAAATCTTGATTAAAAACGGCGTCTCGCTGGCTAATATGACTAGGATGGTCATATCGGGATCGCGTTAAGCAAATCGTTGACGTGTCTCGCGAGTTTCGTGAGATGTGGTTCTTTGAACATATCCAAGTGGCGGCAGGTCATGGGAACGACTTCGACACCGCCCTTGCATATGTAGCCCCAGCCGCAGGTGCCGGAGGCATCAGCGACTTCCACCCAATCGTCAAGATCATCAGCTCTGATCAGTACAATTCGCCCAGGGTAGACTCTGGCGTGATGGGCATGGAATGCGCGCATACAATGTTTTGAAACCTCGGCAATGCGCCGCTCAAGTTCAGAGCCGAGCGATAGCGGTTCTAGGTCCGTACTAAGAGAGTTCTGAGATCGCGGGAACAGTCGTTTTTGAATGCGAGAGGAAATATACTCGTAGGATTCTTTGAGCTGCAGTCGGGCGATGATCCGCAAATGCGTTGCCACCTTGCTTAGACCACTAGGGTCGCGTAGCGAACCGGGCGCGTAAGCGTCCAGAATCGCAACAAATTCAACCATCTGTTCCTTGGCGATCAGTTGCCTGGCCACCTCGATCGCGAGATTCCCGCCAAATGAGTAGCCAAGGATTGCGTACGGCCCGATCGGTTGCACCTGGCGCATGTTTCGGACGACAGCTTCTGCGGTGCCTTCAATCGATTCGAGCACCGCAGGCCCTAACCGGAGATCATGAATTTCGATTCCAAGGATCGGGCGCTGGGTGTGCATCTTCGCTGCCAGGCTGCGGAACTGCAATGCAGTGGCTCCCAGCCCTGGCAAACAGAACAGCGGTCTCGCGGCGATTCCTTTCCTGATTTCTACGAAACCAGCTGGATACTTCGAGCGTAAGTCCGATGGACTGTCCAGGATGGCCGCCAACCGGCGCGCGGTAAATGCTTCATCCACACTGCGCGTCGAAAACTCCATCCCCAACTCTCTACTGACGCGCAACATCAACGTGATGGCGAGCAAAGAATCGCCGCCGTGCTCAAAAAAGTCGTCGTCCGGACCCAGTTCTTCCTGACGTAGGACATGCCGCATGATCCCAAGAATTCGAGACTCGAGCGAGCTTAGTGGTGCGTTTGCCGATGAGGGTACGGAATCGTGCTTTACCTCCTCCAACGCAGTGAGATCGATCTTTCCGTTGGGTGTGAGCGGGAGCTCGGGCAGAATTAGGAACGAGTTCGGCACCATGTAACGTGGCAAGCGTTCGGCACAGTGACTGTTCAGAAGTTGATGCAATTCTGAGGCGGAATGATCCCTGCTTTGTGGGACCACGTAGGCGACTAATTGGACGGCGCCGGTGGCGGCGAGATTCGAGACGACGACGGCCTGACGGACTGATTCGTGCTCGGCAAGGCACGCCGCCACTTCGTCTGGTTCCACGCGGTGTCCGCGGATCTTGATCTGGTTGTCGAAACGGCCGAGGAACTCAAGAACTCCGTCCGGCAGCCAACGGACGCGGTCGCCGGAGCGGTAGAGCCGGGCGCTTGGCTGTTTGGAGAACGGGTCGGGGAGGAAGCTTTGCGCGGTCTTCTCGGGTTGGCCAGCGTAACCAATCGCGACGCCGTCGCCGCCGGCGATTAGCTCTCCTGGAACTCCCACTGGGGCAGGACGGCCATCGGAGTCGAGCACGTAGACTGTCGTGTTGGAAATTGGGCGGCCGATCGGAATCGTGCGCCCCGGATTGACGTCCTCACGACTGATGACATGACAACATGTAAAGGTCGTGTTCTCGGTGGGGCCGTAACCGTTGATAAGCCTAACGCCAGGTAGATGATCGAGAGCACGGCGGACGTGCGATGGTGACAATGCCTCGCCGCCGATAAGGATTTGTGTAAGCCCGGACAGGCACGCAGGCGCTTCGTCCACGATCGTGTTGAAAAGTGACGACGTGATCCACGCCGACGTCACGCTCTCTCGGCGAATGACTTCATCCAATAGTTTTGGAGTTGGAATCTCCTGCTCGAGTATGACACAACGGCCTCCGTGAAGAAGCGGGGCCCAGATCTCGAGTGTCGAGGCGTCGAATGAGGTTGACGCCATATGCAACCATGTCTCTGCGGGTCCCGTACGGGCAAAATCCTGCCCGAAGACAAGCCGCACGATTGCTCGGTGCGGAACCTCGATGCCTTTGGGTCGACCGGTCGAGCCCGAGGTAAACATGACATATGCCGGATTCTCGGCGCCGACTTGCTGAAGCTGCGCTGGGATCGATGACGGCTCGTCCGCCAGACCCGCATCCAGCCAACTTACTGCGCCGCGGCAAATCGACGATCCCGCTCTTGCTATACCAACGCGGGCTTCAAGCCGTTCGAGCATGCGTCGCAGCCGCTCAGGAGGATACGAAGGATCGAGCGGCACATAGGCTGCTCCGCACTTCATAACTCCGAGGGCAGAGATAATGAATTGAACGCCTCGGGGCAAAAGCAGGGGGACCCGGTCGCCCTTGTTCACGCCCGCTCTGCGCAGCATCTCTGCGATTGCGTTCGCGCGGTAATCAAGGGCCTGGTACGTGATCCGATCTGCCCCGGCCACGAGAGCCGTCCTGTCTTTCTGTTCGCGCGCGACTTCCTCGAAGATGTCTGCGACGGTGCGGTCTCTAGCGTAAGAATTTGAGTGAGTTCCCCACTCGCGGAGCTTCACCAGCTCGGTTTGATCCGCGAGCGGCAACTTGGCCAGGAGCGATTCAGGATTCTCGGTAGCGGCATGCAGAAGCACCTCGAGGTGATGCAGGAGCCGACCTGCCATCTCTGGGTCGCAAGTCCCACGGCGGAACTGCAGAACGAGCGAAGCATCCTCCTGCCGTTCCTCGACGAGTAGGAACAAGTCAAATTTCGTGCGAGCCGGCGGGATATAGATTTTCTGAAGTGCATATTCGTCGATGCGCAGTGAACCGCTCAGATCCCGGACGAATGAGAAGAGGGTTTGGACGGGCGAACCGAAGCCCGTACGCCGAGCACCGAGTGTGGCATTGAGAACGAGATGCATCGGAAGCCGAGCGTGCGCGCGCACCTCTTGCCACCGACGTGCTACGTCCTCGACGGTCTCGCGGTAGGAACGGTCTCCGGTCAGTTGCACGCGCAGAATCGTAGGACTGAGCAAATATCCGACAACGCCCTCGGCCGCCGCCGTATCACGAAGTGAGACCGGCGAACCAATGACGAGGTCGTCTCTGGCGGCGTACGTACGCAGCAACGCCAGGTAGGCGGCCAGGTAAAGGTGGAATGGCGTCGAGCCCCAACTCGCAGCGAGATCGCGAACACGCCGGACGAGGGCAAACCCGACTTCGCGCCGCGAGATGCAAGCGTCGTCCTCTGCTCCGGGCGGGCACGGCACGCATGGTGGAGGTAAGTCGAGCGTCAGCTCGGCACCGGCAAGATTCTTAGCCCAAAAGCCTTCGAGTGCTTCGCGCTGCGAGGCCAGGCAGACGTGTTCATAAGCCGCAAGGTCGGCGAAGTCGTAGGTACCGGCTGTACGTGGCGCGTCGGCAGCCGAATAGCTCGCGATCAGATCGCCGAGCAGGATCGATTCCGAGGCGGCGTCCAGGATAAGATGGTGTACGACCAGCAGCAGCACCGATCTGCCATTGGGCTCGTTGCACAGCATGGCCCTCCAGAGCGGGCCTTCACGCAAGTCGAAGGGTCGGTGCGCCGCTTCGGTCAGCCTTCGGTCTGCCTCATCCGAAGAATCTGCCTCCAAGAACTCAAACTCGACCGCCGAGGCCGCGCGGTCAAAGACCAACCGAGGCTCGCCATCCACCTCAATAAGTCGGGCGCGCAGTACCTCGTGTACCTGTGAGAGCCCCACAAGTGCACGAGCTAGACGCGCCGGCTCGAGCCGTCCTTTAACGCGGAAAGCTAAGGCTTCGTTATAGGCGTTTCCGTGTTGGCGTATCTTGAGGTCGAGCCACAGCGCGTACTGCTGTGGCGAGAGCGGTATGGTGCCATCTCGCGAGACGTGAGTGACACGGTTTTTGGCTCGTTCCAAACTTCCTTCTTTCCTCGCGAGCTCTGCAAGTTGTGCCACCGTCGGGTTATCGAAGATCGAGGTTATCGACAGATCAACATTCAGACGCTCTTGGCAAAGAATGACCACGCGCATCGCCAGAAGCGAGTCACCACCGAACCGGAAGAAATTCGATTCGCGTTCCGTTACAGCGGTGTCGAGCACGTCTGAAAAGATCTGTGCGATTGATTGCTCAAGACCATCGCGCGGGGCTTCACCGGCACCATCTCTCGCGTAGTCGGCTGTCGTCGGTTGCGGAAGCGCAGAGCGGTCAACCTTGTCGTTGATTGTCCGTAGGACACGTTGCATCCGGACATATGCAGCAGGCACCATGTAATCCGGCAGGTAGTTAGCAACGTGTTCTCTTAGCGACGCCACCTGCAGCGCTTTGCCGTCTTCCGGGACGACATATGCAATAAGCCTCGGTTCCGTGATTTGGTTCTCGCGCAGCACAACAACAGCATCGCGAACGTCGGTGGCGCGGCGCAGCACCGCCTCGATCTCACCGAGTTCGATCCGGAAGCCACGCAGCTTCACTTGATCATCGGCCCGGCCGAGATATTCGAGATCATCATCCGGCATCTGTCTGCCGAGGTCTCCGGAGCGGTAGAGACGCGCGTTCGGGCGTTCGCCAAGGGGGTCGGGTAGAAATCGCTCAGCGGTGAGGTCGGGACGCCCGAGATATCCGTCACTGACGCCCTCTCCCGCCACGACGATTTCGCCGACGTCGCCCATCGCGACCGGTCGGCCGTTCGGGTCCAGGAGATCAATGCGCATGTCGGCTAATGGAACCCCAATGAGACTTCTGCCCGATCCGCACCCATCCTTTGCAAGCATCCTCCGGTACGTGACGTGCACAGTCGTCTCGGTAATTCCATACATGTTCGCGAGGCGTGGCTGCTGGTCTCCGTGCGATTCAAACCAACCTTTGAGACTACGCGGATCGAGGACTTCTCCAGCGAACACAATGTGGCGCAGTTGATTGGCGGGGCGCCCGGCGGCCTTGTCCGCAGCGTCAAATGCGCGAAAAGCGCTCGGCGTCTGGCAGAGCACGGTTACTCCCTCCCGCATGACGAGAGCATGGAATGCATCTGCAGCCCGCGCCGTCATGCTAGGAACCACGACGAGGCGGCCACCGTGCAACAGCGCGCCCCATAGTTCCCAAACAGAGACATCGAACGCGATCGAGTGGAACAGCGACCACACGTCGTTTGAATCAAACTCAAAGAGCGGCCCAGCCGTAGTGAACAGCCGTGCAACGTTGCGCTGGGTGACAACGACCCCTTTGGGTTGTCCGGTCGAGCCCGACGTGTAGATTACGTACGCGGGATCCTCGAGCTCTGGACGTCGCCGTCGTCCAATCCCTTCAGGCACATCTTGGGGCAGCCAGAGGACCTCGATCCCAGGCGGAATGCCGTCGACCTGGGCTGCTTCAGTCACGACAATGTTCGGGCGCGCATCAGACAAAATAACGGCGCGTCGCTCTGCGGGATGGTTGAGGTCAATCGGAACGTAGGCTGCGCCTGCGCGCACGATTCCAACTACAGCGACGATAAGCTCCGCCGAACGCGGCAGTGCGACGCCCACGCGGTCGCGCGGACCAATCCCGCGCGCTTCTAATTCGCGCGCCAGCGCGTCCGCCCGCAGAAGGAGCTCGCGGTAGGACATTTGGCGCTGGCCGTCGATGATCGCGACGGCATCCTCACGAATGCGCGCGACCGCCTCGAAACGGTCTCCCAACAAAGTCAACGACAACTGACAACGCCCCCTTTTTACGATGCAAAAAACATCGCAGCGCTCTGGTATCTACGCTAGCTCCCGCTATCAGAGTGCAGCGATGGGCGATAACTGCTCACGCTTCGCTGCGGCAATGGCCGGTTATGTACGTAGAACAAGCAGCGAATCAGTCAAGCGCAGCCTTGATGATGTGGCACAATGCATCGCGTAAATAATCAACGTTTCGGGACATCATCAACGAACCGCCGAGCCGAGGATTAATTTCGAATACGATAATGATTCCACCATCGGAAATTTTATAGTCGACGTTGCACGGCCCGCAATACGATAGTGGGGAAAGAAATTCCTTAATCTGCGACAGGGTGAATTGGGATGCAGTTACAGGACGGCACTTAACCATGTCGACCGGGTTCCGAATCGAATCCGGTGAGTTCAACTCATAGGAAAAGGAACAATGCCAGATAATTTGGCCGTCCTTGCAAATGCAGTGGGTCACGTATTCAGTGGCTCCTGCTACAAATGATTGCAGTATGAAGGGTTGCCCCACCCACGGGTCTTGCTCCAAACGCGATTGCAGTTCCACAGACGAACGCACGATTGCGACCCCTCGACTGGCATCGAGGTCCACTCGCTTGAGAACGCAAGGAAATACGGCATCGGCACTCCTCGCGTATGTTTTTGGGCAGAGATGGGCGAAGCCAATGGCCTCCGCGTAGGCAGAGAATGCCGCCTTGTTTCCCAACGCATCGATCGAACGGTCATCGGCAATGAGCGACCGGTATTGTCGTGGGCAATGTCTTGTGTGGTCCTCCAGCAACGGAATGACGACAGTGCGGATGCCCCTGCGACTAGATTCAGGTATCAAAACTCCGGGCGTAGCAGGACTTAGCAATACCTCGTCGACATCGTACATTCTGCTCCATACCGGCGCGCGAGGTGCTAGTGCAGTCATCCAATCCCATGCGTGTTCGCCATAAATGATGACGCGAACCGAAAGTGATTTTCCCATCACCCGCAACACAGACCGCACCACCTGGTGCCACGACCGTCTCCAGAGGTCGCTAAGAGTACGCAAACCGCGGTACACCGAGCGGGCTAGATGCTGCGCACGCGCCGCGAGTGGCCACGCAGCAGGCGTGCTGCTGAGGACTGCGATGAATCTACTTCGTCGCATGTGTTCTTCTCAGAACCTCAAAAGCAGACGTGAACTCGGTTGACAGATTTCCCCACGTCACGCTGGTTGTGTTGGAACGAACGGCGGGCGCGACGCTGAGTACCGAGCTGGCCCACTATGCCCCCAGGGAATTTTCAAACGTGTTGCAGGAAAAAGTCCTGGACGAACAGGGTAATTATTACTCCATGCCGCGGCAGTTTTCAGGGCAAAGCAGACACGGCGCAGTGATCATGTGATGTATGCTTATGACCCAAAGCGGACACCAGGCGATGCAAATCGCGCAACGAGATAAAAGGCGCCCGCGTCAGTTCATTGAGACATCACGCGAAGGTTTCCCATATCGACCGGTTCGGCTACATGCCTTTCACATGATGATCGAGTACGAGACTAACGAACGTAAACCGAAGCGCAAGGACTAGGCGCCTATAGAAAACTCAGAACCTAAACCGCTCGGGTAGGAAGCCGGCAATAGTGTAAGCCGGCACGAAATAACCCACCTCGCCTTCCGAAGTTGTCCGAATGCTCGGTGGCGTCGGCGGCGCACGGACAGGAGTATTTCGCGTGATTGCCGCACTCACGATGCCGAGAAGGCATTTCTTCTCGGCGTCGAATACTCCAGATCCGGAGACATGCCGCTCGCTAATGAGCGTACTAAAAAAACTTCGATATTCAGGTGCGATTTCCAGTGGAGAAGTTATTCGAGAACGCTCCGTTTTCTCCGGGGAGACGACGACGACATTCGTGCCTATGTATGGCGGATCTTTGCACAGGGGGTTTCGCCGCAGGCGCAAGCTGACAGGTAGAGACGCCTGCTCGATGGACAATTGTGCCAAGTCCAACTGCGGGAATGAACCTTTCTTAATGACTTTGGCTTCAATTTTCAGACCGGCAATTGTGATCGTCGGATTTGCAAAAATTGACCAGCGGCCCACAACGTGCGCTGCGGTGATTATCGCACTCTCGCCGAGATAAATGCCGTATCCACTGTATGGCCAAATAAATGGGCCGCCCCTGCTGACGCCGACTGCATAAACTCTCAAGTCATCGTCGGAACTCTGTGCGCTCGCCGACACAGACGTGAACAGCGCTGTTAAAGCGGTGCCGATAATCGCTGCTACGAGGGGTCGAGCGCGTCGCATCGGAGGGACCGCCGCGAGTCTTTCTGTTTCAGAATGTCACAGCTTGATGCTGCAAATCGTGTTTTGGAATGCCCGCTGAAAAAAGGGGTGACCGCCTAGGCCTTTGCCATCTTATTCTGTCGTTGAGCGAGAAGGCGATCAACGTATCGCGACGCCTCCATCAGCGCACCCTGTCGCTCCAAGTGCGCACCGGTCGAGGCGATTTGCTTACTATTGGGTCCGAAAATCGTAACCTCATAGCGGTCATCGCTCTTGTGGTGAAGTTTAAGCCCGTATCCGTGATAGCTATGTGTGCTGGTTGTCATCTGATTTACTCTGTGAAACACGAGCAAGATCATAGACCGGATTTGCTCCCTGATGAACTGCGCCCGACGGCAACCCTTCCGGTTGCGCTGCCCTCTGACCGCCTGTGCTGCCGATCGACATTACTTGCGTTGGGGATTGGCCACCTGATGTCCGCTTGTGGCCCCTTAGCTGCCTCGCCGGTCGGCGATCCTTGCGTTGCGTGGCGGTTGAGTTGGCCGCTTCGAGAATGAGCCACGCGCAGAGCGGCCGGGCTAAAGGCCTGGCTCGAAACTTTACTTCATCGCTACACACGCCCGCATTCGATATCGAGGCTACGCTTGCTGGAGTGTCGTCGTGGAGCGACGTTGGCTCGAACAAGTCAGAGCTCGCAGAAATTACCACCCGGCAAAAGTGGCCACAAACCGGTCATAGCCGGCTGTGCTTTTGGCGTTCCACATATACAGCGATGCTTGGTTCGCCAGGGCCTGGCCGAGGGCGTCGATTTGATCATCATGACGTCCATTGGGAAAGGCGAAGAGCTCGGTCTCAAAGTCCTTTAGCCAGGGTGCTTTGGTCGGCAAACCAAACTGGCCACTGGCTAATTTTCCGGATTGAATCGACATGCGCGTCTTCTTGTCGTGTTCCGGCCTAACTCCAATTGCCGGGAATCCGGCACGTTGTAGGTCCGGCACAAGCGCCGTGCCGACACCACTATCCTCGATGAGGATTTTGGCAGGCTTATGGATGCGTGCGTGCGAAATGGCGCGTTCTACCAAGATCGGATAGAGGAACCGATCACGCAGTACGTCCACGAGATAATACTTGTTATTTTGATAGAGCAGGGTCAAGCAAACGGAGTAATCATTCTCCTCGCCCTGTTTCAAGCCTGTATCCCAACTTTGGAGGATATAGGATGACGAGTCGCGGACTGGCAGATGGTCATAGCGCGGAATCCAGTCACGTTTGATCATGCCGCGGTCGGGCGAGTTTGGATTCTGCTGATATTGGGCCGCAAACGTATCCGGACCGATTTCGGAACGACGCTTCTCGAGATCATCTAGCGGTTGTCGTTCGGCCTGAATCACATCGCCGATGCGGCGACGGTGATACTTCTCATCCGCAATCTGGATGTATTCTTCCTGCTCGGCGATTGCGGGCAAGCTTAATACAGTCCACTCGTCGGATGACTGCAACAAGATTCCAGTCAGATCGTCGACGTGGAGCCGCTGCATGACAAGGATGATAGCACCCGTCTGCGGGTCATCGAGGCGTGTCACCAGCGTGCTAAAAAACAATGTATTCACCATAGTGCGCCGGCTATCCGAAAGTGCGTCGATGGGCCTTAAGGGGTCGTCGACGATCACGATGTTGCCGCCTCGGCCGGTCACTGCCCCCTCGATGGATGTCGCCAAACGAAAGCCGCGCCGAGTGGTCACGACCTCAGATTCCGTGTCTTTGTTGGGAGATATCCGCATCTCATGAAATACCCTTTGATACCATGGGGCATTCACGACGGCGCGGAAATCATTGCTAAGCTTCTTTGCGAGATCGGCGCCATAACTGACTGCAATGATCCGTTTGGTCGGATCGTGGCCTAACACGAAAGCCGGAAATGCGACTGAGGTGATCGTGGATTTCAGCGAGCGCGGCGGCATATTGATTATGAGCCGTTTGATCTTGCCGCGCCGAACTTGCTCGAGATGATAGGCTAACGCGTTAATATTCCAGTTCAGCTGTAACGATGGCCTTAGCGTTCCACAGCACTTCTGAATGAAACTTGGGAAGTCTATTCGACAAGCGGCATCGACGTATCGCATTTTCGGAATGCCTGAGTACCGGATCATGACGTTTTCTCCTCGTTAATGGGCCCAGCCTTTCTCGAACGTTTGGATTTAGGGAAACGGACGACATTGCTGTCACCGCGACGAGCGTGCCCACCACCATGGCGGCGCACATAATCGGCTAGCAGGGCTTCGTCTTCAGCCGAGAGAGCTTCCGAGAGGGCGTTCTCGATCATTTCGGTTCGGCCCGCCGTAAGGTCGACACCTAGTTTTTCGGCGAGAACGATCAGGTCGCGACGAGCGCGATGATCTCCTTTGGCGAATTGATTCACCAGCGCATCGATACCAACTGCTGCCTTAGAGAAGATCTTTTCTCGCTCCCCGCGGCGCAGTTTCACGCCTTTGTTGAGAGCCCGTTCCAGCAACACCTTCAGATCTGGCGCGATCGATGATCTTTTCCGACTTGCCCCCTTTGGGTTGCCGCTCTGCCCCGGCTTGAACCAAAATTCCCTCGGTGGTCGACCCGGACCGACTTTATATTCGTTGTCGGGAGGAGCCGCATTGGAGGATTTTTTCTCGCGACGATTAGGAGGGCGACGACGCCCACGTTTTGCTGGCGGTCTCATTGAGATTCCCCGACTTCAGAGCCTGGCGCTGCGGCCTCGATGTCGAGGTATCGGCTCAGCGCTTGTCGAATCGCCGGAACGACAGCGTCATCTAGAAATGCGGGCTCAGCGTGCCAAAATCGTCCGGTAAGCGCGCTGTTTGAAGAATCAGATGATACTTTAATTGCGCAAAGTTTCATCGGTCTGTCTCTCATGTCAGTTTGCGTTAACGACCTCGCTTCACGGGGCGACTTTGCAAGAGATTTGCCGCTAGTGCATGTATCAGACGGGAAAACTCGAAGAACGTCGCTACCATGCCGGGGACAGAATGTTTTTTATAAACCGCCCTCAATTCGGCACTGCCTTCACACACCGCCACAACAGAGCCGCCCGGCCCAGTATCGCCCTTGGAGTCTGGAAGCCTTGCGAGAAGCAAGAACACCGGCTCGGTGCTGGTTACTGCGAAGTCTCCAGGTCTTGCTTGCCGCAAAATAGCTTCCTGATCAAACAGCGGACGTGGGTCATTTTTCAGATTTCGAGCATGGGCAGCCTCGAGTTGTCTGCGAATTTGCCGCATCACTCTAATGACACGAGTTTGAGGTATTCCGTGCTCCAACAGCATGACCGCTGCCAATAGAGCGAACGCCTCATACCCCGAGAACATGACCTCAACTCCCGAGCCCGGCGGCTTGCCACTGTAAAACGCGTAATGACGATCGCCTCTTTCGTTTGATGCATTGCGGCTCAAACGCCGATCGGTCACCAGAAGCCGCTTGAGGCGAAACTTCAGTTCTTTGACCCGCACGTTCCGCGCCCCAAGTGTCTGAAAAATTGCTCCTTCGACCTGGTTCCGCTTGAACTGCATTGAAACCTAAGCATAGTCTTCAAATGAGGTGGGTCAAATCCCATGGGAAGGGTTGATCAAGATGTTGATTTTGCCACCGCACCAAACTGGCTGTTTCGGGCCGCCTTGTGACCCTGCTCCTCCCTGCAATTCCGGGAGCTTCTCCCTGCTATCTACCTTAGGGAGGCTTGCCTCCAACCGCTTACGCCACAATAACTTTCAGCAAGGAATGAGACCGCCGTTCCCTGCATTTTGTGAAAATCACCCTGCAAAACCCGAATTGCAGGGAGAAGTCAGTTCGCGGACATTGAATCCGCCGATGAGAACGACGTCGGTCATCGCCTCCAATTACGGCGCTGCTCTTGCTTGTCAGAGCGATCCCTGCAGCATCGTTTCGAGGAGCCAGCGAATCCAAACTGTTGGAGCAATGTCCGCTTTCGGGGGTAAAGCGGGACATCGTGTGGGGTTGTCGTAATGTCTGCCTCTGACTCGAAGCCGGGGTCCGCCGCAACAACTCGACCCCCAAATCCCATCGCGCAGATCAGAGTGGCGATTTCAACATGGGCATCATCTCGCAATGCAACCGTCGTGTAGAAATCGCTTTCGGATTTATGCTCGAATTTTGTGCAATTCTGATCATGTGAGCATTTTCACTCGTGATTCTCTGATCGCTATTCGCCCACTTTCGCCGATCTCGTCATCGAGAAAACGTCATATCCGAACAAATCGGCGCGATCGATTGTGCGTTGCCGCAAATTTTCTCCCGAGATTAGTCACAGTTAAGTCCGCAAATGGACTCTTCACCGAGACTGTATTGTGGAACATTGGCAGTGAAGGGCGGTTGAGTCCTTCGATAAGACTCCTTTCAGCAAAGAGGGGGGTTGGGGGGTTTCAGGGAAAAGGGGGGCGTCATGATTGCTTCTCTCACTATCAGCATCAGCGCGATTGCTGGAATAATTCTCGGATTAAATTACAGGGTTATTGTTCTTTGTCCCGCGCTGTTTCTCGTAACGGCCGTGATCGCTGTAACAGGCAGCATGGCTGGTCACGAGATTCGAATGATCATATTCAGCGTGTTGGAGGCCGTGGCATCTCTTCAATTAGGCTTTTTGGGTGGCTGTATAGTGCGATCCTTGATAGTGCGATCCTTGCCTCATTGGCACAGAATCGCTGGCCCTAGCCCGACCCGGCAAGTCGCTGACTTTGACATGTGAACCGTAACGACGTTTAGCGGCTGATGCTTGGCCGCCGGATAATTTTGCAATTTGGTCGGCTAGCTTAACCTTAACTGCTAGGGTTGAGGACGACCTCATTGTGGATTCTGCCGCGTAAGAATTGCATCCAGTTGTGAAGGAGCGCAACAGAGAGATCTGATGATCTGATCAAAGCTTTTTCCAACAAAGCTCTTTGATTCATGATGCCTTTGCCAGACTCTTTGTATGCGCCACATACTCTTAAGCTGTTCGCAAAGCGCGTCATTGACATCAGCGCCGCAGCGATAAGCCTGATCGTTCTCTCACCGCTGTTTTTGTTGGTGTCCCTGCTGATCGTGCTTGGATCGCGCGGGCCGATCTTCTCAAGCGAGATTGGCTATCGTTACAACAATCAGACAATCCGGATTTACAGGTTTCGAAGTAATGCCAACACCCCACCCATGGGGAAGATTAATAGTTCACGCGGTACCGGCCGCTTTCTGCTTCGAAGTGGGATTGATCGGATTCCAACACTAATAAACGTTCTCCGTGGTGAGATGTCGGTCGTCGGGCTCCGCTGCTACTCGGTTCCTCCCGCGGCGCTCCTCGCAATGCCTCTTCCACACGCTTTACAGTACACTAAATTAAAACCAGGCCTTTGGACATGGACGAACGTTCGCAACATTCAGGATCGCGATCGGCTGGACATGAAACGGGAACTCGAGGACGATTTATCGTATGTTAGAAACTGGTCGCTCATGCTCGACATTAAGATCATTCTAACAAATCTTATTTCTAGAACATCTTACACCCTGGATCGCGCATCCTGATGCAGTGGCGATTGGCAACCTGCCACATCGCTTGGCCCAAGCGCGCGACGTAAAGGAGTTTTTTTGGTCACGGATGGGATGTTTAGCGATGTCCCAGTCATCTCCCTCTTCGGGAGAAAAGCGAACATGAGCGATCACTGCTGACAGTCAAGTTCATTCTCGTTGGCCACTCTTTGATCCTCGTCGGGGCGGGATCGTTCTGGCAATGACGACTGCCGGCTCCCGGCGCGTTGCTGGGCGGCCAGTACGGCTTCGGCCTCCGCCGTCTCACCTTGTTGAAGTACGGGCATCAACTTTTGGTAAATGCCGCGCATGTGAAATTCCACCGTCGCATCGCTCAGTCTCAACTCGCGTGCAACTTCCTTATTTGACAGACCGCGAGCAACCAGAAGCACAACTTCGCGTTCACGAGGGCTCAACACCTTCGACCACTCGGAGCCCAGTACCATGTCGATGGAACCCCACATTGGCTTACTCAAAAATCTCAAAAAGCCTGGCGAGGCATTTCAGGGCATCTCGTTCGCTGCGCGATCTTCGTGACGGTCGATTTCTGCCTTCTTGCATCATGCCCCCTCCCCATAGTGAAATCGATATATCGAAGGATATAGCACTGCGTCCCAACGCGTCGTTTAACGGCAGGTGGTGAACGGGTGCCCGTTTTGTTGGTTCTTTAAACGGAGATTTCAACTGCACAGACTCATGTCCACTTTCGGGGGTGAAGCGAACGGACGAACGCCTCGTGACGTCTGCTCATGACCCAAAGCGGACAAATCGCGCTAATTCCTAGGGCAGATGCCGCTCTTTCGAGCAGTAAATTGGGCCGATACGATCACTTGTCCCGAGTGCGAAGGTGGACATAAGGCCAATGTTTGGTGATGATACATACCGGAACGATGACGGATATATATCCAAAGATATATGCGGGTCGCGACACGCCAAGACAAGACCGCCAACTGAGGCGGAAGCTAATGGACACAAACCCGCATCGCGAGATTGCCTGCGCAATCCTTGTCGACACCTCTGGCCGCTTCCTGCTGCAACAACGCGATAACGTTCCCGGTATCGTATATCCGGGAAAGATTGGACTTTTTGGCGGTCACCGCGAAGGCACTGAGACGTTTATGCAATGCGTGGTTCGCGAAATACATGAGGAAACCAGCCATTTCGTTCCGCCGGGCCGTTTTGAACACCTCACAACCTACGAGGGTATCGATCCTGAGGTTAACGGTGGCACTGTTTACGGAGAATTTTTTGTTGCTCGTGATCTCCCGGCGGAGTGCCTTGTAATCACTGAGGGGGCCCTACGGATAATTAAACCAGACGAGCTTGTCGCAATAAAAGCGGAGCTTACGCCATCTGCGCAGTTCGCAATAAGGGTCTTCCTAAAGGACGAAAGATGACCTGTTGCAAAGTCCGCATCACGTCCGCTTTACCCCCCAAAAGCGAACATCGGTCGAACATTGGAGTTTACCTGCATGCAACTTGACCACGTTGTTCGTCGACTTGATTATTCGGCGCCTCAACATGTGCGCAATGCCGTAGCTTCTTTAGGACGAACAGAAGATGTGAGATTTTCACCCAGTAATCGGCGCCTTGCCGTTGCAGGATATTGGAAAAATACAATTACTGTTTTCGAGGTTTCCATTGAGGGGTCTAAGAATTCGAAAAGCATTGCTTTGACTGACGTGGCTGAAATCTCATCCACTAGTTTCAAACGTCCTCATGGACTTGATTTTATCGACGACGAGAAAATTCTGGTCACAAATCGAGATGGAGAGCCATGTATTTTCGAACTCCCGTTCAACACAACGGGAAGCTTCGAGCTGGAGCCCTTGGCAATCATCCGCTCGAACGACATTTTTGCACCGGGATCGGTGGCAGTTATCAAAAACGAGCGGGGTCTTGATGAGGCGCTAATATGCAACAACTATGCAAATTCCGTTACGAAGCATCCATTAGGTTCGGGCGCTGGATATAAAAGCAACAACAGTGAGGTCTTCTTAAAGAAATGGTTGGACGTTCCGGACAGTATATGCGTGAGCAAGGGAGGGGAATGGATTGCCGTTAGTAGCCACAATACCCATGCCGTTCTCGTTTATGAAAATAATCCATCCCTGAATGAGTTTTCCCCCCCGGCCGGCGTCTTGCGGCGCGTCAGCTACCCCCATGGTTTGCGATTCACGTCGGACGGTCGCTTTATCCTCGTTGCCGATGCCGGCTCACCCCATGTGAATATCTACGAGAAAGGCAACTCAGACTGGCGAGGCCTTCATGATCCGCTCCTATCATTTAAGGTTTTAAAGGATGAAGATTTTTCGCGCGGACAGATTGACCCTGACGGACGATACAACCCCGAAGAAGGCGGTCCAAAAGGCATCGATGTTAGCGAAGCGCTGAATGTATTTGTGTGTACGTGTGAAAGCGAGCCGCTGGCCTTCTTTGACTTGGGAGCAATTCTAGAGGGTGCGCGCGCTCGCAGCAGCTTGCCGAGAAACCGAGCACACGGGCCACGCAACCTGAAGGCGCTGGGGGTAAGCTACGACCTGAACCTGCGGCGAATGAAGGATGGACTTCGGCAAATGAAGAGCGGAGTTTTACTGAGGTCAAGGAAATCCACAGATCGAACCACTCGCTTACTGCGAGGGATGGCGCATCCATCCTTCAGTCGAATTGCTCGCTATTACCTTAGCTCTCTCGCGCGGCATACAATTGGACTAGACAGCATTGTCGATCGGCCGCTCTCGTCGCCTGGCGAGCAAAGCCCTTTATCGGTTCCGAAGGAAATGCCACCCGAGCCGATCAATGGCGAAGAGATTTCCAGAGTCGTTTTTCAGACCTGGAAAAGTCGCGTTGATATTCCACGCAACTATCGATATTGGCGAGGCACGTTTTTAGAAAACAATCCTGAATTTCAGCATGTGTTGTGGGATGACGCTGATAATGATGAATTCATTGCAGATAAGTTTTCTTGGTTTCTTCCCATTTACAAAAAATTACCGGCTGGCATTTTTCGTTCCGATGCTGTCCGTCCTTTTTTTCTTTTTCTCTATGGTGGCGTATATGCGGACATGGACACGGAGTGTTTGCGCCCGCTGTTATCGAGGCCTTTTTCGGGAGATGTGATACTTGGCCAAATGAGGCCTAACTTGAGTTTCGTGGATTCGATTCCAAACGCGATAATGGCCTCGAAGCCTTTTCAACTATTCTGGCTTCTTGTCGTTGCCATAATGATCGAAAAAGTAGAACGCTTAGGCAGCGTCGAGGAAATTAGAAAGGCTGGGCCAGAATTCACAACTGGACCATATCTTCTCCATGAAGCCTTTAATTATTATCGATCGGCGTCTGAAGAAGAAGTTCGCGTTCGAACGGGAAATATCATCGCGAATCTGCCGGAACACGTTTCCGTGCGAATTAAAGCAGGACGCATTGAACTTCTCCCTGCAGGCATATGGTATCCATTGGACCACCAAAATCCGATTCATTGGCGATTTCGGAAGTTTCTCCTTAGAGACGGCATGCGTCTCACGCCAGCTGAAGCACGTTTGCTTTTTCCCAAGGCAAACCTCCTGACCTATTGGACGCATTCATGGTGACAGGATTAAGCCTGAGATATATCGCACATAGCGGCCATTGGATGATGTTCGAGCGATGTCCGCTTTCGGCGGTAAAGCGGACATGGGTGTAAAGCGCTGTGCGCGCTTTTGACCTGAGCTGACGACGGAGACCCAACCTTACTGTTTGGTCGTAGTGATCCAGTGAGGTCGCGCCGAGCGGCCACTTTGCCCGTTCGAAACTTTTCCTTGAACCTCGAGCTCATCGGCAGCGACGAAAGCAATAGGAGGTCGCCGCAATGCACGCATGCTACTTTCATAATCTGGCCGAGCGTTGCTACTCAACGGCACGCGATTGTGTTGACCGCCGCGAACAAGAAGAATTTCGCAGACTCGGCGACGATCTCATCCAAAGAGCCAAAAAATTGCGTCTGCGACCCCACGCAGTTTTTTCAAGTGCAGCTCGTGAACTCGTGAGGGCGTACGCAAGTAGCCAACCTTTTGTGGGCGTCGACAAGGTGATCGAGTAAAACCGCCAACTTCCGCTTTTGGCACTTAACAGACATCGTCCGATGTTCGAGTGATGTCCGCATTGGGGGAAAGCGGACATGAAAAGAATTGCTCGTTGCCATCGATTACTGCTGGCAGGTCATGCGCATGAGCTTTCCGGACTTGTAGATTAAAAACAAGTCTCCAGTATAGTGGAAATACTCGCCCACAAATTCTTTGGTTCTAAATTTGAGTTGAATGTCGTTATCACTCACCTGTGAGGCGTTAATGCTGCCCTTCCCGAGGTCGAGTGCGACCTGTTTGGACGGACCCAGGGTCAATTTCAGGGTCCAATCTGTCGCCGAGAGTGCCGCCGGTTGGTCAATCAGTTTGCCGGTGCACGACAGCTGCTGCGTTTTTTGGGCTGCATTTCCAGGCGCTACCGCGAGACCCAGAATCATCGCGACTAGCAAAATTCTCGCTCTCATTTCCGCGCCCTCCAGTGTGACCCCAAGGATAAGATACCAGGACGTTTATCCGGTCCATAGGTCCGCCTTTGGCCAAGGGGACACGTCAGTGAGAACGGCCGATGTCCGCTTTCGGGGGTAAAGCGGACATCAGAACGAGGGTGACTGATCGTAAATAAGCGACTTCGGCCGCAATCAATCGGTATCGCCAGGGCCTGAGAGTACGCTTTCCACTGCCGTGGCGTGTCCCACCTTTAGTTCGTTTTGTAATCCCTTGGCTTTTTCTTCCATTCTCAACCAGCGTAACTTGCGAATAAGTTTGACCACCTCGGTCGCCGCGCGAACGTCGGATTTGTATTTTTCGAGGCACCGGGTTGAGCAAAATTGCTGTGATGCAAACTTGTGCCTGACCAGTCCAAATTGCCCCTTACATTGAAAACAGCGCTTCATGCGAGCCTTCCAGTTTATGGGTAATTCGCGACATTATTTGAGGCTCGGTTATAAGCAATTCATTTGGCTTTGGGTGTCTCTGTAAATTGCTCGTCAATCTTACGCATTATGGTTTACGTCGGATCGCTGCGCCAAGCGAAATAAACGGCGGTGCGCACGACATGCGCGCCGCCTTTCCAGCGGGCGCGGGTTGTCTGACTGATGTCCCCTTACGGGGGCAAGGCGGATATCACGATTTGACAACGCCGCGGCAGCTAATGACCCGAAGCGGACACCGCGCTACGACCGTGTTGCGGTAGTTAATGACCCATAGCGGACATGAGCGGCTCAAGATCGCCGCCATGCAATGCGCTGGCTAAAGCCCCAGCTTCAATAGCGTCAATTTCGCTTGGAACGCTTTCGGCCATCATATGGGTCCCTTATGATCGGGATGGGCGAACAGCCGTCATCATTTCGGCGGCAATATCGCGATGGCCTCGACTTCGAACAACGCGCCGGGTCGCGTCACCCGCGCGCGCCTCCTCCGCGGCTCTAGAATCTTGGGACGAGGCGAACCACAGCACGGTAGAGAAAGCCGAGCACACCCGGATTTGAGCGAGGCGCAAGTAGTCTAGTCGGTTGGCTCCAACACCTAAGGAATTGCCAGGCTAGTTCATATTCCGGCGGCTGCTCTGATTCCGATGGTTGCTCAGGCGCGTTTGATATGAGACGCCTCCTTGAAGGATCGAATCTACCTGCACAGCATTTCCTTTTGCCCGGCATGTTCGGAGCGAAGCCACGGACACCCGGATGCGGTTCAGCCTGAATTGAAGACCAAACGCCTTGGGATGGCGTAGCGACTAGCATTTTGTCTACGCTTTCGCCCGTCCGGAACCTGAGCAAAATAGCTCACGCCCGATGGCTGCGGCAAAGCCCGAGGCGGAGTTATTCCGGTTATCCACTGTCGTTTTAGAGTGAGCCATTTTATACAGATTCGGGAAGGCGCCCGGATCAAAGTTAGAAAACCGGGCGCACTTATTGGCCCCCAGCGCTGGCGCCCGAGTATGTTGTTCGTATTAAGACCCCAGCCGTGCCTACACCGCTGGGGTCTTTTTCATGCGATGGCCATCGGACAAACCAAAGGAATGAACAATGACTGATGTCTCCAAAAGGCTACGTGAAATGAGAGCAGCCAAAGGCCAATCGCTTCACAAATTGGAACGTGAGGCATGTGATGAGTCTGATCGGCTGTTCTGTGCCCTTAAGCGGATTAGCAACATTGCTCTCAGCGTTTTCGACTCCAGCGGCGAGCAATTTGGAGCGCTAGAAGAGGCGATCAATGCGCTCGCGCGTGCCGGCGATCCTGCCGCAATTTCGGCAAATGCCGAATGGAAACGCTTTGCTGAAAATTCGGGCTTGTCACTATAACCGCCCTTGCAATCGCCATGCTTCGGCACAGAAAAGCAAATGTCCGTCCCATGATCGCAAGTTTTTATGGACCAATTATCGTATCAGCTGGGCAGATGAATCGAGTGACTTCCAGACACATTCGGAATGGCAAAAAAGAAGCGGCATACCGCGAATGAGATCGCGGCCGATCTGGAGGAAGCGGGCGCGCTTGTGGCGGCAGAACGAACACAGAGC
>Ga0207031_10034_pt1 | contig 33985 bp, 24 predicted proteins | sample Alteio_BWMinCont_37_FD_153278 | JGI IMG/M metagenome (GOLD analysis project Ga0207031, IMG submission 153278) | Enriched cells from forest soil in Barre Woods Harvard Forest LTER site, Petersham, Massachusetts, United States -... | ecosystem: Environmental > Terrestrial > Soil > Temperate forest >... | reverse complement strand
CCAATCAGCGCTATGCTTGCGACTCTTCCCCCAATCATCGAGCATAGCGGCTTCGGGCCCGAATCCTTTCACTTTCGGTCAAGCAGCAATCGCTTGAGGGGATTTTGGCAAACTTTAAACAGGAAATGAGTTTCGGACGCCGCGCTTTCCTTCCTTCGGGCAACATCCGAGTAACGGTTGCCCGGAGACAACAAACTGGCGCAATGATGACAAGGCGTCCGTATTTTCCACAAGCAAAAACATGGCATCGACGATATGAGATGCGTAGAATGGACTGCGGATCACTGAACGGGTGAACCGTGTCGGGGCATAGGAGCAGCCCTCAACCCCGAGACTCAACAGTCTTCCTGTCCCGAGGAGTAGGAACAGGGAGACTGGAACGGCGGCCGCCGAAGCAGCCGCCACGGGAGAGTGAGCCGCACACGTGCGGCCCTGCTGTGAAAGACGGGATATTCCCAGGTTGACAGTTCCAGGTATGATTGAAAACAGCACGGTAAAATCGGCATAATCAGCCTGGTCTGCTTACCTGGTCGGGTTTTTCCAGCGGTAACGGACCAATCCCCCGGGCGCGATTTGGTTGGCAGTCGCACAGCGACCTTGATACCAATTCCTCGCTCGCCGGATGGCACACCGAACGACTGTCGGATGGCAACGTGCCTCCGACAGGGAGCCAAGCAACCCATGCGCGACACTTCACCCCGCTCCTGGCATCGGTGGCGGGTTACTCTTGCCGAACCAACTCCGATCGCATTCGTCGATCGTTTCGGCAGATTACCACTTACCATGCCTACACCAACTGAAGAGTTTGAGTTGCCGGCTGCGGACGGCATTCGCCACAAGCTGGTGGCCCGCATTCGACAGGAAATTGCCGCGGGAACTTACGACACGGAGGAGAAATGGCTGGCGGCGGAGGAGAAGCTGTTCCGCCGAATAGAAGGTTGATCTTTCTTTGCCCGAACCACCTCCCTTGAGAAGGGAGGGGTTAGCGGATCGTCCAGGTCGATGTTCGCCTCGTGTGCTCGGTTTACAATTCCTGCATATAATTCCCAAGCAGTACTACCGCCAACTTCTCTCGGAGGCCTTTCCGTGTCTCTGCCCGCAATAGCGGTAGCGCAGACCCCGGAGAATAAATTCCGGGAGTATCTGGCCAGCCGTCCCAAACCTCAACGGTTCACCGAGCAGCAACGCGAGTTGCTCGAACATGTTTTTGCGCGACATTCACATTTTGATGTGGAACAACTCATTGAGAACCTCAAATTCGCTGGCAAACATGTTAGCCGGGCAACGGTTTACCGGACGTTGTCGAAACTGGTGGATGCGGGACTTCTACGTCGAATTGAGCTGGGTTCGCGAACGGTATTCGATCACGATTACGGCTATCCCGCGCACGACCACATGGTGTGTGAGGAGTGCGGTCAAATGATCGAATTCCAAAGCGGGGCGCTCGATGCAGTTATTCGCGAGGTCGTTGGTCAGCAGCAATTCCGGCCGAACGGCCATTCCCTAGTCATTCGGGGTGTTTGTGCTGAATGTAACGCCGCCAGGGCAGCAAAGCGCCGACTGGTGATGTGAACTCAATATTTCTGTTGTTCGCTCTCGCCTCAGTTTTCGCGCTGGATCCGAATCGGCTCAGACCTCAGTTCGTTTTTTGCCAAATGTGCCGGTTTGAGCTAAGGAGATAGTTGGAGCTAACAGTCCACGTCCACGCGCGGAATTGGTCCGTTGCGGGATTCCTTTTCCAACTGGCGGTTTTCCCAGATGCCGGTCCGTCTGGTCAGCCAGGAAGAACTTCCCGGCCCGTTGAAAGGGTACCGGCTGATCGAGCGCCTTGGGAGGGGTGGATTTGGAGAGGTTTGGAAGGTCGAAGCGCCTGGCGGCTTACTGAAAGCGGTCAAGTTCGTCTTTGGCGATCTCGACGCGATGGATGAGGAGAGCAGGCCCGCGGAACAAGAATTGAAAGCGCTCAAGCGGGTTCGGGAGATTCGACACCCTTACATTCTTTCACTGGAACGATTCGACGCAGTTGATGGTCAGCTTATCATCGTAATGGAGTTGGCCGATCGTAATTTGTGGGATCGGTTCCGCGAATGTCGAGGTCAGGGTTTGCAGGGCATCCCCCGCGAGGAACTTCTCCGCTACATGGAGGAGGCCGCGGAAGCCTTGGATTTGATGAATTACCACTATCAAATTCAGCATCTCGATATCAAGCCTCAGAACCTCTTTCTTGTTTTCAATCACGTCAAAGTTGGCGATTTTGGTCTGGCCAAACTTCTTGAGGGTGTGCGCGCCACGGTTACCGGTGGTGTGACGCCGGTTTATGCCGCGCCTGAAACTTTTGAGGGTTGGGTATCGCGTTTCTCCGACCAATACAGTCTGGCTATTGTCTTTCAGGAATTGTTGACTGGGTCTCGCCCGTTTAATGGTGCGAATACTCGTCAATTGTTGATGCAACACATCAACGGCACACCTGAACTCGGTCCACTCTCAATTAGCGACCGTCCCATAATTGCACGTGGCCTGAACAAGAAACCGGATGACCGCTGGCCGAATTGTGCGGAAATGGTCCGCGCGCTCAAGACGCCTGGCATTTCGCCTCCCCCACCAACACCCGTACAAACACCAACTGGTAGCATCCGCGCAGGGTCTGACCAACCAGCCGTCAGAGTGTCCGAGCAACCGGCCCTCAGTATGGACTCGGTCGTCGCCACGCGGATGGCGGCGGGAGGATCGGGGCGTCTAGGTAACGATCCATCCGTCCATACAAAAGCGCAGACCCCGAACCCGGGTATTCTTCCGCCGCTGGTCAAGCCGGCTGGAACTGGAAACAACAGCACACCGATGCCCTCTGGAACTGGGGTGGGGCCGCGCCTGGTAACGCCCTTTGCAACGAATTTGCCCAATCCTACGAACACACTGCAACACCCCGCGATCCTCCAGACCGGAAGGATGGGAAGCCTTGGTATTGCCCCACCCGAGAAAAACGGGGATGGCGTACTGTTCCCCGCACTCGTGGTGGCAGTGGGACAAACCGGACGACAACTGCTTGAATCGTTGAAGCTGATTATCCGCGATCGATTCGGTCATCCCGATAAGGTCCCGAACATCCGCTATCTCTACATCGACACGGATGTCGAATCGTTCCCGGAAACTCCGCCGGACGATCCCGCCCAACTGGCCCCTCGCGAATTTGTACCCGCCCGGCTTCATCGGCCCGCTCATTACCTTCAGCGGGATTCCTTGCCGCCCGTGGAGCAATGGATGCCCACGGGGCTGCTGTACAAGCTTGCACGCACGCCCGGAGCGGCGAAAGGCGTGCGCGCATTTGGGCGGCTTGCTCTCTTCGACAACTACCGAGTGGTGGCCCAACGGCTCCGCCAGGAAATTGAAACCTTCCTTACCGATGAATCGCTCGCCAACTCCGACAACAACACCAAACTCGGGTTGCGGACGAATCGTCCACGCGCTTACATCCTGACAGGACTCGCCGGAGGCAGCGGCAGCGGCATCTTCCTCGATCTCGCTTTTCTCATCCGCAACGAAATGCGGCAAGTCGGTTATCTGAAACCGGAAGTAGTCGGTCTCTTCTTCGTGCCGCCAGCCGACAAAAACTCTCCGCGAAATGCCGGGCTCGGCAACACTTTTGCCGCTCTCACCGAGCTCCATCATTTCCAGGCGAGGAAAACACGGTATCAAACGGCTTTCGACAAATCCGAAGCACCGGTGATCGATACCGAAGCCCCGTTTTCGCGAGTGGCCATTCTGCAACTTCCCAAGGCTCCAATCGCCAAGGATCAGGCCAAGGTCATGGGGCGAGCCGCTCGCGCTCTGTATCACGAACTTCTGACCCCCACCGGCCGGGTTGCGGATGAGGTTCGGGACGTCTATCGCCATGCCTACCCCGCAACCGTGCCCACAGCACAGACCTTCGGCATGTTCCGGCTCTCCTGGCCTCGTCCGGAAATGCTCTCCGCGGCAACCCGAAGGTTTGCACAGCGGCAGATTCAACGCTGGACGGCGAAAGAATCCGCGCACCTGCGCGAGTCGATAGCAAGCTGGCTCGCCCAACAGTGGGAAGATCGCAAGTTGACACTTGACGCCATGGTCGAGGTGCTCAACGGCTCGGTCCAAGCGGCGCTGCGCGAGGATCCCGACCGGGTCTTCGACGCCTTCATCGACCCGCTCCGGACGCGCACTCCCGCGGGCGGCAAGATCGATGCCGCCAGCGCCTGCACCGTGCTCGATCAATTGATCAAGGTGGTTGGAAAACCGGACTGCGAGAACGACCCCCAACCCGGCTCTCTCTATCTGACTCTGAAGGCCGAGTACGAAAGGCTTTCCAAGGAGACCGAAGGTCATCTCGCCATGATGGCTGCCACGTTCCTGGAAGTGCCGCAATTTCGCCTACCGGGCGCTGAGGAGGCTGTGCGCCAGATTGAGGAGAGGCTGCAACAACAAGTGAACGCGCTCAAGCCGGTCCACGAGTCGCTGAACAAAGAGGTGCGCGCGGCTTATGGACGACTGCTGCAGACCATTGGTGGACTGGGTTCGTCAACAGGCTTAGGGGGCTTGGGCGTTCGCAAGTCCGGCATCACATCCGAGATGGTCGATCTACTCCGTGTGTATCCGCGCAAACGGCTTCAGCTGCACGTTCTGGACATGACCTTGTCGATCTATCGGAAATTGCTCGGCAACGCTCCAGAATATTTGCGGGAGATCAATTTCTGCCGCTCCAGCCTGGCCGAAATCCATGCCGCGCTGGCGAAAGGCACGGCATCGACAACCGGTGCGGGCACGGATGGGAAACTCATTCTCCCCGATGGTTGCAAGGACCTGGATGCGGCCGCCGATCATTTCCTGGCCAGTCTGGCCCCCGAGGACCTGCTGGCGTTCGAACAGGCCCTGCAAAAGGAGCTCAACAAGAAATTCCGCGGCCTGGGTAGCGTCTGCCTGAAGCCGGTCGAGAGAGGACCGCGGTTCCGCGAATTGCTCCTCAGCCGGTCGCGATCGTTCCTGGATGAAAAGCTCGATCATTCCGATCCCGCCACGGTGTTTTTCCGCTATCGTCCGGACGAACGCATGGCCGAGCCTCTCCTTGCCGAAGCGTTCGATGAGGCATGTCCGGAAATGATCACGGTCAGTGGGGAGAAGCCGTACTCCATCAACGTGCTGGGCGTGCCGCCAAGCGAGGCGGGCGAGCGGATGCGAAATGTGGTCGCTGCCGCCTTGCCGAATGTCGAAGTGACGGCCGCACCTCTACCGGACGACATTTGCTTCTACCGGGAATACCCACAGATCGAACTCGCCGATCTGCCGCAACTGGGAGAATTGGCTCGGGATGCCTACCAGCAGATGAACAACGACCACCCACCTCACGCTCGCGTCGATGTCTCGTGGCTGGCATCCGAGCCACGGGAAAAGAAGACGTGACCGGATCTTATCCGGCATGGCTCACGGCACTTCTCAGCCGCCGTATTCATTCTAGTCAGCTCTTCTGTGCGTAATACAAATCGACCAGGATGCGAATAAATCGACAACTGCCCCGGGGTAATGGCATCCTTGTTTGACGTTTGTTGTTTTGCTGCAACTCGATATGGAGCAATGTGTCACTACTAAACAATTGTACACAATGTCATTCTGGATAGCAAGAGTAGGAAGAGCAGCCTAGAGATACTGTCGTCGCGAGCACGTTGGGTTTTAAGTAATTTCGACATGAAGATCACTTGAGTTTGCGAGACTATGGATTGGAGGGCGTTTTTACGAAACGAACTCGGCAATAAACCGTATTTAAGTCATTTAATTACAAGTACTTATGGCGGAATTGTCGGCGCACGAAAATGGCTTTTTGCAATGATAAATCAGTATCATTGTTTTAACTTCCTTGCGTAAGTGTAAAAACCATTCGATTCCCGAAGAGATTGGGCAGCATAGTATGATGTTCATTGCGTAAAACGAGTTTTCGTTGTGTCATGAAGAGCCCTCTCGTAGCGACTCTCAACGTCGTAACGTTCGTATTTTGCGCCTTTCGCATCGACCAAGAAAAAATGAATGCGAATCGGTGAATTGGGGCACAATAAGGGTAGGGGCTAAACTGACGGAGACCCATGACGCCGCCAACCGTCAATGTTATCCGCTGTCTTCGGTCGGCACTCGGATCGGATACCGACGGGCCGACTGATTCCGCTCTCCTGTCGCGATTCGCGATGGGAAGGGATGAGGGCGCGTTCGAACTCATCGTCTGGCGGCACGCCGGCATGGTGCTTCGGGTGTGCCGTTCGATTCTGCGGGACCATCACGACGCCGAGGACGCCAGCCAGGCCGTGTTTCTCGCCCTGGCCCGTCAGGCGAAAACCGTTTACCGGCAAGGAACCGTTGCCGGCTGGCTTTACCGTGTGGCCTGGCGGATCTCAGCAAAGGCAAAGCGTCGGAGAGTGCAGCATAGCAATGTGGACCTCGATCAGATCCCCACGAGAGTTGATGAGCCGATCCAGGATCCCGGCTTCAGCGCTATCCTCCAAGAGGAATTGGCTCGGTTGCCGGAGAAATACCAGGTACCGATGTTGCTCTCCTTCTTCGAAGGACTGACGCACGCGGATGCAGCGCGGCGATTGGGGTGGCCGATCGGGACATTCGCCACGAGGATCGCCCGGGCGAAAGAGCGGTTGCAACGCCGGTTATCGCGGCGAGGTGTGACACTTCCAACTGCGGGTATTGTCGCCCTCACCACCCCGGACCCCGCACCAGCATTTGTCGCGACCACAGTTCGAGGGGCGGTGGCGTTCGCGGCTAGAGAACCCACGATTCTCGGTGTTTCGGACAGTGTCCTTCACCTTGCTCAAGGAGCAATTCGAACCATGACTATCTCCAAACTGCATTCGACAGCCGTGATTCTGGCCGCATGTGGAACGATGATGGTCGGCGGAGTCTGGGCCGTTGGCCAATTCCCGAGAACAAAGCCCGCCAATGTTCCCGATAGTGGAACCAGTCCCGGTGCAACGAATGCTTCTAACGCCGCGCTGGAGGAGCATCGGGCGACGTCTGCCCAGCGACAGCGGAGTCTGAACAACCTGAAGCGGATTGCACTCGCATTCCATAACTACAATGAAGCAACAGGTCACCTGCCGGGTGACATTCAGGACAAGGACGGGAAAGCACTCCTGAGTTGGAGAGTTGCCATCCTTCCGTACGTTGGACAGGAAGATCTGTACAAGCAGTTCAAACTGGATCAGCCGTGGGACAGCGAGCACAACCTGAAGTTGCTTTCAAAGATCCCCACGACATACCTGGCCGGGATTGAACCGGAGGCCGCGACCCACACCTACTACCAGGTGTTCGCCGGTCCCGGTACACCCTTCGGTCCGAGTCGGTTCCTTCCAGCCGGTGGTGGATCAGGTAGTGCGGCGGGGCCACCGGGAAGCGGACCTGGTAGTGGTGGATCAGGTAGTGCGGCGGGGCCACCGGGGAGCGGATCAGGAGGGTCACCTGGGGGTGCATCTGCCGGCGGCCCAACGGCTGGAACTACTCCTCCCAAGGAAGTGTTGTCAAAGGGGTTTGTACCGGTCTCACTCAATCTGATCCCCGACGGAACCTCGAACACGCTCGGGGTGATCGAGGCCGGGCCATCTGTCCCGTGGTCCAAACCGGCCGACCTTCCGTTCGATGCTAATAAGCCGCTTCCGAAATTGAACGGACCGTTTACCAATGCGCTCCACGTCTCGACACTGGATGGAAATGTCTTCGCGATGCGTAGGGACATCGACCAGAATGTGCTCCGCGCCTTGATCGGTATGGACGATGGGGAAGTGACGCCAGACTTCAAAACGCTCCTCGCCCGCCGGCCGGCCGAGACACCCGAGGAGAAGGCGGCCCTCCAGGAGCTGGTTGCGCAGAACCAGAAGATGGTCGAGGAGTGCGAACGCTTGCTGAAGGAGTCCGTGGAGTTGCTCGGCAAGAAGAACGCTGAGGTTGGCGACTTTACACAAGCGGAGCAACAGGCCGATAAGTTGAGAGAACTCATTGAGAGACTGAAGAAGATGAACAAGGCGTTGCGGTCGAATTCCGAACAGGATGCCGAACCAAAACCAATCTCGAAGAAACCGGCCAAGTAGCCCTGATTGCTGCTTCACACGCGGGCACTTTGATGTCCCTTGCTCAGTAGTGCAAGTTTCTAACCTGTGCGCCTATAAGGAACACATATCTCGTAGCCCTGTTCGCGTAGAACACGGGTCTTCAAAAGCTACCCGTGTTTTACGCGAACACGGCTACATGCGGGGCAGCGCTGGTCGATCAGTGGCACAAGTTTCCAACTTGTGCGCCGCATCACGCACAAGTTGGAAACTTGTGCCACTGTCAATCCTCGCCTTCCGCACTCACGTTTCCAACTTGTGCGCCGCATCTCGCACAAGTTGGAAACTTGTGCCACTGAGAATCCTCGCCTTTTGTGGCACAAGTTTTCAACTTGTGCTTGTGCTATCGACTATCCTCGCATTCCGTGGCACAAGTTTTCAACTTGTGGGCTCGGACCAAGGGTCCGTTCCGGATGGCAAGTTCGTTGCGATCGTGAACGGAAGAAAACTCCCAGGCCAACTCCTCGAGTAGCTTGTTCAGCTTCTCCTCATCGTCGCCGGGTGTCGGGAGATATTTTTACCCTCGCCAAGGAGGACGGCCATGCCGCCTTTGCCCGAACGCAGGCTGTATTTTTGTTTGCAGGTTAAGTAAGAGGCGGGTAGAGTCCCAACAAGCCTCGCACCCTCGTGGAAGCTACCCATGAGACGCCTACACTGCCCCCTGACGGGTGCTGCCACCGTGATGCTTCTTGGGGCATCGCTGTCGCTTTCCCAGGCGCCGAACCCCAGACTTCCCGACGCCCAAACAGTGGAGGGCTGGAAGAGACAAGGGTTCGTGCCGTGCTTCATGGGCGAGAGCAGGCTTGAACTCGGGTCGGAGCCGTCTGCGAATTGGGTGAATAACCCGCTTGCTTCTTTTCAGGGCGGGCAGAACACAATTATACGCCTGAGGAATGCCCCGCCGGTACCCGTACCGTTCGGCATCGACCTGGGCGGCACTGAGTTCTCGGACCAAGACGTTAAATCCCTCGCCGTGTTCAAAACTCTGACCGGGCTGAGCCTCTCTGGGACGAAGGTGACGGATGGCGGGCTCAATGACCTGCCGCACAAGGGCTTCACTCTGTTGAACCTGGCGAAGACCAAGGTAACGGACGTCGGGGTCAAGGAACTCGTTGCCCAACGAGAACTCACTATGCTGGACCTGAGCGAGACTCGCATTACCAACCAGGCGGCGAAGGAGCTACAGTCGCTTCCCACCCTTCAAATGCTCAACTTGCATGGCACTCGGGTGGGAGATGAGGGACTCAAAGAGCTCGGCGCCCTTCGGGGCCTCACGACCTTGAATCTGGGCAGAAGTCGGGTGACGAATGCGGGGATGAAGGAGTTGGCAACACTCCAAAACCTCAAGTCGTTGAGTCTCTCCTTTACAGCGGTGACGGATGCAGGGGCAGATGAGATCGTAAAGCTCGTGTCCCTAACGCGCCTCGACTTCGACCAATACGGTCGCCCTTACAACCCGGGGATGACCGACAAAGGGGTAAAGGTTCTGAGCGGCTTACGCAATTTGAGATACCTCGACCTCGGCGGAAATCGTCTGACTGATTCGGCGCTCAAGGACATCGCCTCATTTCAAAACCTGGAGTTCCTGAGCCTGGACGCGACCAAAATCACTGACGCCGGCGCGAAGGAGTTGGCTGCACTCAGGAACCTGAATACGCTCCACATCAACACAATTGGCGGGTCGTTAACGGATGAATCCGCCAAAGTCTTCTCCAGTATAAGCACCCTTACACATCTCGGCATGAGTGGGTCCAAGATCACCGCGAAGGGTGTCCAATCGCTCATGGTCCTTAAAAAGCTCGAAACTCTCAACCTGGATTTCTGCCAGAGCGTTTCTGACTCCTCACTGGCCGAGTTGAGGGCGCTGAAAAACCTTCGCACCCTCAGCTTGCACGCCTCGAAAGTGACGACCGGTGGGATGAAGCATCTGGCCGGATTGAAAACGCTCGTGGACCTGGATTTGTCTGCGACCGCGGTCGGAGACGCAGCGATGTCCGACCTGACCGCGCTGACAAAACTGGAAGCTCTGAATCTGCACGATACAAAGGTGACGGACGTGGGGGCCAAGCGGCTTGTAGGTCTCAAGAAACTCCGGACTTTAAACCTGGGCCAAGAAGTGACGGAAGCCGCCCTCAAGGTCCTACGAAGTGCACTTCCGAATTGCAGCATCTCTCAGAACCCGCGCTGATCGAAGGAGGTTCTGGTCCCGAAAGTACTTCGGAATACCCGGGTCAGCCGGACACCGGCACATCGTCCTCGTTCATGATCAGGTATTCTTTCCCCTCGTGAGTGATCTTGTTCCCGGCGTAAGACGAGAACACGACCCGGTCGCTGAGTTCCGAAATGAAAGACCAGTATACAGCTCCGTGTTAAATGTTAATTATCGGAACTCAAATCGCTCCCATCATGCCCACACGCAAGGCGGGAATAGAATTCCGGCGGTTCTCAGTTAGCAATCGCCGGGTGCCATGCCCACGGCCTTGCGTGGGCATGCGAACAGTATACACCTTGCTGTTGAATGCTAATTATCGGAACTCTAATCGCTACTACCATGCCCACGCAAAGCCGTGGGCATGGCACCCCGGCGATTTGCGATTTCTACTTCAACTTGCACTCGCTCCAAAACAACGCATTTCAATTTTTTTGGTTTGAGAAAAAATCTGGAAAAAGTGTCCGGGCGGACAGACTCGCGACGTTAATTGAATGGAAACCAACTAACTCAGACGATCACGAATCGAACGATCGAATCGCAGCATTCGAATGCTTGGCATGAAAGTTTTAAATTGTGTGTTCCAGCATCTGGACTGATGCCCTCACACGTAATTGCCATCAGGTGGCTAACCAGTCAAATAACTCCTGACTAGCGAAACTGAATGAGGAGATTATTCAATGGGTGGGAAAAAGCGATATTTCGTAGTTGTTGGCTGTCTTGTAATTCTTGCAATAGTTTTAACAATTACGTTTACAAAGTACCACGATTCGGATGAACAAGAAGAAGCCAGTGCATGGAAATCGTTCGTAATATGGGTTTCTAGCCACATCAAGTTCGCTGGACTAGCACAGAGGTGAAGGTATCGGTAGACCTGTTGGTCAAATTGTCTCCAACTTAAATGCAGCAATTCCATTAAGTCCTTTTCTGTATATTGCGTCAAACAAAGCTTGACTAATAACAATCGTTGTAGGTTGATGACAAAGTCGAAAAAAATGTCTATCCGGGGGTATCATCGACAACTTGAGTCGCATGTCTTCCAGAATAACATCCCTTTTCTTACCGGATGTGACAATCGCATCAATACAACCGATCGGGTTTAGTAGAGAATATCGTCTTACTTCCGATCCATCCTTGTAGAGGGTAATTGGAATGACTTGAACAAACTCACCCAAGAAAGGATGTGCAAGTTTCAGAAATTTGGATGAAACAATAAGCCAGGATATTGGATTCCCCAAATAATCCGATGGATCGCCTTTATCCAAAACGATTTTCACAGAATCAGAAATCGATCCTTGAAACGGCTTACCCTTCCAAAACTCTCTGAGATCGAACTCTCCCATCTCATAGTCATCAACGGTTTCAAGGTCGTTACGGTTTGCATCTTTTAGAAACAGATAATAACTCATGATTTTATTTCCTATTTACCATCAAAATAAAAATCAGAAATATGACTAGATGATAATATCTTTATTCCTATAAGGAGACAATTTACCACTTTTGATGTCTTTCCATATTTTATTAATCACTTTGTCTAGAGCTTTTTGTGCTGCTTTCTTACCCTTTCCAGCTACCGCAGCATACGCAGCATCTAAACGTTTTTGGATGTCGCCATTATATAATGAGCTATGGCGTCCAGCGTGGCCTTGCGCAGGCTTAATGTTTTTCTTATATGTTTTTAATTTTACTCCTGCATCCTTTACAAGTGGGTGTGCATGGTGTTTAAATGTATTGTTATTCCAGGGTATACCGTGGTGATCTTGAACTCCTGGGAAAACTGTCTTCCCTCTTGGTCCATAACTCGCATTGTGGACCCATACATCCCATTGCCACTCCGCCGGGTGCCATGCCCACGGCCTTGCGTGGGCATGCGAACAGTATACAGCTCAGTGTTAAAGGTTAATTATCGGAACTCAAATCGCTCCCAACCATGCCCGCGCAAGGCCGTGGGCATGGCACCCCGGCAAAACGTGAGCTGCAGAACACAACTGAGATGGTTGATGCTTCACTCCTTCTTCTCCACAACCCAGGTCTCTTCCGGGGGTCGCTTCTTGTTGTGGTCGGTGGCGTCTTGGTAGGCTTTGGCTAGCGTCAGGAGATCGGTTTCGCCGAAGAGATTTCCGGTGATCGTCAGAGAAGGGGAAACCAGAATCCCAAGCTTGGGACCTCTGAAGTCTTCTTTGGATTTGGCCGTGCATCCGGCACAAAACGAATGCCGAGTAATCCTTTTCAGGATGTTCTTGCGCACTCACAGAAGGAAGATCAAATAAGCAATGCAGAAAGGCGGGGCAGATGCGTGTTTTTTCACAGCTATAGTCATTAAAACACCGGTGCTACTTGGATGTTTTTCACTCTCACACCAAGGTTTTCCCTCTCCGTGCTTGTGTTTAGCGCCGAAATCGGGTAATCCTCAATAAGGTTCTCTTTTTTCGCTCAAGCCCCAATACCTCTCAGGGGATTCATCAGATGGGAACGTCTTATCTATATCGCTCGCGGCAGATTCGCCGCGGTTTTACGCTTATTGAGCTGTTGGTCGTGATTGCGATCATTGCAATTCTGATCGGGTTACTACTGCCCGCGGTGCAGAAGGTCCGCGAAGCCGCGGCGCGTGCGAAATGCGAGAATAACCTCAAGCAGTGGGCGCTCGCCATGCACAATTACCACGATGCCTACCTGCAATTTCCACCCGGGCACAATGCTTCGCCACGACACACCTGGGTGGCCCATGTCTGGCCGTTTATCGAACAGGGCAACACGGCCAATCTGTACGGGAACGTCCAGACGCAGCAGTTCTATACTCCCAATGCGACCATCTACAACACTTTGAATGGAGCCACGGGAGTCCAGGTGCCTCAATACTATTGCCCGAGCGAGTTCGGAGCGGACCTCGATAACACGAACAATACCTACACCCGCCGCCGCGGTAACTACGTGGTGAACTGGGGTCCGATCGCGATCGATCAGGCCTCGCCCTCGATTGCCCCGTTCGGCGATAGCAATGCCAATCCGTCCACTCCGTTTACCGTCACGATCTTCTACATCAGCGACGGAACTTCGAACACGCTCTTGATGTCCGAAATTCTGATGGCCCAAAGCCACGACGACAACGACTGGCGCGGGGACATTCAGAACGACCAGGGGGAGTTCTGCTTTTCGACACTCACCACGCCGAACAGCTCCTCACCGGACGTGATCGATAGCGGTTGGTTCCAGCAGATCGGCAATCTCATGGGCCCAGCAGTGGCCGGCAACCCGCAATACTATGCTGCCCGCAGCCGCCACACCGGTGGAGTGAACGCGGCTCTCTGCGATGGTTCCGTCCGCTTCGTGCCGAACGCAATAACACTCGCCACCTGGAAAGCGGTCGGCACAATGAACGGTTACGAAGTGCTCGGCAGCGATTGGTAAGCACGGCTGATAGTGGGAAGTTGGCAGTGTGGGATGTTGGGAGTTGGTGGTGGGAAATTGGTTGTGGGTCGTTGAAAGAATACCCACATCAGCTTTCTTCTCCCATCCTGCCAATTGCCAACTTGCAACGGTCACCACAACTTCCCAGTTCCAACTTCTCACTACCAACTCCAAACAACCCACCCCACTTCCAACCTCCGACCCCCAACTTCCTATGTTCATCCGATCTGTCGCTCAAGCCTCAATTTTCACCTTGGCCATCCTGGGATTGCTGGCAGGATGTTCAGGTGGGACCAAGACGGCAGAGGTGTCCGGAATGGTCATGGTGGATGGGCAGCCAGCCGAACAAGGGTCGATTTCCTTCATTCCAGACGATGGTAAGTCTCATACTGCCGGCGGAAAGATCGAGAATGGAAAATATACAGCTCCCGATGTTGCTGTTGGGACAATGAAGGTTGAAATCCGCGTCCCCAAGGTCACCGGCAAAAAACAGCTCTACGACGACAAGAAAGCCGAATTCGTCCCCACCTACGGCGAGACCCTACCGAAGAAGTACAACATGGAGACAGAACTCCGTTTCGATGTGAAACCCGGCAAAAACGAGAAGACATGGGAGCTCTCAACCAAGTAAGGTAATCGAGCCTGTAAGGCAAACGCCAACTCGACTTGAGCGAAACATTCCATTCATCGGGTTTTAATCAACGAAACTGGAAATGAAAAATGGCTGAATCAAGCGGTGACGTTCTCGCGAAAAGACTGGAATAGTAGCCGATTCTGGTGTCTGGAACAAAATCTCCGCAAACCGGTGGAACTCAATCAATCGGTAATCGACGGGTAGCCGTCGATCCGATATAATGTCGAGTCTGGTGATCCGCGCTGCCACCAGGACCCGCCAGTCCGTCCTCGCGCCTCTTTCGTTGCCGAGGGTCGATCATGCTTCGGAGCATTGCCGCGTTTTTCCTGCTTATTGAGGTTGCGTGTCCTGTCTTCTCCGCGCCCCCGGACCCCAAGAGTCTGGCAGTAGCGAGCGGCGATCTCATCAAGTCCCGTGGACTGGTTCAACAGCTCGGGAGCGAGCAGTTCTCCGAGCGCGAAGAGGCCGAAGAGTCATTGGCGAAAATGGGCCGTTTGGCCCGTCTGGCCTTGCTCGAAGGGGTGAATGCAGACCCCAATCCGGAAATCCGCACGCGCTGCGAATCTCTACTGCCACGAGCCAATCACCTGGAAATGAAGGCCCGCTTGGAAGTCTTCCTCGCCGATACCGAGGGCAAATACGAGCACGATCTGCCCGGCTGGAATCAATTCCGAGCCACTGCTTGCAACGACTGGACTCTGTTCGGCTACTTCATCGCTTCGGATCGTTCGCTCGAGAAAGCAGCCCGATCGGTGTTTGTGGAACTGATTTCGACACCGGTGAATAAGAGCGTGGTCATGGCAGTTGGCGGTTCCCAGACGGAAATCACCGCGGTCGCAATGGCCCGGCGCTATGAGCTATACAATCATAGGGTTGCCCGTCCCATTGTGGCGGGCGGCCTGGTCGCCGAGTCGCCGGTGCGCCGGGAAGTAACGGCGGAAGACGTTGCCGCCTTGTTATTCGCTGAATCGTTCGCCGCACAGTCGCCCGCTCGCATGCCCCGCACAGTCTCAATCAGCGTCCTCTTGAACTCTTCCGGCTTCAGCACGCAGGTTCGCGAGTCGAACGAGAAGGGCAGAATTTACCGGGCAATTGCCTCGGCGTGGATGGAAACTCGAATTAATCCGATGGATCTTTATCAAGGAATGAGCATCGCCTCGAACTTCGGACTTGGCAACCTGTCGTCCAGAATGGCTGCCCGCCTGGTGATCGCTCCAGGAGCAACCCCCAGCTATCGCGGCTATGCCGCCACAACCTTGGTGCGCGGCGGGAGCAAAGAGCAGATACCCTTGTTGGAAAAGGCCTTCGAAGATGCCAGCGTTTTGCCGCTCCCCCGTGGCGCGGCCCGAGCAATTGAGGATAGTGAGGCGAACAACGAAATCCAGGTCCGGGATCTCGCACTTGCCGTTTCCATTCAACTGGCGGGTGAAAAGCTGGAGGATTATGGCTTCGTCGATCAATATCGAGTCAATAGTACGGGCTTTACCGGCACTGGGGGATATTCTTACACACGATACTATATTCCCGGCGAGAAACGGGCCGCGGCCTTTGAAAAGTGGAAAGAATGGTGGTCAAAAAATAGAGATAAGTAACGTGCAAACCACAAATAGAGAAAAAACATCTTCCCCCCTGCCGTTTTGCGCTTTACCTTTTTTAGTAATGTCATTCCCGCCAGATGCGGGTTTAGTTGATAACACGATTTGAGGATGCCATGACTCGGGTTGTGACATTGGCTTTTTGTGGATTGTGGGCACTACCTGCATGGGGGGCAACCCCCGATCCCAAAGATTTGATCGTGCCGCAGCAGGAGATCTCGAAAGCCCGCGAGTTGATCCGCCGCCTCGGGAGCGAGGTCTATCGCGAACGCGAAGAAGCACAAGCCGATCTCGCCAAAATGGGACGGATGGCCCGTCCGGCTCTGCTCGAAGCCGCGGCTAGCGACCCGGATCCGGAAGTCCGGTTTCGCTGTTCGCGGCTTCTTCCCAAAGCGGGAGCCGAAGACTTAAAGGCCCGGGTGGAGACTTTCCTGGCCGATTCGGAAAGTAAGTTCGAGCACGACCTGCCGGGTCTGAAACAGTTCCGCAAAATCGCCGGCACGGATAAAGATGCTCGAGACCTGTTCGTGGAAATCGTTAAGTCCCCGTATAACCTCGAGATGCTTCAGATGCTCGAAAAGGGCACAATCGAGGCGGGACGGGCGATCGCCGATCGCCGCATGGCGATGTGGAACATCGCGCAACCGCGGAACTTCGGCAGGGTTCAGCCAGCGCAGCCGCTCCCTCTCGCCGATATTGCTTGCCTGCTCGTTGCCGAAACCGCGGTTCCCTACAAGGACATACCGCGAAGCAATATGTGGAGCCATATCAGTGGCATCATGTTTATCAACCAGAAAGCCTCAACGGATGCCATAGGCGACAGCGGCAAGCCTCATGCGGAGGCTTACAAACGGATCATCAGTCGCTGGCTGGATAGCCGGGAAGATGCCATGGAATTGTCCAACATCACCTACTACCTCGGACAGCATTTGCGGGGCTTCAAAGAGACATTGCCGCTCTTGCGCAGAATCGTGACCACGGATGGAGTCGCAGGCTATGCCCGGGCCCAGGCCATGACCCAATTGATACAGCAAAAGGGCAAGGAGGAGATCGGGCTCGTCAAGTCGTTCTTGGCCAACGATTCGGTGGCTACCACTGTTTGGTTCGGCAACGTGCCCGGCCAGAACCCCATGCAGATGCAATGCCTTCTTCGAGACGTGTCCCTGGCCATACTCATTGTCCAGAGCAAGCAACAGATGACCGACTACGGATTCAAATTCGCCAATGGTGCGATCCAGAATCTGAACGCGGATGTTCCCAACTTTGGATTCTACGCCTTCCCCAACGATGAAGCCCGTCATGCGGCTATGATGAAATTCGCCTTCTGGCGGATGAAGCAAGCCGACAAGGATCCGCTTGCCGCTTCCACAACTCCGAGCGATATGACATCGAACGAGAAGAAATAAAAAGGCATGTTTGCCGTAAGAATTCTAGCGCGCCTTTGTCAAGTTTTGGCACTTCCCTTCTGCAGTGGCGGCCTGTTTTTTGCCGGACAACAACTCCTGCAGGGCGTCGCACAATTGGAGGTTGAGGGTCTGGCCAAGGACCCGGAAACCGCTGAGAGTCTCAGTGCTCGGTTGCACATTTCGCCTGCGTTGCTCTTTGCCGGCACTTGTGGTACGCTCCTTTATCAGGTCGCCGGTCTGTTTTCCAAAGGGTGGAATGGCATGACGCGCGCTGGTGCCTGCAAGGCCATTTTTGAAGGCCCACTTTTTCTGGGATGTGCATATCTGTTCATATGTGTGCTTATCTTTGCCGGTTCGGTTCAAGCCCATTGGCCCGTACCTCGTGAGTATTACCGGGTGGCTGGGGGTCTGGGGATAGCCAGCATCCTTTTGCTGGGCGCGGCTGGTTTTTTTGCCGAAGGCAACGCAGGAAAAATGACTGAGCTCACAAAGTCTTGATATGCTGTGTGCCGGATTGCGATCCGGCACACGAATGCCAATTTGCTGCAAGAGAATCACGGCTTCGCCGGCGGTACTGGAACAACTTCGTTTGCTTTCGGAGCGGTATTCACTCCTGATGCAGTTCGTTTTGCACCTTCTTCCGTTGTTGTTAGTGCCTGAGCCACCTCAACCCATGCTCCCTTGCGGTCCTGAGCCTTGGCCACAAGACTCAATGTCAGCCGTTTCTCGGCATCTGTTGGCAGACGGCCAACCGCTGCCAAAGTCACCGCTTCCAACATTTCGGCATCGCTCTTCTTTGCGGAAAGCAGTTCATCCACAAGCTTCTCCTGGGGTGTGGGTTGCGGAGCCCCAACGGTATTCAGTGCTCTCGGGTCAAAGGTGGCAAGATTTGCGCCTCCATACGATTGGTTGGTTGGCGCCATCCACAATTGTCCTTGTCCGTTCCAAGTAAAGGCACCATTGTATGTGGTAAGTAATGGGCGCACAGTGAAATACGCAGTATCGAGAGTGGTTGCGATTGTGGGTCCAGCCAGCATTTTCTGTTTCCAGTCGTCGCCCAGCTTCTTGGCCACGGCCGGATCTTTGAGCAGCGTCTCGAGAAGTTTCTCACGCTTCTTGGGATCCTTGTCTTCCGTGAAGTATTTCACTTCGAGGGATGTCGGAGGCGTGCCACGGGCCTCGAGCAGTACAGTCTTCAGAAACTCCGTGTCCGTGGTAATTTTGCCAGATGTGTCGATCAGTAAGTCGCAAGTGTAGAGATTGGCGGAGAAGTCGAGATAAGGCGCGATCAACAATGAATTCTCTGATATTGCAGGAGCAAACTGTTCGTTGATCAGCAACCTGGGACTATTCTTGTCATCCGGGAGCGTCACTTGCCAGGGTGTTGAAGGAGTATCTTTTTGCGTAAAGTTTAACGCTTCCCAGGAGCGCACGGCATCTCCGGAAAGCGTGTTCAGATTTCTGGAGAGATATGTCGAGTCCGCGGCAGCAGTGTCAAGAACACGTTGTGGTCTTAGTAACGAATAGCGTGCGGCGGGTTGACCCTTCTGCTCCACGTTTACCGCGGCCAATACAGTCGTTGCGGGTTTTCCCCCTTTTGTTGCAACCACGCGTATCAGTTGGATTTTGTCTGCAGACACACCGAGCTTATTGGCCAGGTGATTCAGTAGGGCATCGTCTACCGTCAACCAGACGAGTACCTTGGCACGTTTGTTGGTGTCCGGATCAGCAATAAAGAACCACGTTTCGACATCAGTAGGCTGAGTGCCGCTGAGATCGAGGATCAACCGCTTGAGGAAGGTTGCGTCATCCACATTTGCATCAGTTGCATTTTCACCAAGAATCACCCTTGCGGTTTGCTTGGTTTTGGGATTGCCGGACGGGTCGTTGGCGGAGGGTGAGCCTGTAGCGGCGGGAGTTACTGGCTGCCATGCGGGGTTTTCACCGGCGGCCGCAGGAACCAGGCCAAGGCCTAGCCCACATGTCAGCGTCATCATAGTCAACGCGCAGACTGCAATCATCTTGAGTTTGGTCAGGAACATCATTCGAATTACTCCCTCGGAAAGTTGGATGGCGTGAGTGGACACGAGGGAGGTTGCCATGTTTCCACCAGCCACGGCCTCGGCGGCTTGCGCCAATCCATAAGCCAAGCTGGTGGGAACCGCTGCCACTGTCCCGTGCGCAGTCAGCAAACCGGCAAGGGCACCACCCGAGAGCGTGACTCCGCGGTTCGTCAACCTCTGGGCAAGCGAGCGGCGAGCAGCGGCGAGACGGCTGGCAAGAGTCGCCAGCGGCAGGGAGAGCTGTTTGGCCACTTCTCGCTGTGGTCGTCCTTCCAGATCGCAGAGGACGATGGGAAAGCGGAGCTTGTCCGGTAATCGGGCCAGTTCCTCATCAATCAGCGGCTGGAGGTCCGACCACAATTCGGGTGGAGATACCGGCGGCTCGGGCATGACGTCCACCTGTTTTTCGCGTGACCGCCGGCGGGCTTGGACCATCCGAGCCTTGATCGCCGTCCGGTAAGCCACTCCATAAAGCCAGTTCCCGACTTGTTCTCGGGGCTTGATCGCCGCGGCTCTCCGTGCCAGGACCAGAAAGACTGCCTGGAAGGCATCGTCTGCCGTGGTGAAGTCGCCGGTAACGCGGCGACAGACACCCAGCACCATTGGCCCGTGTCGTCGCACCAGACCAGCGAAGGCATCGGCATCCCGGTCCGCAATGAAAGCGCCGAGGAGTTGGCCATCGGAGCGTTCGTTGGCAGTCCCAGCGAGAACGGCTCGCCGGAGGGTAGGCATGAAGCGGTTAGCTGGCCCGGTTGGCATGAGCACTCCCAATCTCGTGTCCTTAATGCTATTGCCCCGAAACCGCTATCCGTCCGAAAACCGAGTTCTCCCGGCTAAATGGACTACTTCGAAACAGGGTAATATTCGATCGGAGCGCAGGAAAAGCAGCTATCTCTTGACATCAACTGATTTATTACAATCCAAATCATGCCTAAGAATTGTAACAACGTAAGTATCAGAACGGTGAACGAAAAGGCGTCTGCCTATTGCATCTATGCAATCAGGCAGACGCCAACGAGAGTTTCCGATCCAGGTAAATCCAAACCTCATCTCGAGTGTCACTTCTTCGCTGGCGGTGTGGGAACAACGACATCTGTTCTAGGAATGACGTGTACTTCGGCTTGACCTCGCTTTGCGCCTTCCTCAGTTGTCATAGCCTTCGCAACCTCAACCCATGCTCCCTTGCGGTCCTGAGCTTTGGCCACAAGACCGAGTGTCAGCCGCTTCTCGATATCGGATGGCAATCGGCCAACCGTTGCCAAAGTTACCGCTTCCAGCATCTCGGCATCGGTCTTCTTCGCGGCAAGGAGTTCATCCACCAGCTTCTCCAGGGGTCTCGTTTGGTGTGCAGGCGGTGGTGGCGATCCTGGTTGCTGAGGTTTCCTCGGATCCAAGGGAACTCTGACGACATCTTCTTCGATGATGACTCGACGAGGCGGTGCCGGTGGCTGAGGAGCCTGGGGAGTCACCGGGACAACCTGCCACTCAACGACAGGCTTGGCGGGATCGGCCGGTGGCTGGGGTGGCTTCGGGTTCGCAGGTACAACGTGCACTTCGATGGAAGGCTTGGCGGGATCGACCGGTGGCTGGGGAGCCTTTGGGTTGGTGGGTATAACGTGGAATTCGACTCCAGGCTTGGCCGGGGGTTGAGGGTTCTTGGGGTTGGCTGGGATTACCTGCCACTCAATTCGTGGCTTAGTCGGATCAGCCGGAGGCTGGGGAGCTTTAGGATTGTTGGAATTGGGGACGGTGGTCACTCCATTCGGCTCGAAGATTCTCCATCGCAAATGAGACTGACCCTGAGCTAGTTTGGGTTGTGCCTCGAGCATCTTCTTCTTCCAGTCTTCTCCCAACTTCTTGGCCACTCCTGGATCTTTAAGCAACGTATCGAGAAGTTTCTCGCGCTTCTTGGGATCCTTGTCCTCCGCGAAATACTTTTCTTCAAGAGTTGTTGGCGCCGTTCCGCGAACATCCTGCAACACACGCCTCAGGAACTCCGTGTCGGAATCTGTACCCACGTCCAAAGCCACAAAGAGATCGAGCTGCCCGTCGCTGTCGAAGTCGGCAACGGCGACACCTTGTCCCATGAAAGGCTTGAACCAAGTAGTTCTATCGCCTTCGACTTGAACCCAGACGTCGTCGTTCGGCCGCGCTGGCATGATTTGTACTTTTGAGTCGTTGTCGATCAGAGTGAAATAACCTTGCTTTACACTTCGATGCAAGCGTTCATCATCATTGTCTGTTTTCACACGCAAAGCCCTTCTGACGTGCTCAACTCGTTTGCCTGTCTCCACATCCCGCACGTCCCAGATCACATTTCCAGAACCATGAACTTGTTTTCCCGTCTCGGCATCCCACAAGAGAACTTTGTTTGCGTCACCGGAAGCCTTCAGAAAATAGGTAATTTCAGCAGTTCGTGGGGTATCGACTTCAATCCGCTCTCTTCTGTGTAATGAATAGAGTCTGGCCGGTTGGTCTTTCTGATCAGCATTGGGAGCCACGGCCACAAGCAGTACTGGTCTGCTCCCTTGCGATGTCACGATGCGCACCAGCCTGATCGTGTCTTGTTGCACGCCAAGTTTTTTCGCAAGCTGGGCAATTATTGCTTCGTCCTCGACCATCCAGGCGATCACTTTGGCCCGTTTGCCGGCATCAGAATCGGTAACGAAAAACCAGGTTTCGACCGGCGTTGGCACATCGCCGCGAAGATCGAGGGTCAACTTCCTCAGGAAGGTCGCATCATCTGCTTCGGCATCGAGATTCCGATCGTCGATGACCACCTTGAACAGCTCGGCATCGGCTTTTCCCGAGACATTTCCAGCCGGAGCCGGGGCTCCACTGGTTGATTTTTGAGTGGATGCTGGAACCGGATCGCTTCCGGCCGCGGCCGGCACAAGACCGATCCCAAGGCCGCCACCGAGTGTCAGGGCGGTCACCAGCACCACGGCGATCATTTTGAGTTTGGACAGGAACATCATTCGAATAACTCCCTCGGAAAGTTGGATGGCATGAGGGGACACGAGGGAAGTCGCAATGTTTCCACCGGCAACTGCCTCGGCGGCTTGAGCCAGGCCATAAGCGAGATTGTGCGGGACCGCCGTTACAGTCCCGTGCGCGGTGAGCAGTCCGGCCAAGGCGCCACCGGAAAGCGTAACTCCCCGGCTGGTCAACCGGTGAGCAAGCGTTCGACGGGCACTGGCGAGCCGCGTTGCGAGTGTGGCCGGGGGCACGCCAAGGTGCCTGGCAACTTCCCGCTGCGACCGGCCTTCAAGATCGCACAGCACGACGGGCAGGCGCAGCTTATCGGGTAACCGGGCCAGCTCCTCATCGATCACCGGTTGAAGGTCCGACCACGCTGCGGGCGCAGATACCGTCGGTTCGGGCATGACGTCCACCTGCTTTTCGCGCGACCGTCGGCGGGCCAGGACCATCCGGGCCTTGATCGCCGTGCGGTATGTCACACCATACAGCCAGTTCCCAACCTGTTCCCGGGGCTTGATTGCCGCGGCCCGGCGTGCCAACACCAGGAACACTGCCTGGAACGCATCATCCGCAGTGGTGTGATCGCCGATTACCCGGCGACACACGCCCAGCACCATTGGCCCGTGGCGGCGAACCAGCCCGGCAAAAGCATCCGCATCCCGATCCGCAATGAAAGCACCGAGGAGTTGCCCATCGGAACGTTCGCGTGTGGTCGCGGCGAGAACGGCTCGCCGGAGGGTTGGCATGAAGCGGTTGGCTGGCCTAGTCGGCATCAGGAGAACTCCAAATCTCGTGTCCGTAAGGATATTGCCCTCAGGAAGCCGGGCGCTCGGAATTACCTGCGAAAAGATCGCGATATGTGGTGTTGGGAATAACTGCGCCTATTATATTCGCCTCTCGATGGTTTGAGATTACACGCTCGCTGGGCAGAGGAGGCTTCTGGGCCATTGCATCTAGGGATCTGGGTAAGCGGAACGCAGCCTCGACACCCCGGAGCAAAATCTTCTCTCCGCCCGCTTTATTTGCGGGGGGGATAAAGGGGGGTCTTTCTCACACCCCCAGCCTTCCCCGTAAACCGGGAGGGAGCAAGATTTAGAAACCGGGTCAGCGCAAAGCCTCTGACCCGGCCACCCAATCCCGCATTGGGTAATGTGGGATGACCCAGTGGAGTTTTTACAAAACAAAGCCAATTCCCGTTCACAGCTTCTCAACCGATTTGTGGCATGAAGCCATTGGAGAGTCACTTCTGATCAACGGAGTTGCTTTCGCAAATGGATGTGTACAGACGAACACAATAGCGACTTACGAACTTGAGCCAAAATTCAACAATTGTATTTTTTACAAGAGAACTGAACACTACTTCACTAATCTTCAGCACCTCTTATTTCCATATTTTCTGCCCCTCGTGGGACGCTGATTCCGCTGTCCGATTCATCTTCTTTTGTCGCTTGCGCCAAGCGGTGCCGGTCATGCGGCTATCGAAACCGGCATCCAACCGCCACAACGCATCGAGTCCAGTCAGTGCGCGCGGGCGGAATATCCCGGCGGATTGCGCCATGCCGCAGATCTAGTCGCCTTCCAGCCATTTTTAGTGCCCTCCCGGGCAGGTAACGATTTCCCAATTGGCCTCCGCGCGGTCATAACTTACGCAAGCATTCTTTCACCGCCCGTCGTTGTCAGCGGCGAACGGACGGCCGCGACGGCGGCGGTAGGGAATGCGGGAACCCGGAACTAAGTGGGGGTCACCCAATGAGCGTTCGGCTGATCAAGATCTGTCTCTTGGCCGGCTTGTGTGCCGGCCTGTATGGACTCGCCGCGGGGGACGCCCAGGCGTTCGGCGGCAAACTGTTCGGAACCAGCGATTGCTGCGACACGTGTGGTGGCGGCAGCGGCCACAGGAGCTGGTTTGGCGGAGGCCTGTTTGGTGGCGGTCGCGGCACTGCCGACTGCGCTCCAGCAGCCCCGACAAACTATATTACCCAGAAAGTGAAAGTCACCGAATACGTCCCCACCCAGGTGGATGAGACGGTCACGGTGATGCAGAATCAGAAACAAATCGAAAAGTACACCGCTTACAAGACGGAGTGCGTGCCGGAGACGGTTACCAAGCAAGTTACCGTCAACAAGATGATTACCGAGACGGTGAACGAAACCAAATGCGTAACGGAACGCGTTCCGGTTCAGAAGACGATCACTGTCAATGAGAAAGTACCCGTGCAGAAGTGCGTCACGGTCTATGAACGGCAGAACGTTCAAAAAGAAGTCACGGTTATGGAGAAGGTTCCCGTCCAGAAGACCGTGACTGTGATGGAACGCCGGGCCGTTCAGAAGACCATCACTGTGAATGAAGTTCATTACAAATCGGTGATGGTCACCGAGAACGTCAGCAAGACGGTGAGCCATAAGGTTTCCGTCCCGACCTGCGTTGACCTCGGGCCCTCATTCCTCGATCGCATCAAGAAGTGCTGCGATCCTTGCTACACTCCTTGCCCGCGCACCGCAAACGTGTGCAAGACCGAAAAGGTTTGCGAAACGGTTTGCTGCCCGGTCACGCACTGCAAGAAGATTGCCGAGTGCGTGCCGGTCTGCAAGACGGTTTGCACCCACGAGTGCGTGCCCGTCCAGAAGACGATCTGCACCCACGAGTGCGTGCCGGTGAAGAAGACCGTTTGCGTCAAAGAGTGCGTGCCGGTTCAGAAGATGGTCTGCTCTTACGAGTGCCGACCGGTCCAGAAGACGGTTTGCTGCTACGAGTGCGTGACCAAGCAGGTTACCTGCCCCGTCACCCGCACCAAGTGCGTGCCGGTTTGCGAAACCGTTACCTGCACCGTCAACGTGAAGAAGTGCGTGCCTTACGAGGCCACCCGCGAAGTGTGCGTGTGCGTGCCCGTCAAGCAGACCATCAAGGTTTGCAAGCTGGTCCCGACCGTTGTCGAGAAAGAGATTCGGGTTCCTGCACCTTGTGGACCGGCCGCTGCAGGTCCGTGTGGACCTCCTTGTGGCAATCCATGTGCGGCTGCTCCTTGCGGAAATCCCTGCGGCAATCCTTGCTGCCATAAGGAAAGCCTTCTTGATCGGCTTCGGGCCAAGCTGAGCTCCCTGGGCGCTCACAAGTGCTGCGCATCGGCCCCCTGTGCGGCTCCTTGCCCAGCACCGTGCCCGACCCCGTGTGCTGATCCTTGTGCCAAGAAATCGTTCTTTAGCGGCGGCTTCCTCAAGGGCCTCTGCTGCAAGAAGCACGACGACTGCGGCTGTGCAACTCCGGCAGTCGCGGGTGCAGCAGCCGGCTGCTGCAAGTAAAGAAGTGACATGAGCCGCCGGACCCCGTTCCGTCCGGCTGCATCCCCGGCCCGGGTTTTTACCCGGGCCGGGGCATTTTCGGATGACACTTTAGACGTGCGGAATTGGTTTGATCCGACTCACTTCGCCACGCCGAACTTATATACCGTTGTCTGCTTGTAGCTCTCGCCAGGTTTCAGAATGGGGTTCGATTTCTCTTTCCATTCGGGTTTGTTGACCGAGTCGGGGAACTTCTGAGGCTCAAGGCAGAAGGCGCTATACTGCTTGTAGACCGCTCCGCCCTTGCCGACATTAGAGCCATCGAGGAAATTCCCGGTGTAAAATTGCAAGCCTGGTTCGGTCGTATAGACCTCCAGCACGCGCCCACTCTTGGGATCGGTAACGCGAGCAGCCAGTTCGGGCCGGTATGTGCTACCCTTGTCGAGCACGTAATTCAAATCAAAGCCGACTGGTTTCCCTCCGGCCTTCTCCAGGTCTTTGCCCATCGCTTTCGGCTTGGTGAAATCGAACGGAGTGCCGGCAACTGGTTCGATCTTGCCGGTCGGGATCAGCGTGTCATCGCCCGGAGTGTAGTTCTTGGCCACGAACTCGGCTTCCTCATCGAGGATGGTGCCGCTCTTTTGCCCGGCGAGATTAAAATAACTGTGGTGAGCCAGATTGCAGATCGTGGTTTTGTCGGTGGTAGCTCGGAAGTCGATGACGAGTTCATTGTTGTCGGTGAGCGCGTAGCTCACGGCCACGGTGAGCCGACCGGGATAGCCTTCTTCACCATCGGGGCTGACATAGGTGAACTTCACACCGGGACCGGTGATGCCGAAGAGTTGCTCGCCATGCCAGAGCTTCTTATCGAATCCGGTCTTTCCACCGTGAAGCGTATGCTGTCCATTGTCGGGCTTGGTTACGGTGTATTCCTTGCCGTCGAGAGTGAACTTGGCATTGCCAATCCGGTTGGCGCAACGGCCGACGTTCGCCCCGAAATAAGGATGGCCCTTCAGGTAGTCCTCGAGTTTGTCGAAACCAAGAACGATATCCGCCATCTTGCCGCTTTTGTCCGGAACGTGCAGCTCAGTGATGATCGTTCCATAGTCGATGCACTTCAGCACAAGGCCGTTCTTGTTGATGAGCGTGTATTGCGTCACGGTGGCTGCGGGTATGCTCTTGCCGCTCTTGTCTTTGGATGATGGAATCTTGCCGTACGGCTCCTGCTCGAAGGCAGGACCGGTCTTGGCCGGCTGCTGGGAAAAGGCCATGGTTGTGAATCCCAAAGCTATGAGAAGAGCGGGGAGAGTGCAACGCATTGAATTCTCCAGAGCGATTAGGGGTGAAGACATGGTATGCAATGCTGTAAGCTAAGGCGAGAAAAGTCTTGTCCTGGCGAGCCGGGAGCGTGAGCGACCGGAGAGCAACACGGTACAAGACACCTTTCACAAATTCAAATAAGAGAAACGTTGACTATAGCACTCCGGTCGCTCACGCTCCCGGCTCGCCTAAACCAGGGCCATAAAATGCCTTCCGATATTCTCGATTCGCCCGATTCAGCGTACGAGCTAAACACCACCACTACAGGACCAAGCGGCAAGCTCCCACTTACCGATGACCTTCTCCGTCACGCTCCCAGCGGCGATTTGTTTGGCTGGTCCCAAAACGTGGGCATGGGCTGGAACCCTGCCCTCCTTGGCGGTAAGGAGTTCACCATACTCAGCACCCACGGCGGCCTTCGCGCAGAGGATGGCACTCCGATTGCGCTTGGCTTTCACTCGGGTCACTGGGAAGTTGGTTTACTGGTGAAAGCTGCTGCAGAAGAGTTCGCCCGCATGCGGTGCATCCCTTTTGCCGGTGCCGTGACCGACCCTTGCGATGGCCGCACACAGGGGACGCCCGGTATGTACGATAGTTTGCCCTACCGCAACGATTCCTCCCAAGTCATGCGGCGACTCATGCGGAGCCACCCGACTCGCACAGGTGTCATGGGGATTGCCACGTGCGACAAAGGTCTGCCGGCGATGATGATGGCTCTGGCTTCGCAGCACGACCACCCGACCATTCTGGTCCCAGGTGGAGTGATGCTGGCGGGCGAAACGGGCAATGAGGATACGGCTAAGGTACAAACGATTGGAGCCCGGTTTGCTCATGGCGAAATCACGTTGGAACAGGCGGCTGAAGCCGGTTGCCATGCCTGTGCCAGCCCTGGGGGCGGGTGTCAGTTCCTCGGTACCGCTGCCACATCGCAAGTTATCGGTGAGGCATTAGGTTTAAGTCTTCCGCACTCGGCACTGGCACCTTCCGGTCAACCGATCTGGCTGGATATGGCTCGACGCTCCGCCCGGGCATTGTTTCAGATGTCCAACCGCGGCGTTCGCACTCCGCACATCCTCACAGAAGCCGCATTCAGCAACGCTTTGGCCGTCTTCGCCGCGTTTGGCGGCAGCACGAACTTATTGCTGCATACCCCGGCTATTGCCTTCCACGCAGGGATAAAGCGTCCGACGATCGGGGACTGGACGTATTTCAATCGCCGCGTGCCTCGGCTAGTCGATGCGCTGCCGAATGGTCCCATCGGCCATCCCACGATCCGCGTGTTCCTCGCGGGTGGCGTGCCCGAGGTGATGCTGCACCTGCGCGAACTCGGATTACTCCAACTCGATGCTCTTACCGCCGCCGGCGAGCCGCTTGGCAAAATACTCGAGTGGTGGGCCAAGTCCGAGAGGCGCACTCGCTTACGGGAGCTATTGAAATCGCGCGATGGCGTCGATCCGGATACTGTCATCATGTCGCCGGAAGCTGCGCGTGAGCGAGGACTCACCAGTACCGTCACATTCCCACGCGGCAATCTTGCTCCAGATGGCTCCGTAATCAAATCGACTGCCATCGATCCTTCGGTCACGGATGCGGATGGCGTCTACCGAAAGATTGGGCCTGCCAAGGTATTCACCACTGAGAAAGCCGCGATCGCGGCGATCAAGGGCGATGGCGAGCTAAAGGTGGTGCCGGGCGATGTGCTGGTGCTGTGTTGCCGCGGACCAATGGGGAGCGGCATGGAGGAAACGTATCAACTGACGAGTGCTCTCAAGCACCTGAAATGGGGAAAGCATGTCGCGGTTATCACCGACGCTCGGTTCAGTGGCGTTTCCACTGGGGCCTGCATCGGCCACGTTTCGCCTGAAGCACTGGCGGGAGGTCCTCTTGGCAAGCTCCGGGATGGCGACCGCATTCAGATTGTCATCGACCGCAACAAGTTGGAAGGAACCGTCGATCTGGTTGGCGATGAGACAGGGGTTTACGGAGTCGAGTGGGGTAACGCGGAGTTAGCGAAACGATTGCCGCGAGCCGATCTGGTGTCCGATCCCGCCTTGCCCGCCGATACAAAGCTCTGGGCGGCGTTGCAGCACGTCAGCGGCGGTGTTTGGGGCGGATGCGTTTACGATCCGGAAGCGATTGCGGCCGCACTTCAGAAAGGTCGATGATATAATTTCATCAGGAGGGTTCCCATGCCGATCCACGACTGGACTCGCGTTGAAGCGGGCGATTTTCACCATTTCCATCAAACCTGGATACCGCTCATTGCAACTGCCCTGAATCGGGGACTTTTGCCTCCGGAGTTCATGGCGTTAGCCGAGCAGATCACCGGTCGGCCAATTCCGGATGTTGTCACCCTCCAGACTCGACAACAGCAAAGCGGTCCTGGGGGTATGGCTGTCCTGGAAACACCGCCCACTGCACGAGTTGTCAAGAAATTCGAACAGAACAATTACGCTAAAAGAGCAGACCACATTGTCATCCGACATGGCCGTGGGAAAGTTGTTGCGATCATCGAGATCATGTCGCCTGGGAACAAGTCAAGCCGGAATGCAATTGATGCTTTCGTCAAAAAGGCTAGCGAGATCCTGAATCAAGGAATACACCTGCTCATCGTCGATATGTTTCCGCCAACGCCACGTGACCCCCAGGGAATCCACAAAGCTATATCGGATGAATTCGAAGATGAGCCATTTGACTTCTTGCCCGACAAACCGCTTACCGTCGCCTCATATATCGGCGGTGATGCACCAATAGCCTACGTGGACTCTCTGGGCGTTGGTGATGTGTTGCCTGCACCTGCGTTATTCCTATCGGATTCTTATTATATCCGAGCGCCGTTGGAATCGACATACATGGATGCGTGGGATGCGTACCCGACTCTGCTCAAGGAGATAATCGAAACGCCACGGACTTTCTGATTTCACACTACCTGTTAACTCCGCATAGTATCAGTTCGACACTCTTGGCGATGTTGCATCGCGCCAAAGATGGGGGTGGTCATAATCCGAATGCGATCGTGGCCAAATTTTATCGACGTGCTGGAAGCCTGTGCAATGGTCTTACTTTTCTCTAAGCGATGAAGCCCGACAAAAACATTTACTCCTTTCCGGGGGTAAACGATTTCAGAACACGTTCTTCCTTAGCATCACCCATTTTTGTCACGAGTTTCACCCAGCCGATTCCGATTGCATACCACTGGTTCGTTTTCTGAGTGAGATCTTTGCCCACGGGCACTTCGGATTCAATGCGAATTGTTCGGAATTTGCCTGCAGGGACTTCAACTTCCTCTTCGCCACAAGAGACACGAGTTACCTTGCGGTTAACATCGGCGACCATCCAATCCCATTTTTCATCTTTTGTTGACGGGATTTTTAGTAGACAGTGTGGGAATTTTTTCTCTTGTAATCCTTCTATGCCAAAGAACAAGCCCTTCTTGCTCACGAGCAGTTTGCAATAGGGGGCATTTTTTCCCTCCACGAGAACGCCCAGTGTCACCACGATATCTGTACCACTCTTTTCAGTCGCAGTAATTGTTTCGACTCGTTCCTCGTTACCCCATTGATAGACCCATTTTGAACCGATCTTTGTCGGGAAGTAGAGAACGGGATCCTGTCCCTCCTTGGGGACTGGAGCAGCAATGGACGTAGCCAAGTACAAACTACAAACTGCCAGGAAAAGGAGCATATTTCGCACGCTTTGACCTCCTAGGGCGGTTAACTGAGATCAATGCTAACCCAACAGTATCCCGAAAGCAAAAACTACCTTTGAATCGCGTGGACATCTCCACAATTTGATTTACAACCGCTCCAACGACATGAGATGAATTAGCGCACCGTTCGCCCACGCTGATATCACCATCTCGACCACCCGCAACAGCTCCGCCTTTTTCGCGCCGCTAGCAGCCTGGACTGCCAGACCATTCATGAACGTTGCGACAAACCGGGCGAGATCGTCAGCGTTGGAGGCGGCAGGTAGGTCATTCTCGTCGATTGCTTGCTGGAATCGATCGCGTAAAGCAATCCGAATCTGGTTTCGTCTAGAGATCAACTCGCGACGGATGCAATCGACTTCCTCGCCGCACGTCAAAGCGGATTGCACCAGAAGGCACCCCTGTGGTTGTCGGGGATTGCTCAGCAAATCAACTGTTCCGCGTAGTAATTTCTCAACCACAGCCCGGGCCTTAGGCTCGTTCAAAGCTTCACGAACATGCTTACCCGATTTCTCCGAATAACGATCGAGCACCTTGTTGAACAGAGCTTCCTTGTTCCCAAACGCGGCATACAAGCTGGGACGATTAATCCCCATTGCCTCGGTCAGATCGGGAATGGATGTCCCCTCATACCCTTTCCGCCAAAAGACTTCCAGCGCACGGTCGAGGGCTTCATCGAAATTAAATTCTCGTGGGCGTCCCATGGCAAACCTTTTGCTTTTTCATCGTTGGAAAGAAAAAAACACCAGCCATGAAAGGCGGCTGCAATTGAATTGTACTCATCAGTACATAACTTCTCAAACCGGAGGTTGAAAATGTCCAAGAAACTCGAAGGCAAAGTTGCCGTGGTAACAGGAGCATCAAAGGGTATTGGAGCTTCGATTGCCACCCATCTGGCAGCAGAGGGTGCATCCGTAGTCGTCAATTATGCTTCCAGCAAGCAAGGTGCGGAACGCGTGGTTGCCGACATTGTTGCCAAGCGGGGCAAAGCTGTGGCCGTGCAGGCCGACGTCGCTAAGGAGGCAGATATTCTCCGGCTGTTCGACGAGACGAAGAAAGCCTTCGGCAAAGTCGATATTCTCGTGAACAATGCCGGGATTTACGAATTCTCTCCGCTCGAGAATGTCACGGCCGAACACTTCCATAAGCACTTCAACCTGAACGTGTTGGGTCTCCTTCTTACAACACGTGAAGCGGTGAAGCAATTCGGTTCTTCGGGCGGAAGCATCATCAACATCAGTTCGGTCGTCTCCACGGCGGCACCCCCAAACTCTTCAGTTTATAGTGCAACAAAGGCCGCGGTTGATGCGATCACGCGTTCGCTGGCCAAGGAGTTGGGAGCGCGGAAAATCCGCGTCAACTCACTCAATCCCGGCATGATTGAGACAGAAGGCACGCATACCGGCGGCTTCACAACTGGTGATCTCCGAAAACAGATGGAAGCTCAAACGCCGCTGGGTCGGATTGGTCAACCTGAGGATATTGGTCCGGTAGCAGTCTTTCTGGCATCGGACGATTCCCGCTGGGTCACGGGTGAAGCGCTCAATGTCGCTGGTGGCATGCGATAAGCAGGTAATTCGGAAGTAGGAATGCGGAACGGATGAAACGAAAAAGAAAAAAAGCAGATGCACCCAAGCTGGGTGCATCTGCTTTTTTCGACCTGTCAAACCGATCACACCGCGTGTGAGCCGTTCAAGCCGGCAGGACTACGGAGCAGCCCGGGGAATACGACCGGTACCTGATTGATCATCATATTCGCACCGACGACGACAAGTCCCCGAGCGTGAAAGGTTCCGACAACTTCGTCGTCCTGAGCGGGCGCGAAACTGCCAAGGGCTCCCACCGCCATATTTATCATCGTGGCATACTGTGGCGGATATGTGGAAGTGGTTGTCCAGAAGATTGCACTGGTTTCACCAACGAAGCCCCGGATTGTTCCCGTGCCGCGTAGATTCACATAAATCTGTGCGCCACGCCGGGCATCGGTATCACCCGCGGCAACGTTAATGCCATGATCGTCCGCGGCAATCGCGGGACTAAAGGCATAGTACTGAGCGCGGAGTGTGACGATTGGCTGCTGGGCGCTCCAGATTCGCACCAACGGCAGTCCGGTCGATTCACCAGTGATAATCGAGGCGTAGTTGTGGTTGAAAGGATCCGTTGCCGAATTCACCTGGGTGTCAATATCCGCGGCCGCAAGAGTTACACCACCGTTATAACCTGGGTAGGCCACGAACTGGCGAAGTTGATAATACGTCGGGGAGTCGCCGGTGTTGTTATAGCCGTAAACCTCAACCGTCGAGCCTCCGCTTGCCATCCCCACGATTACCTCAGAGGCAGCGCCGGTGTTGCCCCGAGTCAACAAAGGCCCAGTGACGTTGCCGGCTGCGACTTCGACGCCACCAGTGTAATTGGGACCAAACGGAAGAATGGTCGAGATGAGTTGCAAACCGCCATTGATAAACTCATAAACCTTCGCAACTCCAACCGTCCCAGCCCCCGTTCCAACGATGATGTCATCCTGGCCATCTCCAGTTACATCCGCGCTTGCGACATAGATGCCGCCGGTATAGGAATCTCCGAATGGAGCGAAGGATTGCATGAACTGATTCGAGTTGCTTCGAATGGTGACGAGGCCTGGCACACCTGGTCCAGTGCCGGTGATAATGTCGTTGGACCTGGTCAAAGAGAGAGGCATCACATCGCCGATGGCGATGCTCTCCCCCCCGGTCGTGCCGAAGTAAGTTGGAACGGTTCTATCTTCCAATGGTTCCACGCTCAGGCGCGTTCGTTTTTTGTTCTTCATGGTGTCCATATTAGTCTCAACGCAGCTGAGGGCACAAGGGGTGCACAATCACACACAATACTCAACACTTTGAGGATACCTGTGGTTCCGCAACAGGCAATGAGGAACAGATGAGAAAAATGCAGGTTAGCTACCCCTGTGCGCGGTGCGTGACGCCTCGCCGGAATGATCGGTTTATCGTCAATCCCGGACGTTTCCGAGGGATGCACGGAATCGTTCAACCGACGCTCTCACTTCGGCCGTACCTTCCTCATTTGAGGCCCAACCGAGAGCTTCGATTGTAATTCCTTCCAAATGTTTGTACGTGGTGAAGAAGAATTCAACCTCGCGGACATAGTGAACGGGAACATCGTCCAACTTGCGAATGTGAGCGAGAAGTGGGTCTTTGTGGGGGACTCCAAGGATCTTGTAGTCGTTAAGCCCTTTATCTTTCATACGGAAAATACCGACC
>Ga0207031_10035_pt1 | contig 34304 bp, 30 predicted proteins | sample Alteio_BWMinCont_37_FD_153278 | JGI IMG/M metagenome (GOLD analysis project Ga0207031, IMG submission 153278) | Enriched cells from forest soil in Barre Woods Harvard Forest LTER site, Petersham, Massachusetts, United States -... | ecosystem: Environmental > Terrestrial > Soil > Temperate forest >... | reverse complement strand
AATATGGCCCCGAAGTGACTTATGGTTCTGGCGGTGGGTTGTTCAAAACCACGGATGCTGGAAAAACCTGGAAGAAACTCACCGATGAGAAACTTCAGAACGGTTTGCCCACGGTGAAAACAGGCCGGATCGGCATCGACTATTCCCGCAAGACCAAAGGTCTCGTCTATGCCATCATCGACACCGAGAACGTCGGTAAGGGTACTCCTCAAGCTTACATGGGGCTTTCACTCGAATCGGAGAAAACCGGTGGAGTGAGAGTCGAAGAGACTTACGATGATGGACCAGGGGCGAAAGCGGGATTAAAAGCCAAAGATGTTATCACGGCTGTCGATGGCAAAAAAATTGAGAATTACGATGCTCTGGTCGAATACATTGCGACCAAGAAACCCGATGAGGTGGTGAAGTTCACTCTCAAGCGAGGCGACAAAGAAATAGTAGTGGAAGTGAAGCTGGGCTTGAAGCCAGGGGCGGATCAACCAGCCCCCAAGTCCATCACCACACTCATGCCAGGATTTATCCCAGCAGGTGGCCCCCGATTTACCCTTCAAAGTGGCTACTCTCCCCAAGGGTGGCCAAGCCGAAAAGGCCGGCGTAAAAGCCGGGATGGCTGTGATCGCGGTCGATGGCAAGGAAGTTACCAATATGCAGGAATTCCGCAGAGAACTGCGAACATCTCCCAAGGAATCAGACCCTCGCAAGGCGGGAGACAAAGTTAAAGTCACATTCAAGGAAGGAGAAAAGAAACTGGATGTAACTCTCGCCCTGGAACCGATGGAGTTTGCGGGAGTCGGATTGGGAGGCGGGCGCGGTCAGCCAAATCCTAACCGGCCTTACCTGATGGATTTCACGGTCGGCGGACAACGAGAGAATGCGATCAAGGCTCAAGGGAGAGATGGCTTTCAAACCGGCGGAATCTACGTCTCTAAAGATGGCGGCGACAAATGGGAACGCGTGAATAGTCTGAACCCGCGTCCATTTTACTTCTCAAATATCCGCGTTGACCCCAATGACGATAAGATTCTCTTCGTGCTGGGAGATATGGCGCTATGGCGGAGTACTGATGGTGGAATCAAGTTCGACCGCGGCCCTGGGGCAAATGTCCACCCCGACCACCACGCACTCTGGATTGACCCGCGCGACAGCCGGCACATGCTCATCGGTTGCGACGGCGGCTTCTACGTCACTTACGACAAAGGTGCAACCTGGGACCATCTGAACATTCTGGCTTTAGGCCAGTTCTATCACGTCTGCGTGGATAATCGCAAACCATACCGCGTCTACGGCGGGCTCCAGGACAATGGAAGCTGGGGCGGCCCTTCAAACACGCTTAGGAGCGTTGGCCCCGTGAACGAAGACTGGATCTTCCTGCACGATGGCGATGGCTTCGTCTGCCGAGTCGATCCCACCGATCCCGACATTGTCTACACCGAGCACCAGAACGGCTCCATGACTCGGTCAAACCTGAGGACGGGGGAAATGCAGGGTATTGGCCGCCCTGGCAACTCGGGCGGCGGAACACTCCGCTTCAACTGGAACACACCGTTCATTCTTTCCAGCCACAATCCCAGCATCTTCTACAGTGGTTCTCAGTTTCTCTACCGCTCCATCGCCCGCGGCGACAATGTCAAGACCATCAGTCCGGAATTGACCCGCACCAAGGCCGGCACCATCACTGCGATTGCCGAAAGCCCAAAAAACCCCGATTTGCTTTGGGTGGGGACCGACGATGGCAACCTGTGGGTCACCCGAGATGGCGGTGCGAGGTGGGATAACCTACTGGACAAACTGAAAGCGGTCGGACTCCCAGGACCGCGCTGGGTTGCCAGCATCGAACCAAGTCGTACGGCGGAAGGACGGTGCTACGTCTGCATCGATGCTCACCGCTCCGACGATGACCGGCCATATCTCTTCGTAACCGAGGACTACGGCCAGACCTGGAAACCGCTCGCCAACAATCTTCCGTCATTTGGTTCCACGCGCGTCTTGCGCGAGGATTACACCAATCCCAGCGTTCTCTATTGCGGAACCGAGTTCGGCATCTGGTCCTCCGTGAACCGCGGCAACAGTTGGGCGAAGATCAACAACAACCTCCCCACAGTGGCTGTGCATGAAGTCGCCCAGCCGACCACCGCCAGTGAAATCGTGGTTGCCACCCACGGACGAAGTATCTGGGTGTTGGATGTGGCTTCCTTGCGTCAAATGACGACCCGCACCGAAAAGGCTGGCAACGAGGAGAAAACCGTCGATCCGTTGGCCGCGCCTGTGACCTTGTTCACACCTGCTCCCGCTGTCCGCTGGAAACTGGAGGGTGGTCGCGAGTTCCCATATTCGAAAGACATCCGGAAGTTCTACGGCGACAACCCCTTCCTCGGTGCATCTTTCGAATATCTGCTGACGAAATCTGTTAAATCGGCAACGCTGAAGGTGGTTGATGTGAATGGAACAGTTGTCCGCAACTTCCCCTCAACGCCGGTGGAAGCCGGTTTCCACCGCTTGACCTGGAACTTGAGCACTTCCGCCAACCAGCGCGGCGTCGTCCCGGCAGGAGGCTACCGAGTGGTGTTGACGATAGATGGAAAGGAGTACACTCAAGCGCTTTTAGTCGAGAACGATCCCAAGGCCGACCCGCGGGCGATCATCACCTTCGACCTCAAGGTGCCAGGGGGCGAGGAAGATAAAGACGAGGAAGAGGTGGAGATCGTGCCGTTCATCCCGAAGAGCAAGGAGTGAGGAGATTGAAAATGGGTGGCTGGGGCAGAGGCTAAGCGGCAAGCTCCGCATTACCACTTGCACGTCATGCATGATAAATTTTTGCGTTCTAACAAGCCCGCACTCTGCCTTGGTCGCCACATTCTTCGGGAAATCTAGAGCTACATCGAGATCCTGCCGAAGAAGAGGAGGGAGAGAAGGCTCAAATAAACGAAAATTGTCTGAAATAAGCCGACAAAGCTCTGAGAGCTGCGTGTAGCTGAGAGTATCGCTCTCTGGTGTCGGCATGTCATCAGGTTGCTGCATTTCGTCGCATCACCTGGAGAACCATGTCGAGTTCACACTTGCTCTGGTTGGTGGAAATGAATAAAAGGCACTGGAACTGGAACTGCGAGCGGCACGAATAAGCGATGCGGGATAGTTTGCTATTTGTCGCGGTCTATGGGTTCATGATTTGGCACTTCGGGAGCGCTTTGCGGAGTTCCTTCACGCCCGCAGCAGTCATCCGTGTGCAAGTGATGTCGAGGTAGGTGAGTTGCTTGAGGGCGGCTAGTTCCTTCAAACCTATATCCGTCAACTTTTCTGAGTAGAGGACGAGAGTTGTCAGCTTTGTGAGAGTCACCAGGTCCTTTACGCCGGCATCGGTAGTGCCGGTATCGATGAGGTCGAGCTTTCGGAGTTGTTTGAAAGAGGCGACATGCTTCAGACCCACATCCGTCACCTTCTTCCCGTTGAGACTGAGTTCTGTAAGCTGCGCTAGGGCGGTCAGTTCCTTCAGTCCCGCATCCGTCACATTCGTTCCACCGAGTTTGAGCGAGGTGAGCTGCTTGAGGGCGGTGATTTCCTTGAGACCGGCATCCGACACATGTGTCTGGCAGAGGTCGAGTGAGGCAAGCTGCTTGAGGGCGGCGATTTCCTTGAGACATGCATCCGCCACATCTGTCTGGCAGAGGTTGAGCACCTTCAGTTGCTTGAGGGTGGAAAGATGCTTCAGACCCTCGTCTGTCACCATGCCGTTAGAGGAGATATCCAGTTCTTCGAGCTGCTTGAGGGCAGCAAGTCCCTTCAGGCCCGCATCCGTCACTTCCGTGCCGTGGAGATAAAGCTTTTTGAGTTGCTTGAGAACGGTAAGGTTTTTTAGGCCCACGTCTCCCACTTCCATCCCATCGAGACGGAGTGTTGCGAGCCGTTCGAGAGGGGCGAGTTCTTTCAAGCCGGCGGCCGTTACCTTGGTCTCCCAGAGGTTGAGATTTGGTAGTTGTGTGAGGGCCGCAATGCCTTTCAGATCGGCGTCCGCGATCGTGGCCGGGAGGCCGAGTGTTGTGAGTCGCTTCAGAGGTACAAGCTCTTTCAAACCTATACCTGTCACCTTTGTCTCGAAGAGGTCGAGCCTTGTGAGTTGCGTGAGCGCTGCCAGGTCTTTCATGCCCGAATCCGTTACCGCTGTCCCTTGAAGATCGAGCCTGGTGAGCCGCGTACACCTTGCCAGATTCTTCAGACCGGCATCCGTAATTGACGTAGAACCGAGGTCGAGTGCGGCGAGTCGCTCGATGGCGGCCAGGTCCTTCAACCCGGAATCAGTCACACCTGTGCCGTGGAGAACGACTGTTGTGAGTTGTTTAAATTGAGCGAGGTTTTTAAGACCCGCATCCGTCACCGTGGTGTTATGCTCGAGCCCGAGCGTAGTCAGGTTCTTGAGGGTTGTGAGATCGCGCAAATCTGTGTCTGTAACAAACTCTGCAGGCCAGGGTGAGTCGAATTTGAGTCCGAAAGGAACCTTTACCTCAGGAAGGTTCTTCAATCTGTCCTTTGGCAATTTTTTAAAGAAAACGGCTGGCAACCCTTTCGATGCACCTTCTGCACCTGGAATGAACGGCATGAATCCATAGATCTGCCGACTAAAAACGAACCCCCCGTAGACCGCTCCGAGTTTCTCATACGCGGCGATGGTTTCACTGTCGATGGGCGGATAGACCGGCGCCTGGGCGATGGTTTCATCATCCAAGAGCGTGATTACACGATTCTGCGCTACTGCGGATTGCGTGAGTGAAGCAAGGCACTGGATACTTAGCAAGATTAGACGAAACATGATGGGCTTGGGCACCTTTCCGCGAACGGGCAGGAGGTTCGTGAGTGCGGGAGTGGCCCAACCCAAGGCAGATATGGGTGAGCGACCCGGACTGTGGTTTTATTCTCTCTGATATAATAGCGTGCTGTCAACGACCGTGTCTTCAGTCTGACACGTCCAGAATCCCTGACGCGCCTCGGGCATATGCAGGCCTCACACACCGAAGGCATGCCGGCTGGGGATTGCGGATCAGGTGGAGGGTTGCGCGGCGTGCTGTGCGGCGGCCCAGCGATGGGGAAAGAGGTCGGGCAGGGACTCGCGCGGAGTGGTCGGGAGTCGGGAGAGCACGTCTCGGAGATACACGAACGGGTCAATGCTGTGGCGTCGGCAGGTCTGGGTCATGGTGTAGTGAATCGCCGCCGTCACGCCGCCCTTGTCGCTCCCGGCGAAGAGCCAGTTCTTGCGGCAGAGTGCCGCCGCCCGCAACGCTCGCTCGGAGGCGTTGTTGTCGATGTAGAGCCAATCAATAGTGAATGAATGATCAGCAAAATCCGATCATACTAGACTTGTTTCGGCACCAAAACCTTTACGAGTGCAGTATCAGTCGATTAACTATCTGTCGGCTCACTTATCGGAGCAAATAATTCTAGTTTTTGACTACCTGAGGTATTATCAAAAGCAACGTCCAGCGTGTTCTTCGCGTTCGCACCAACCACCAACTTGCCATTGCCTCCGTATGGTGAAACCGAGTTGGGAGTTCGTTCATTGCAGAGAGCGGCTACTCGGGCGATGATCGCTCGAAAGACAGATTTGGGAAGTGCCAGATCGGTGAGTTCCTCCCAATTGGCTCCAGAAGAACGAAAGCGACAACGGTTGGCTTGCCAGTCGAGTTGTAAGCCATGCTCGGAGCATACGACCAACAAATCGTCCACTAACCCAACGATCCCCCCTGTGGGTTGAGTGATGATACCGCGGATAAATCCAGAAAGCTGTGTGGTGGTATTCATGGACTTTCCAAAGTTACACTCCATAAACCACATACCCAAACCGTTCCTTGAACTGAGCTGGGGTCATTTTCACCACTCCGGCCAGTTTCTCAAGGCGGGTGGCATCCTCAAAATCGCCCTTCTCCAGGCGGATCATGTATCGACGGGCGACTTCGTAGGTTTCGCCGGCGACATCCACCAAACGCGGCCGCATTTTCTTGGTCTTGGGGTCGATCATTTCCTGGAACGGACGTGGAACCATTGTTCCACCGACGAAGGTGATGACCACACCATGGTCCTCGGCTACGGGCGAGAGGAGGAACTTGACCGCTCCGTAGCCCAGGTTGCGGGTGTACTCGGCATCGAAGGGGATCGGGTCAGCGCAGCGTAGTTCGTAGCCGAGATCCTTGTCTACCATGTCGAATTTCAGTCCTAAATCTTTGAGGCGTGCGGCCAGGAAGGTGCGTATCATCCGTCCAAACTCGATTTCACCGAGTCGGATGTGACCGAAGGCATCGAGTTCGATATTGCCGAACTTGCCAGGGTTCTTCGTCATCACCTCGCGAAGTTTTTCTTCGCCCACTTCTTCCAACAGACCTTCCGCGAAGATTGCCAGACCATACCCCTTGCCCTGGGCCTTTCGCTTGATCATCGAACCTATGATAATGTCGCAGATCAGTTCCAGGCTGACTTCACGGTTATTGAGCTCCTCGGCAATGATTGTGACTGTGGCGGCACAGGCTTTCCCAATGCCGAGTGCCAAGTGACCGGCCGCACGACCCATGCTGATGATGAGATGCCACCGGGTGGTGGTTTTTGCGTCTTCGTGCAGGTTTCGGGCGATTTGCACACCGTAATGCCGGGCGCTTTCGAAGCCAAATGTGGGAATGCCGGGTGGGAGGGGAAGATCGTTGTCGATGGTTTTGGGAACGTGGGCAACTTTGATAGTTTTGTTGGCGTTTGCATAGACCTGGCTGCCACTGAAAGCGGTATCGTCGCCGCCAATTGTGATCAGATACTTGATGCCGAGCCGGTTGAGGCTTTCGATGACATTTGCCATGTGGGTGGGATCTTTGGCCGGGTTGGTCCGGCTGGTCCCTAGCAGCGATCCGCCTTTCTGGTAATAAGGCGCGACATCCGGGATCGTAAGCTGCCGGACCTGGCTGATATCGCCGTTCACGAGATTTTTGAAACCATCGCGTATGCCAATTACTTCGAGGCCCTGATTGACCGCCTCGATTGTGACCGAACTGATCACGCCATTGATTCCCGGAGCTGGACCACCGCCAACCACAATGCCCAATTTACCACGTTCGGTATTCGCCATGGTGTTAACGCCCCTTATGCAATTGCTCTAACAGATCCCGGAGTAAATACGCGGATGAGGCCGGGACTCATTCGTTTAGGATTGGAACTGAGGGCTGAGAATCAAGGGTGGGCATCTTTCAATCGAAATCGAATGAAGATACCCGGTATACTTTGGGCGGGTGAATGGCTTACAAACGAGTACACAGGTTTTTGAGATGAAGAATGTTCGTTCCTTCAGATTTCGGGACGGCCGACTCAATCAAGCATTGGTTAAATTGCTTAAAAAGGCCAAAATCGAACATTCGGTTGATAAAAATAGCTCCGTTATCTATTCAATTGATGATCAACTTATCGTTGAGAATGAGTTGCTCCGAATAGTCCGGTCGAGTGTTTTTCCAAGATGGGCAATTATAACCTGCCCGGAAGGTTGGATCGCTGCGTACAAGGATTACATGTTAGAGCGAGGCATCCCATTCAAGGAAGAACTGCATGGAGGAGAGCTCTGGTTCCTGATCGAGGGTAAGCGCCGATCGCATTCCTGGAAGTTGGTTGATCCTGGTGTTTGCCCAGCAACTCTCTAGGGTTTACCGCCGTTCGCATCTCCCTCCGGATGCTGGTTTTCCCATGTCAGAATATGGTGCATCAAATCGCCTGGATCAACGTCCTGGTTTGGCAGGGGCCAGCCGAAACGTTCCGCAGCTGCGAGTTGTGCCGCGGCTCCCCGGCTCGTTGGATCTCCCCACAATTGCACAAAGCGCCCAATTGCCCGTCCCCGTCGGCATAATCTTTGGACGCACGACCAGGCGTCATCTTCCGTCCGGGCCGCTTCCGCGAGTAATTCCGTCCAGTCGGCCACCCATTCGACCAGCATGCGGGCCTCGATATCTCCCAGCCCGCGGGTTAGAGCTTCGTCCCGCAACACGCGTCGAAGAAGCGGATCACACGATGTTGGCATGCGCATCCCCCAACTGTTCACATCGTCCAAGGATTGTTTGAGGCGACAGTTCGCAAGCGGCGATACAGTCACTACAACCCTTTGCCAAATCGCGGTGTGATTCCCCCACACCACCGCGATTTACCAGCTCACCAATTCGAGTTTTTTTCGTGCGAAGTGCGGAGCGTATATCGTAATTACTCGGCGTTCGCAAGCGCACCTCGTAAAGAAAGTAGCAGGCACCTCAACGCGGCAAACCGGATGTGCCTGCCATCGTTCTGCCCGTATCTCCATGCTCGAACTCTCTGTCGCCCTTGTCTGTCTGTTCGCTGCCTTCGTTGCTCTGACGTGGGTGTTCCCTATCCTCTTGCGCCCATTCTTTTGGGGAATAGTGCATGGGCTGTACCGATTTCGCATCTATCATCGCGACCACGTCCCGACGGATGGGGGAGGACTGATCGTCGCCAACCACGCGAGTTACATCGACTGGCTCGTTTTGTGGATAGCCAGTCCGCCTCCAACTTTCTTCGTTCTCTGGGATGTCTATTACCGAAATCCGATCTTGAGAATCTTCCTTTCGTGGGGACGACACAACATTATTCGGATCGACTCGCGCACCGCACGACCTCGCGCTCTGCTCGAAGATCTGAAGCAGATTTCGAAGGCCTTGGATTCTGGTGGACTTGTCGTGATTTTCCCAGAGGGCGAACTGACACGAAGCGGCAATATGCTCCCCTTTGGCCGCGGTATTGAACATGTCCTGAGAATGACAGCTACTGAAGTCACAGTGATTCCGACTGCCCTCCAGGGGTTATGGGGTGGATTCTTTGGTTACGGCGGTGGTCCCGCACTGCGGAAATTACCCAAGAGACTTCGCCCGCGCGTGAGTGTGTGGTTTGGCACACCAATCCCCAAGCACGAAATTGTTTCCGCTCCCAACATCAGATTGGCCGTTCAAGAAGAGTTGGCAGATCTCGCCATTCTTGAAAGCGATCATATCAAGCTGGTTCACCGGGTCTTCCTGGCCAATGCCACCAAGCTCCGTAACTTCTCCCGCCCCTGCATAATCGACAATTCCACCGGACCTGCTCGCACGCTGAGTTGGGGAAAAACTCTGGTGGCAGCATTGTGCGTGACCCGCCATTTGAAGTCGCGGCTTGATGAAAGCCAAAACGTGGGTGTCTGGCTGCCAACTAGCCTGGGAGGTGCTCTCGCCAATGTTGCCATAGCCTTTCTCGGGCGTACGTCAGTCAACTTGAACTATACGGCCGGGACAGGTCCCGTTTGCTCAGCGCTGCGACAAGCCGGAATTCGTATCGTCATCACTTCCAAGCGATTCCTCATTCGTGCTCCACTCGACCTTCCCGAGGATATCCAGGCAATCAACTTGGAAGATGTTCTCGAATCAGTCACTCAGTGGGAGCGCATTCGTACTTTCCTGATGGCTCTGTTTTTGCCGGGTCGCCTGATCGACTACCTGCTGGGATTACACCGACACAAAGTCGATGATCCACTCACCATTGTTTTTTCCAGCGGCAGCACAGGGGAACCGAAGGGTGTGGTGTTGACCCACCGCAACATTGGGCACAACGTCGATGCCGCGGTTCACACAATCGGGATTGAGCCAACCGATCGTCTGTTCGGCGTTCTTCCATTCTTCCACAGCTTCGGTTACACGGTTTGTTTGTGGGCTCCGCTAGCGGCAAGGTGCACCGCGATTCTGTACCCCGATCCGCGGCAGGCAAAGGAAGTAGGAGAGTTGGCTCACAGACATCGTGCCACCATCATGCTTAGCACAGCTACTTTTTTGCGGTTCTACATCCGCCGCTGCCGAGTAGACGATTTCCGCACCGTCCGATTGTTGGTTTGTGGAGCGGAAAAGCTCCCCGTCAAACTGCAGTGTGAGTTACATGCAAAATTTGGCCTTATGCCTCTCGAAGGCTATGGCTGCACCGAGCTTTCTCCCGTCGTTTCAACCAACCTACCCGATATCATCTCGCCTGGTGTGCGGCAAAAGCGCAATCATCCCGGCACTGTGGGTCAGCCGATCTTTGGTGTGTGCGTCAAGGCATTCAGCACTGATGCTGAGGAGAGAACTCCATTGTCGGTGGGGGAAGAAGGAGTACTCTGCGTCAAAGGTCCGAATGTCATGAGCGGGTACTTGCACCAGCCCGAGAGAACGGCAGATGTCGTGAGGGATGGTTGGTATAACACGGGAGATCGCGGCTTGATTGAGCCCGATGGCTTCATCCGCATCACAGGCCGGGTTTCCAGATTCGCTAAAATAGCCGGGGAAATGGTCCCATTGGAACGGCTGGATGATGAGTTGCACGATGTGTTGGGAAGTGGCGAGCGAGTTCTTGCGGTGGCAGCAGTGCCGGACGAAAAGCGTGGCGAACGTTTGATAGTGCTGCACTTGCCGGATGTCGGCTGCCGGATGCAGGAACTCCTTGAAGAGCTTGTCAAACGAGGATTGCCAAACCTCTGGGTACCCGACCACCGCGATTGTTACATGGTTGAGGTGATGCCCATGCTGGGTAGCGGCAAACTCGACCTGAAGAAGTTGGTCGATCTGGCGACGGAATTGGCTTGCAAGGGATGAAGATTGAGTGCGAATGAAGGATCTGGTAAGCTGTTTTTTATGGATACGAATTGCTGGTTTGTGTTGTGAAACACCCCGGTCGCTCACGCTCCCGGCTCGCGGATGAGGGATATGGTAAGCTGTTTTTGTTGGATACGAATTACTAGTTGGTGTTGTGTAGCCTCCGGTCGCTCACGCTCCCGGCTCGCCCAAAACAACCTCAGTACAGATCAACTCATAATGTCTTAGGCGAGCCGGGAGCGTGAGCGACCGGAGTGCTTCACAACACCAATGACCTTCCTCTGCCTTCAAATTGTAACTCGCCATCCCCTCCGCGATAGTTTTGGAACCTCTCCATGCTTCGCCTCGAATATCGCAATTCCCGTCGTTCAGAACCTGCGAGCCGCCGGGAGTTCCTCTCCGCAGGTGGACTTTCCGCGCTTGGCCTCTCGCTTCCCACGCTGCTCCACGCCACGGAAGGTTCACGCGGAAGCGTGAGCAAATCATTTGGCCGCGCGAAGTCGTGTATTTTTCTCTGGATGGGTGGCGGTCCTCCTCAACACGAAACTTGGGACCCGAAGCCCGATGCTCCGTCAGAAGTTCGCGGCGAATTCAAACCAATCGACACGCCAGTTCCTGGCCTTCGGGTTGGCGAGTTAATGCCGCGCGTGGCGGAACTGACGCCCAAGATGTGCGTTCTGCGAGCCATGTCGACCGGGATTAACGCTCATTCTTCGAGCGGCTACTGGGTGCTCACGGGTGTGCCGCATCCACGTGGGGACGTCGAGGTTGCCGGACAATTCACGGCCAACGATTGGCCGTGCGTGGGGGCGATGGTGAATCGGTTTACGCCGCCGCGCCAGGGATTGCCAAACGTCATCACTCTGCCGGAGCATATCTTCAATAACCCGAACGATCCCTGGCCTGGTCAGAACGCAGGGTTCCTTGGTCGGGCATGGGACCCATGGCTGATTGCTTGCGATCCTTCGAAGCCCAATTTTGCTTTGAACGAAGTTGCCCCGCCGCCGGATATTTCACCATTGCGATTTGACGAGCGAAGGTCGTTACTAGAGCAGGTCAATCGCCACACGGATCTCATGGCGGCGGTAGATATTGGTCGCTATGGTGCAAATGTTCAGCAAGCGTTCGATCTGCTCTCTGACAAAGCGGCGCGAAAGGCCTTCGACTTGACTGCGGAGTCCCCAAAATTGCGAGATCGCTATGGCCGGGAGAAATTCGGGCAGTCGTGCCTGTTAGCTCGCCGCTTGGTCGAAGCCGGAGTGCGGTTAGTACAGGTCAATTGGCCGCGCGAGCCAGGCGATAACAGCTCTGGAAACCCGCTTTGGGATACGCATTCCAAAAACGCGGAGCGGCTCAAAAAAGTGTTGATGCCCCAGATGGATCGCGCATACTCCGCGCTTCTTGAAGACTTGGACGAACGCGGTTTGCTCGATGAAACGCTGGTGGTTTGGGTCGGTGAGTTTGGACGAACTCCAAAGATCAACGGTTCGGGCGGCCGCGACCACTGGGGCCGGGTATTTCCGGCAGTATTGGCGGGTGGTGGAGTAAAAGGTGGTCAGGTGCTCGGCGCTTCGGATCGCATCGGCTCCGACCCAATCGATGGCCGCACGAGACCTGAAGAGCTAACTGCGACGATCTTCCATGCTCTGGGTATTTCACCCGATTCAGAGATAAGCGATCCACTTGGCAGGCCACATCCAGTGAGTAGGGGACAGGTGATAGGTAAGGTGTTTTAGTAGCAGGCACACTCTTCATGCCCGCTACTATCATCCAGCATTTTCTACTTCTCTATCGCCTTCTTGAGCTCGTCGAAGGCATGTTCCGTTTCGTTCTTCACAGCTTCCCACTTGTCGGCAGCGGCTGCTTTCAGTTGCTCGTACTTCTTGGCGAATTCTTCACGCTTGCCGGCGGATTCTTTCCACTTTGTTTCCAACTTGGCTTTTTCCTCGCCTGTGGCCTTTTCCGCCTTGGCCTTCAACTCGTCGATTTTCTTGTCCATCTCTTCCAGTTTGGACTTCATCGTTTTCACTGCCTCGTCTCGTTGAGATAACGAGGATTTTGTATCCTTCGTATCCGAGAAGAAACCGCAACCTACAGCCAGACCCAAAACGCCTGCCATCGCGCAATACAACACACACGTTCGCAACATGGAACGACCCCTCAAAAGTTAGATATGGTTACAGACACGGGTGAGCGAATTGACCGGTCTGAGGAGTGGGTTACACCCATCACCACTCCTCAGCAGATTAGATACCATTGCGGTCGAATTATTCCCGAGGCGATCACAAAGTTGTTGGCTGTTGTCCGAGTTGCTCCAGAGATTTAACCCATTGATCGAAATGTGGACACTTCGCACGAAGGGCTGCCAAACCAATTCTTTCGGCTACTTGAGGACCTACGACGAGCTTTGCGCCATCATAGTCTGGCAGGTGGGCAATTATTCGTTTCGATGGGGCAGTATGCTTGCCATCGTCGATCAGTTCCGGGTTTGGATTGCCGTCGGCTATCTTTCGGAGTTCCGCAATTTGGTTTGGATGTTCCGAGTAAAAGTGTTCCATCTTGCTTGGGTCAACGAACAGCAGCGCTTCATACTCGTGCAATTGGATATAAGGGATGAAGTGTGTCGAGTCGGGATTGATGTCGCCAGCCAACTCCTTTTCCAGATGAATAACACGTTTCGTGGGATCAATCCGCATCTTTTCAGCTTCTGCCCAGCCAGGGAAATCATCTGGTAAGGCGTAGAGATCAATCATCGTTGAGATTGTTACTTCAGGGCGGTTGTGCTGTTTGAGCAGGTTCGTCAATCCACGTTTGAATGTGATATACCGTGTTACTCCACCTCGAAATTTCTGCTGTTTCTTGCGTCCAATTTCTGCGAGTATCGCGCCATCGAGAGAGACATCGAACTGGTAGAGATGAGGTCTCAACACATTATTGGCAAAAGTTTGTTCGGTTTGCCCCTCGACGTACAGATAAAGATGGCGCATCAGTGCGGTCCCCCGCCCAACACGTTCTTTTCCCAGAGTTCACTGAGGGAATAGTCTTCCAACCATGAACTTAGTTCGAGTGCATTGAGTCGTCGGAATTCGGATTCCTCTTTCTTCCGGTCAACAACAATGACTTCTTCCGGTTCAAAGAAATTGAGCAATTCGGCCGATTGTGTGGAGACAATCACATGGCTGTAGTGAGAAACTTTTCGGAGAAGAGCCGCAATCACACCGAGAGCATAAGGATGCAGTCCGAGTTCTGGTTCATCAATCAACAGTATGCCAGGCAACTCCTTTTCGGGCTGAAGAAGAAGAGTCGCCAAGGCCATCACCCGCAATGTCCCATCGGAAAGTTGGTGAGGGCCGAACATGTAATCGCGACCCTTCTCGCGCCAGTTGAGCATGATCTGGGATGGGTTAAGAGCACGCGGTTCGAGCACGAAGTCGCCGAATCGTGGATTGATTTGTTGAATGGTTGATAATATCCGATCGTACACAGGCCGCGTCGAAACGGTTTGGCGATAGCGATAGAGAATCGCTGCCAAGTTGCGTGCATCCGGACGAAGGTACGTGTTATCCTCAATGAACCCTGACAAACGAACTGGAGCTTCCGCAGATGAGTCGTGAAAATGATACACTCGACATGAGTTGATCAGACGGGACAGAATCTGCACTATATCGAAATTAAACCCTTTCGGGCTCCTAAGGATTGTTTCAAGATGTCCTGTAGCTCCAAATTCTTCATCGGGAGATCCTGGACGTTTGAAAAACTTCAACCTTTCATCCATGAAGAACAGCCTGTCGGTCGCTGCGTGAGCCAATTGCTGGCTTTATATACTCAAACCCCACGGTGAAGTGAATTGTAATTCAGAATCAATAGAGGGCGTTTGTTTTGACCCGAAATGCAACACAGATTCCGCGCCGCCAATACGTGCGATATGTTCTTGCAACCGTCCCTCACCCATTTCGTGGAGTAGCCTGAAAAACGAAATGAAGTTTGATTTCCCGCTGCCGTTTGCCCCGATCAACACGTTTAGCGGGCCAAGATCCAGTTCGACTTCTCGTATCGACTTCCAGCCCTTCAAACGGATTTTCGTCAACTGGTTCATCATCGCCCCCGCGTTCGTTTACCTTATCGCTCGCTCAATCCACCCACCCCCCAACACTCGCGTTCCAGCATAGAACGTGACCGCTTGGCCGGGTGTCACGGCAGGCTGTGGCTCATCGAACTGCACATCAGCGCCTCCATCTGGTGTCGCAGACAAAGTGGCGGCAACGCCCGCATGGCGATAGCGGATCTTCGCCGTGCAGCGGAGTGGTTCGGCTGGCGGGTCGGTAAGCCAGTTCACGCCTGAGGCCTCAAGCCCACTCGCAAGCAAGTCTTCCTGATCGCCCACGATCACGGTCTGCGTTTCCGGAATAATTTCGAGAACGAAACGCTTCCGGCCTGCGGACACGCCGAGACCTTTCCGTTGGCCAATCGTGAAACGATCGATGCCATCGTGTTCACCCAGGACGGTTCCATCCTTCTCCACTATTGTGCCCACGACAGCAACTTCCGGTCGTCGCGAGCGGACGACTTCGGTGTGGTCGCCGCCCGGAACGAAGCAAATCTCAACGCTATCCGGCTTGTCCGCAATGCTAAGTAGTCCGGCCTCGCGAGCCAGTGCGCGAATCTCGGGCTTCGTGTATCCACCAACGGGAAACAACAGATGCGAGAGCACTTCCCGCTTGATGCCGTGCAGGACGTAAGACTGATCCTTGTCCAAATCAACACCCTTGTGCAATTCCGGACCAGTTGGTGCTGTGAGAATGCGGGCGTAATGGCCGGTAGCGATGTGCTCGGCACCGAGTTGCTTGGCGAAAGCCCAGAGCTGCCCAAACTTCAGCCAGGTGTTGCACACAACGCAGGGATTGGGAGTGCGGCCACGTGCGTATTCGGCCGCGAAATAGTCGATGATCTTGTCGAACTCGCGTTCGAAGTCGAGAGCATAGAAAGGAATATCGAGGCGATCGGCAACGCGGCGAGCATCACCCGCATCAATGGCCGAGCAACAGCCCTTCTTATGGTCTGGTCGGGTGTTACCCTGGTCGTGGCCGCGCGTGCCGGTGCGCATGAACAGCCCGACCACATCGTAGCCCTGCTTCCTGAGCAGGACCGCCGATGCGGAGCTGTCCACCCCACCACTCATTGCCAGCACAACCCGCGACATTCAGACGCCTCCTCCTGTCAGTATAGAGGAGGCGGAAAGGAATGAAGTTCAGAGTTAGTTGGGATAACTGAGAACGGAGAATCCAACTCACGACTATTCCTCATCCTGAGTCGTTCGGGAGATTGTCGTTACATCAATATTCTTTTTCGTTCGTGCCACCGGTGTTGGGCCTGAATCTCCTGGGACTATTGCGGTCGCAGCGACATCATTGGATTTCGCCTGGTAGTTTGTCACGGGAGTCGATTGTGGCGATGTGCCGCTTTGTGGGTTAGTTGTGGTTCCTGAAGCGGATGGAGACTTCCCGGAGATTGTTGCCGCGATAATCACGCCAACAACCCCTGCAAGCAGTCCCAGTTTGGCATCATTCTGCATTACTATCCCTCTCCAAGCATTCCGAACATCTCCATTATTCTTTGAAATCCGAACGGAGGCAGTTGACATCACTCCAGTTTGGAGAAAACTCTTCTTCCACGGCCCGATTGCCCCGAAGAACGCGTTCCCGCGGCGAACGCGGTTCATTTTTCCCGGCTCGTACACACGGTATAGACGGCCAACTCGGAGATATTCACATGGGGTTCCCGGCGATCGTATCAGTCGCTTTTGTAATTGCAGCCATATACCTGATCGTGCGGGGCTGGGACGTGCGTCTGGTGCTGCTCGTGGCCGCGATTCTTATTGCGTTGGTAGCCGAGCTGAATGCGGGCGAAACTGATCGTTTCCATGCACTGGCACTGGTCGTTCGTGAGTTTCTGGCCACGTTCTCCAACGAGAAGTTCGTCGTCCCCATCTGTTCCGCCATGGGCTTTGCGTACGTCCTTCGCCACACCGGATGCGAGCGGCACCTCGTTCTCTTACTGGTAAAGCCGCTCCGTTATATGCGTTGGTTGATGGTGCCCGGTGTGATCGCGGTTGGGTTCCTGGTAAATATTCCCGTTATCAGCCAGACGAGTACTGCTGTTTGTATTGGCCCGGTCGTGATTCCACTCATGCGGGCCGCGCGCTATTCCATGGCCACCGCGGGGGCATGCCTGTTGTTAGGTGCTTCGGTTGGGGGAGAATTGATGAACCCCGGAGCACCGGAACTCCTCACGGTTTACGACAAGACAAAAGTCTCAACCATCACACAGGCCAGCGAGTATATTCCACCGCTGGTTATTACTCAATTGTTAGTCTCAATGGCAGTTTTCTGGCTTCTGAGCTTCTGGTGGGAGCGAGACAAATTGCCGGACGAACAAAGTACAATCGATGGGAAAGCTTCCACTCTCGCAACTGCCGAGGTGCCGATCGAAACGCGTATCAACCTGTTGAAAGCACTGGTTCCTCTGGTTCCGCTGGGGTTACTGTTTGCGGCAGGTCCTCCACTGCATCTCATCGAAATTCCGGATCAATGGGTGATCCTTCCCAAGGATGGGAAACGCGACTCGGCATACAACACGCGTCTCATCGGACTGGCGATGTTGGTGGGCGTGGCGGTAGCCGCGATTGTCACTCCATCGCGATCGCGTGATTGCGTGAAACAGTTCTTCGAAGGGGCGGGATATGGTTTCACGAATATTGTCAGCCTGATCGTGACGGCTACCTGTTTCGGTAAGGCCATCGAGGCGGCGGGGTTGGCTCAATTACTCGGTGAGTGGATCGCTACATCGCCACAACTCATGCAGCCACTTGCAGCGTTCATACCGCTCGGTTTCGCCGCCATCTGCGGCTCGGGAATGGCCAGTACGCAAAGTCTCTACGGATTTTTTCATGCTCCCGCGGTTGCTCTGGGACTAGATCCCGCGTCAGTTGGGGCCATCGTTTCGCTGGGCAGTGCGGCCGGGCGAACCATGTCTCCCGTTTCAGCGGTAGCGCTGATGTGCGGCACGCTGACGGGAACCAATTCGTTTACCCTGGCCAAAAGGGTTGCAATCCCTTTGTTGGTTGGAATAGCTGTGGTGGTCATCCTGCGGATGTGCAGAGTGTTGTGATTGCTAGAAAACGCTCATTTTGACGTACATTTCACTTTTTGTAACGACACAAGTTAAGGAATTAGTTAGGCTTCCAAAGCATCTTAATAATTTGGGTTCGTTTCGTAAAAAATGGGGTATATTCAATACTTATAATTATAATATATATTTATAAATATTTTATATTACCCTTTTTCGTCTTATGCGGAGGCTAATTCATCATGTTTTTTCGTTCGAATCCACCGATCGGTAACCGAGATGCTTGATTCGACACGCAGGTATGACTACGCTTGTTAGGCGACTCGCCTTCTCGCCCCTGTTGAACCCAAGGATGCCCCAATGGCTTCCGATGCGGATCTGGCCAACGAATTTTTCCAGGTGAAGCGTCATGGCGATATTGCCGTGATCGTGCCCTCACCGCAGGTGGAGCACCTGCCGGAAACGCTGCTGCAGCCGGCAGCGCAGATGGTGCTGGCGCCTTTGAAGGAAGATCCTCCGAACCAGATCATCGTGGACCTTTCCGAAGTAGGCTACTTCGGATCGGCATTCATCACGTTCCTGTTGCGCTGTCATCTGATGGTGAAGAACCGCGGCAGTGAGCTAGTGCTGGCGGGCGTGAACAAGGAAATCCGCGAACTCCTCCGCACCACCGCCCTCGACACTCTCTGGGCGCTCTACGACAGCGCGAACGAAGCTGTTGCCGCTCTGGGAGGGGTGGATTAACTATATTCCTTCGACATTCGACAAAGTAGTTGCGCGTGGTTGGAGGTGTCCGAGATGCGCCTTCTCTTAATTGTCGTGTTCGCTCTGGTCATTGGATCAACGAGTCGAGCGGATGATGCCGAAGAGCGCGTGGCGAGAGCGGTGGAACGTCTTGGTGGGATACTGACCCGAGATGAGACCAAGCCAGGGAAACATGTGGAGGGAGTGGATTTTTCCCACGCTCATACCGTTATAAGAGACGCAAACCTGAAGGAACTCGTACCGCTCAAACACCTCACGACTCTGAACCTCAGCGTCAACTTGATAAGTGACGTCGGCATGAAGGAGATTGCCAAGCTTGAAAACCTTACCACACTGAATCTCTCATTGACCGATGTGACGGGTGCTGGTTTGAAGGAACTAGCGGTGCTTAAGCATCTCACACATCTGGATATCAGAAACAAGTTGACGGATGTGGATTTGAAGGGAATTGCTCAGCTCGAACATCTCACATACTTAAACCTCAGCTGTCAGTTCACGCAATTTACAGATACAGGATTGAAAGAGTTGGCAGAACTCAAAGATCTAATGGAACTTGACCTCAGTTACTCAGGCATTTCTGGCGTGGGTTTCAAAGAACTGGCTCCTCTCAAAAACCTCAAGATTTTGAACCTCAGCAACTCGTCCCTGAAGTACGAAGGTCTGAAGGAACTTGCAAAAATGAAATGTTTGACCACCCTAAATCTTGGCGGTATGCCAACGACAGATGTGTGGTTGGAGGAACTTGCAAAACTCAAGAACCTGACCACTCTGCAACTTGATCTTCCGTTCATAACAGACGAGGGATTTAAGGAACTGGCGAAGCTGGAGAACCTCATGACGCTCATGCTCCGTTGCTTTGGCATTTTCCCAAATAGTAAATCGAGTATCAAAGTGACGGAAGACGGCTTTCGGGAACTGGGTAAACTGAAAAACCTCACCACACTGGATGTTCAGGGCTTAGACGTAACTGATGTCACGCTCAAGGGAATTGCACATCTGAAAAACCTCACCACCTTGAATCTAAGTTCGACTCAAGTAACGGACGAAGGACTAAAGTCTCTTGCACTACTCAAAAACCTCACAACCTTGAATTTGCGTTTCACGCAAGTGGCGGATGGTAATCTGAAGGAACTTGGGCAACTGAAAATCCTCCGCGAACTGGAACTAGGCCCAATACCTTTCACCGAGACGGGATTTAAAGAACTCGCACAACTGAAGAACCTTGCAACTCTGACGCTCTTCATAGACAAAGGTGCAGGTTTTGGACTCAAGATTCTCAGTGAGTCCAACAACCTCACCGCTCTGAACCTGTACTTGTTTAAGGCTTCAGACGCGGATCTGAAAGACCTCGTGGAACTCAAGAACCTCTCAAAACTATCATTATTTGGCTCTCAAGTGAGCGATGAGGGGCTTAAGCAACTCATGAATCTTCCCAATCTGACCATCCTGGAATTTTTGAATACCAAGGTGACAGATAATGGAATCAAGGAACTCCGCAAAGTCCTCCCAAAATGCGAGATTAGCAGGTGATCGACTTTCACATTGATCTCTGACATTTCGAGTGGATGACTGTCTGCCACTGGAACTCGACACCTTCTTTGAAGTCGAAGCTTCGCTTCTTTTCCACTTCGTTTGCTGGTCCCGCCCAAACCGACGAGAGACAGTCTCGAGAGGCCAACGCTTCGTGCTTTTGGTATCATCACTTGTTCAGTGTTCCTACACGTTTGCCAACCACCTCAATACTCCGTTTCGGAGATAAGTCATGGCCAGAATCATTCGAACTGTAGCGTTCCTTGCATTGATGGCCGGTTTCCCCAGTAGCCCCATTATACTCGCACAAGAGCCGAAATCGCCCGCCGAAGACGCCGAACCTTATACCGCTTTCCCGGATCTCAAGCTGCCGGGTACCGATTTCCTTGATCGCAAGCTGCCGCATACCAAGGTGCAAGAAAACCGAGCAGCCATGAATGCCCTGGTGGTGGCAGGAATTCCGCTCGATTTGCCGATGAACCACACACCTCTTCAAAAAGTTCAATACGAGCAGGTCCGGGAAGGTCTGAGATATTATTCGGCTCACACAAATTTTTTTGACAATGGGACTTGGATCCCGGCGAACCGCGATATGTACATGAACATGGTGGATCAACTCCACGAAGTCGCTGCACAAATGGCACCCGGGCGAAAGGATAAAGTCCGGAGTTACCAGGCCCGTGTGCTTGTGTTCAAGGAGCTGGAAAAGCTTTACGAGCGGCGCGTCAATGATGGCAGCTCTCTCAGTTTTGAGCTGGACCTGGTCCGTTTTCGACGATTGCAGGCCGAGGCAGCTTTGATGTGTCTGGCGGGCGGTGCGCCTCTGCCCGGTCTCGAACCCAAACCAATGCCTGCCAAGGCCGCCGATCCCAAACTTGACAAACCGCTTCCCGCCTACACCGCCTTCCCCAAGCTCAAACTGCCCGAACCACTGTTCGACAAGGATTACAGTGCAAAAATGGATGAGCTGGTAATAAAAGGCATTCTCCGCGATCTGCCCCAGGATCATTCCCTGCTCGAGCGGGTCCGATACGAGCAAGTGCGCGCGGGGCTTGATTGTGTCAATAAGATGCAAATCTTGATCGGGATTGGAAAATGGAGGGTGGATTATTGCCTCAACAAGTATCTCCAAATCGCCTCGCAAGTTTATCCCGTGGCTGCCGAGCTGGAGTCCACGGCTGAAGGCAAGATCCGTTGCTACGAGGCGGGTGTGCTTGTGCTGAAAGAAATCGAGGCCATCACGGAAACCCGGGTGGAGGCGGGGAGCGACCCCTCGTTTGACCTGGAAACCGCCCGCTTTTACCGCCACCAAGCCGAAGCCAACCTGATGAGGTTGAAGGACGAGTTGGCGCGGCAGACCGACAAAAAGGCGAGGGTCGTGGAAGCCAAATCGCCGCGGCGGAAACTCGATCCCTCGGTTTTCACCGATAGCGCTTTTCCCAAGCTGAGACCGGTCGAGGACAAGGACCTGGAAACATTTCTGGACACCGTTGTCGCTCCCATCATCAAAGAGATCGCCGTGAACCTGCCCAAGAAACATTCAGTGCTCGAACGACTCCGGTTCGAACAGGTTCAAGAAGGTCTTCGCTCCATCGACAAGATGAACAAGCTCATCGCCCAATGGAAGTGGGACCCAAATTATTTCCCGGTTTACTCGAACGTTACCGCCAACATCTACATGGTGGCTGCCGAGCTGCAACCGACCAATAAGGGCAAACTCAGGTGTTACGAAGCGCAGCTCGTTTTCGCCAATATGATGGAGAAATTCATCAGGGACCGTGTAAAGCTCAAGAGTGACCCGTCCCAGGAATCCGATAGTGCCAGGTTCTATCGGTTAGAAGCCGAAGCGCAACTCCTCAAGGAGATGGATGTGCTCGGTGAAGGGAAATCGCCATAGTGCAGCCTCCAACGCTTTCATGGTTTCTCACGCGGCGGAGCCAGGGGAAGTGTGAGTTGTTCGATCAAGAAAGCTAACCGGTTCTTGTCGAGTTTCACTGCTTCCTCGAAGGTCTTCAGACCCCGAGGATATTGGGTTTTGTGTTTCTCTCTTGATGCTAAAGACTCGTTTTTAACGGTTAATATCGCTCACTTCCCAACGTAACGCCGCTTCTTTTCGTACAGCGTCAATCGTTCAGCGATCGGACCGGCTTGCTCCGGCGCCGCTTGCCCGAGCGCCCTTCTGCAAATCGCCACTGCGTCCTCGTACCTGCCAATTCCCGCGAGTGCGGCAGCCTGGACATTGAGAACCCGCACGGATGGTGTCGTTGTGGCTTGAAGAACCTCGCTCGCCAGTTCGAAGGCGGTAGCAGCATCGCCTGGTTTCAAGTCCGCGGAAGTGGAAAGTTTCCAGGCTTGGTCCAGATTAGTCGTTGGCCAGTTCGAATCCATGCTTTCACTTTTGGCATAGAGAAACTGGGCTTCGGCAGTTCGATTGCTTGAATGAAGCGCAAACGCGAGCCGGCGAACTAATCTGGCCACCTCCGGCCCAGGGGGCATGGATTCCGCGGCAATCCTGACGGCACGATCGTGTGCGGCAATCGCCTCGTCCCACTGCTTCAACCTTCCGGCTGCTATACCCAGTTGACTCCAGGTGCGCGGTCGGCCCGGCTGAAGCTGGACTGCTGTCTGCAAACTCCTGAGCGCATCCTCATTGCTTCCTTGCAGCAATAAGACCTGCCCCATCCCTTCGTGTGCCTCGGCGAGATCGCCGTTGATGGCCAGAGCAGCCTGCCACTGAGCTTTGGCCTCATCGTGCTGACCCAGATCATAGAGGACTTGCCCGAGGTGGAGGTGTGCTTCGGCGGCCTGAGGGTGGAATTCCAACGCGAGGCGAAGAACGCGCAAGGCTTCGGGGTAATTCTTCCTCGAATATTCAATCAGCCCGAGGTTCTGCAACGCACTGAAATGATTGGGCCAGGTTCGCAGCGTTTCTCGGAAATGCGGGCCGGCATCCTCCAGTTCGCCGCGGTGAATGAGGACCACACCGAGGTTATTTTCGTAGTCCGGATCTCCCGGTTTGATTCGGACGGCTTCGCGAAAATGATCGAAGGCCCGATCGAGATAGTCGATATCTCCCGTTGCGGTATACTTCTCCAAAAAAAAATTGCCCAGCAGAGATTGAGCCCGGTGATTCTCGCGGTTCGCTTCAAGAGCATGCATCCAAATGGTTTGTCGATTCTTCCAATAACCAACCTGGATAATCGTAACGATAGTCAGTGCCAGCACGCAGCCCGTTGCTAACATCACTTGCGCGGGCATTCCGACTTTCCGGCGTTCCAGCAGTGCGGCCGCACTCCAGACAATCGCGATCAACAGGCCGACGTGTGGGATATAAACGAATCGATCGCCACGCGCCTGCAATCCCACTTGGACGAAGCCAATAACCGGGGCCAGTGTTCCCAGGAACCACAGCCAACCTACCAGCAACCATGGTGCCCGCCTTGCTGTTACGAGAGCGCAGACACAGATCGCCGTGAGCAACGCGGCGGACCCCAACACTGGTGGCCAGGTCCAGTCATTCATAGGGTGGGTATAAAAGACGCACAGGTCGCTGGGCCAAAATGTCTTTTCCAGGTACCAGGCATATGAGGCCGCCGCATTGGCCAGACGGGAGGGGATCGAAAGGTCTGCCAGCGTAACCACCGCCCCGTCTTGCTTCTCGGCCTGGACTGCCACCAGGCTACCGGCAATGGCCAGCAGAAACAGAGGTACTTTCTCCAGACCGATTCTCCACAATTCAGCAGGCATCCGAGCAGTTGCGTATGTGGTGTCATCCACTGCAACATTTCCCCAACCGAAACGACGCAGTGGCCAGTAATCCAGCAGCAGCAAAGCACATGGGAGTGTCACCAGCATCGGCTTGGTTATGAGACCTAGCACAAACGCGAGCAGGACGAAGGCATAATGTCCCACCGTCGGTCGTTCCGTGTAACGCACATAAGCGAGGAGAGTCAACATCCAGAAGAATGCACTGAGCACATCTTTTCGCTCCGTGGCCCAGGCCACCGATTCAACGTGAAGGGGATGCACCGCGAACAGGGCAGCCACCAGCAAACTTGGCCAGAGACGAGCAGTCATCCGCTTCAGGGCCAGAAACAGAAGGACGGTTGTCGCGATGTGCCAGAAAAGATTCTGTCCGTGATAGACAGACGGAGTGAGACCAGTACCAGCTCCGAAATAGTGCGACAGCGTTCCATCGAGTTGCAGCGACATCCAGGCCAGTGGAATCCATAACCCAGCGTGAAAAGTCGTCCATGCCCAGACGATGTTATCAGCAGTCAGGCCACCATGAACATGAGCATTGGTAGTGATGTATTTTTCATCATCCAGGTCGATGAAATCATTCGCCCACAGCCGCGCATAAGCAACGACGCAGAGCAGGGCCAGTGCAGCCGAGATCCATGCTGTTGAGCGTGTTGAGTTCAACATGATTTACTTACCGACGTAGCGTAGCTTCTGTTCATAAATCGCCAATCGTTCAGCGATTGAACCAGAATGCTCGGACGCAGCCTGCATCAGAGCCCTTCTGCAGACCACCACTGCTTCCTCGTACCGGCCAACTCCTGCAAGAGCGGCAGCCAAAACATCGAGAGCACGCACTGATGGTGTAGCTGTGGCCTGACGAACCTCGCAGGCCAGTTCGAAGGCCATGGCTGCATCGGTTTGGGACAATTCCGCCGAAGTTGCGAGCTTCCAGGCTGTCTCCAGGTTCCTTGTGGGCCAGTCAGGGTCGATCGTCGAGCTTTCGGCATATAGCGATTGAGCGTCGGCAATCCGATCGCCGGAATGAAGTGCGAAGGCAAGGCGGCGAATATAGCTCGACAGCTCAGGCCCAGGTCTTATTACAGTGGCTGCTGCCTTGTAGGCCCGGTCGTGCGCAGCGATCGCCCTATTCCAATCTCCCATCCTTCCAGCGGTCAGACCTCGCTGACTCCAGTTTCTTGCACTTATTTGCAAATAGTACTGCGCATCGACATAATCGGGTTTGCCTTCAAGCGCTGAGCGGAAATGTCCCTCCGCTTCATCCAATTCGCCGCGAATCAGAAGTGACTCCCCAAAGCTGCATTGATATTCCGCATCACCTGGCCGGATTCGGACGGCCTCGCGTAAGTGAATGGTAGCAGTTTTCAAATAGTCTTCATTTCCAGTTGCACGATACTGCTGCATCCAAAAACGTCCCAGCAAGGCATGAGCCCAGTCGTTCTCCGGGGTCGCAGCCAGCGCGTGCGTCCAGAGAGTGTAGGAATTTCTCCAATATCCAACCTGCACGATGGTTGCAATGGTGTAGGCGAGAATACAAGCCACAGCTGCTATCGTTTTCGACGCGAGTCCCATTCTCTCCCGGTCCATGAGTGAAGCCGCGCTCCAGACAATCGCAACGAATAATCCAATGTGGGGGATATACACGAACCGATCGGCCCGCGCCTGTCCACCCGTCTGGAAGAAGCCTATCACCGGCACCAGTGTCCCCAGAAACCAGAGCCAGCCGACCAGCAACCACGGCGCCCGCCGAGCCAACCCAAACGCACAAACGCTGATCACGGATAGCAAGGTGAAAGAGATCAGCACCGGTGGCCAGGTCCAGTTGTTCATCGGATGGATGTAAAAGGCAGCCAGGTCGCCTGGCCAAATGGTTTTATCGAGATACCAGGCATAGGAGATGGCCGCATTGGCAAGTCGCGATGGGATGGATATATCCGTCAGCGGCACCAGAGCACCTTCATGTGACTGTGTCTGAATGGCCACCATGCTGCCGGCAATCGCCAGGAAAAGGAGTGGGACTTTCTCCACGATGATCGACCGCAATCCCGGCATCACCTGGGCTTCCTCGAATTGGAGCTCGACGGAACTCCGACTGATGCCTGGGATTCTGGCCGCTGCTCCGACTGGCGCATCGGCATTCTTTGTGCCTGTGCGCCGCCAACCAAAACGACACAAAGGCCAGAAATCCAGTAACAGCAACGCGAAGGGCAATGTCACGAGCATTGGCTTGGCCAGAAGACCCAGCAGCAAGGAAACAAAAACAACAGCGTAACGCCCATTTGTCGGGAACTCCGCATAACGGACATAAAGGAAGACGGTCAGCATCCAGAGGAAGCCGCTGAGCACATCTTTCCGCTCCGTGGCCCAGGCAACCGATTCGACATGGAGTGGATGGACGGCGAACAGGGCAGCCACCATTGCGCTCGGCCAGAGGCGACCCGTCATCCGCGTCAAAGCCAGAACAATCAGGATCGTTGTCGCCGAGTGCCAGAAGAGGTTCTGACCGTGGTAAACGGCGGGCAAAAGTCCGCTCTCCGAGCCGAGAATATGCGAAACGGTTCCATCGAATTGCAATGACATCCAGACGAGCGGAAACCAGAACCCCGTATAATTGGTTGTCCAGGCCCAGGCGATATTTTCAGTCGTAAAGCCATTACTGACATGCGAATTGAGCGTGATGTATTTCTCGTCATCCATGTCAATGAAATCGTTCGCCCAGAGCCGCGCGTAAGCAATCTGACAGAGCAGAACCAGCCCGAGCGAGATCGATGCCAAGGAGCGTGCGGAGGTCATAATGTTTTCTGGAGTCGGAAACGCCTATTGCCCCTGTATCCTAGCTCCTCCGAGCAAAACAGATTTCACCGATAAACCGATTTAAAGACAGCCATACGATAAACTGATCGAATTGAGATCTCGGTGCCTTGTTAGGGCCTTGCTCATACATCCCACTTGAAAACGCGGGCGACTTGCCGGTTTTTCGGGAATTCCCATTGCCAACAGGGGATGCGTCTCTTATCCTTTTCCCAACTCGGGTGTGCTGTGCCAACCCGATTTGACAACTTACGCTGGTGAGCATCTTATCCAGAGTGGCTGAGGGGCCAGGCCCGACGACGCCACAGCAACCGGCCCGGTTGTATGCCGCACGGCATGCTCCGAGGTGCAGGTGCTAACTCCTGCCCGGCAAACGCTCCAATCCGTTGTTCCTATCGAGGAAGGGATTCGAGTATGGCCGGGGAAGATAAGATCTCGTGTGGGGCAACCCGCCGTTCTCTTATCTCACCGCATCCATCGGGCTTTCGCCCTGTGGAATCTTCCCTGGAATAGGCTCACCCGAAAGTACCGTAGCGGAAGCCGTCAGATTTCCGTCACCTGACATCGTAGCGGTCGCCAGACTTCCGTCTCATGCCTTCGGAAGTCTGGTGACTTCCGTTACGAATCTGATTCTGGGGAGCATTCGTGCCGAGTCACGACTTTGTCACTGGATTGAAGTGCCGCGTCTGCGGCAAACTTTATCCCAAGTCCGCGATCAACTTCTGCGTGGATGATTTCGGCCCGCTCGAAATCGCCTATGACTACGCTCGCGCTCGCGAATCGATCAACAGAGCGAAGATCGAGAAGCGTCCGCGGAATATGTGGCGCTACCGCGAGCTGCTCCCACTCGATGGCGAGCCAACCGTTGGCCCGCAAGTTGGCTGCACACCACTCATTCGAGCGGATCGATTAGCCGATGCCCTAGGCGTCGAGCGATTGTGGATCAAGAACGACGCGGTCAATTTTCCCACCCTGTCGTTCAAGGACCGGGTTGTTTCGGTCGCATTGAGCAAAGCCCGCGAATTCGGGATGCGCACTGTCGGCTGTGCCAGCACCGGCAACCTGGCGAACAGCGTTGCGGCACAGGCCGCGGCCGCCGGGCTCGAGACATTTATCCTCGTCCCTGCCGATCTGGAACGAACGAAAATCTTTGGGACTGCCGTTTATGGTGCCAGGGTGATTGGCGTCACCGGCACCTACGACGAAGTGAACCGCGTCTGTACTCAAATCGCTCTGAAATACGGCTGGGGTTTCGTGAACGTGAACCTCCGGCCATTCTATGCGGAAGGCTCAAAGACCATGGGCTTTGAGATTGCCGAAGACCTCGGCTGGCGGTTCCCGCAACACGTGGTTGTCCCGATGGCTGGAGGAGCGCTCATCGGCAAGATTCACAAGGCTTTCACCGAGCTGCACAACGTTGGGATTGTGGATACGCCCGTGACCACGAAAATGTATGGCGCCCAGGCGACCGGTTGCAATCCCATTACCGATTGCGTGAAGAGTGGCCGCGAGCGGCACAAACCGATTCGTAAGCCGAACACGATCTGCAAGAGCCTGGCCATTGGCGACCCCGCGGATGGCTATTTCGCGGCCAAGCTCATTCGCGAATCGGGCGGTTGGGCGGAGGATGTGACCGACGAGGAGATCGTGGAAGGGATGCTGCTCCTGGCCCGGACCGAAGGTGTCTTCGCGGAGACGGCGGGTGGCGCGACACTGGCCGTGGCCAAAAAGCTGATCGAGTCGGGAAGAATTCCACGCCATGAGGAAATCGTGCTGTGCATCACCGGCAACGGTCTCAAGACGCAGGATGCGGTCTTCGATGCCCTGGAACAACCGGCAGTCATCGCCCCCACCCTCGCGGCGTTCGAGCAATTGGCGGGCATTGCAAAGAGCGAAGCGGTGTTGGTGTAGTGTCTGGCATCGGATCATCGCCGGATAGGACTTATTAGTCATATAGGACTTATAAATTCCAGACACCAGAGGAAAACTGATGTCCATCAAGATCGAAATACCAACCCCCCTCCGCGAGCAATCCGGTGGGAAAGCCGAGGTTGACGTGATCGGCGGCACGGTCGGCGCTGCTCTCGCGGATCTCGTGAGAAAATATCCTGCACTGGAGCCAAAGTTGTTCCAGAGCGGAAAACTCCGCCCATATATCAACGTGTTCCTCAACAACGAGGACATCCGTTATCTGGATGAGATGGATACGGCTGTCACTGATGGCGTCGTTGTCGCCCTCATCCCCGCGGTAGCTGGTGGCTAGCGTGGCCGAACCAACCAACCCTGAAGAAGCCCCCGATGGTGCAGCAGTCTTTCCGCTGATCCCGGAAGAGCTGGGTATCCATCCGCTTTTGCTTGCAGTGCTGCACGCCTATGTTTTCCTCGAAGGCTCGGAAACGGCCGTGCTGAACCCCGCGGTTGCCGAAGAAGCGATGAATTACCTTGCGACCTACCTCCAAAGGCTTGAAGGAGATGACCTTCGCCGCGTGAAAGAGGATATGGTTGCTCTCGCCGGTTTCGCCAAGTCCGAGCGATGGCCTAAACAGCAGGTACGCTTCTTGCAAGAGTTCTTGAGCGAGAATGGTATAGGCTGAAGAAGCGAAAAGATGCGGCGGCCTCGATTTTTATTCTCAAAAACCATGCTCGATCCCAACCCACTCGAACGTTATTCCCGCCAGATGCGTTTTCCCGGTCTCGGCAAGACCGGGCAGCAGAAGCTTCTGGCCGCGCGCGTCACGCTTTGCGGCTGTGGAGCACTCGGCACGGTGCTGGCCAATACACTCGTGCGCGCGGGGGTAGGATTCGTCCGCGTCATCGACCGCGATTTCGTGGAACCGAGCAACCTGCAACGCCAAGTGCTGTTCGATGAATCAGATGTGGCGAATAACTTGCCCAAGGCCGAAGCTGCCGCTGTAAAATTGCGGCAGATCAATTCTTCGGTAACCATCGAACCGATCGTGGCCGACATCAATCGCACCAACATCGAGGGATTCTGCAAGGATGCCGACCTGATTCTCGATGGCAGCGATAATTTTGAGATCCGCTATCTCATTAACGATGTTTCTATTAAGCATAACAAGCCGTGGGTGTACGGTGGTGCAGTCGGCAGCCAGGGGATGAGCATGACCATCGTCCCCGGTGAAACTCCATGCCTCCGTTGCGTCTTTGAAGCAGCCCCGGCTCCGGGTGAGACTGGAACGTGCGAAACGGCGGGCGTACTGGCCCCGGCAGTGAGCATTGTCGCCAGTTATCAAGCTGCCGAAGCGATCAAGATCCTCTCGGGCAACCTGGCAGCGGTGAATCGCGAATTACTCTCACTCGATGTATGGGAAAACACCAATCGACGGGTGAAGATCGCACCTCTCAAAGGCCGCAAGGGCAAGTGTCCCTGTTGCGCGGAGCGAAGCTTCGAGTGGCTCGAAGGCGAACACGGAACTCAAACAACCACCCTGTGCGGACGAAATGCCGTGCAGGTTTCGCATCGCGCGAGCAATGGCAAACTCGATTTCGAGTTCTTGGCCGGAGTCTTGAAGCACTCCGGAACCGTGAGCTTCAACAAGTTCCTGCTCAAGTTCCAATTGATCGAGAACAGCGATCCCTTCGAATTCACTGTCTTCCCGGACGGCCGGGCCATCATCAAGGGGACAAGCGATACGGACAAGGCGAGGACGCTTTATGCGAAGTATGTGGGACACTGAGTCCGCAAGGCGGAGTGCGGAGATGGTATGATGAGAAGGTCGCTCGCGCGGAGATGCCAATGAATACTACAACTCGGAAGGCGAAAAAACCGAAAGCTGGGAAGCCATTACCACCGGCAATTCCGCCATTACCTGTTCGTCGGTTCACTGTTGATGAATACCACCGCATGATTGAGACGAGAATCCTAATAGACCGCGAACCTTACGAACTCATTCACGGCTGGATTGTGCAAAAAATGGTTCTCAACCCTCCACATAACTACGCTGTAAACGCCCTCAATGAACTCTTTGGGTTAATGCGCGGCCCAAAGGCGACCGTACGTATCCAACAACCGATCACAACAACCGACAGCGAACCAGAACCCGATGTGGTAATCGCAGCGGGGACAAGAGCTGATTATGCAGATCGTAACCCATTGCCCTCCGAAGTCCACGTTCTCGTAGAAGTCGCCGATAGTTCATTGAAGAACGACCAGACTACCAAGCTGGAACTCTATGCCGAAGCAAAAATACGACTGTATTGGATTGTGAACTTAGTCGATCGCCGCGTTGATGTGTACACGGAGCCTAACGGCGGGAAAAAGCCGGCTTATAAACTACACAAGGACTACACAATCAACGATTCGGTGCCTCTGTTTATCGGTGGGAAAGAAATGGGAGTCATCCCGGTCAAGGAACTGATGCCTTGATCTGGTTTGCTCAGTGTTAGGAGGTGCGTTATGCCAGAGATAGTTTTGACGGAAGAACAGGCTAAACAAATAACCGCATCATTTGTCCGTGTGACGGTGAAAGATTCCACGGGCAAAGTGCTTGGATATGTGGAACCCGCTTTGTCGCCTGAATTCCTGGCGGAATTGAAGCGACGAACAGCGTCACCAGGCCCGCGTTACTCAGGTAGCCATGTCCAGGCAAGACTTGCGGCCCTACAGCTTGAGTGGGATCGTACTGGTGGGTTTGATATCAGCCACATGAAAGCTTTTCTCGATAGTTTGGAGCAAACCGATCCCCTGAAATATGGCCCTAAGAGGGCTGTCGCTCGAACAAACTGATTCGCCTGGTATCGCTGACTCGCCATGATCTACTTCGATAACGCCTCCACGAGTTTCCCGAAGCCCGAGGGTGTTTACTCCGCTCTCGATCACTTCGCGCGCCACACGCTGGCCAATCCCGGCCGGGCGGGGCACAAGATGGCCCTTGCCGCGGAACACAAACTGGATGAAGGCCGTCACCGGCTCAATCAATTCTTCAATGGCCGCAAACCGGAACACTGGGTCTTCACCCTCAACTGCACCGATGCCCTCAACATGGCCATCAAGGGTGTGTTGAACGAGGGCGACCACGTCATCACCTCGGACCTCGAACACAACAGCATCTCCCGGCCACTTGTAGCGATGGCCGATGCCAAACGGATTACGCTCACCCGCATCTCCGCCGATGCGGGCGGCACCATCGATCCTGCTTCCATCGCCGCAGCGTTCACGGGCAAAACCAAACTGGCAGCCATCACCCACGCCAGCAACGTGCTGGGAACGGTCCAGCCGATCGCAGAAATTGGTAAACTCGTCCGGGAAAGAGGTGCCCTTTTCTTGGTGGATGCCGCGCAAACCGCAGGAGTGGTTCCGTTAGATGTACAGACGTTCTCAATCGACTTGCTGGCACTACCTGGTCATAAATCGCTCTTCGGACCCACAGGAACAGGTGCACTGTATGTCGGCCCCCGCGCGCATCTGCGAGCCTGGCGCGAGGGCGGTACCGGGGGCGATTCTTCCACGCCGACACAACCAACGGATTTTCCCTATTTCCTGGAAGGCGGCACTCCGAACGTGCTCGGTGTGGCAGGGTTGATTGCCGGGCTCGATTTCGTGGAAGAGGGAGGATTGGATGCCATCCGGCATCACGAGATCGAATTGTGCGATCGCCTGCGTCTGGCCTTGGCGGAGTTGCCGGGCTTCGATGTATTTGGCCACGGCGATCCTTCGCGGCGAGTCGGCACGGTCAGCTTCCGGTGCGAGATGATCCCGCCCCTCGATTTGGGCAACATTCTCGACCAATCCTTCGATATCGCCGTGCGGCCCGGTCTGCACTGCGCTCCTTATGTCCACAAAGCGATCGGTTCATTCCCGGATGGGCTGGTGCGTGTCAGCCCGGGACCATTCAATACAGTTGCCGAGATTGATTCCCTTGTTCACGCTCTTCGGGAAGTTACTGCCGGGATTTAGTGGCAATTCTCCATTGATTATCCTACCTTTAACGCTTACCCCGTCAGTCGGGATGGTTTCACGTGTGCCAAGGGGCACCAATTCCAAGCAGGAGTATCGCTCCATGATGCGACCCGTTCTCTTTGCCGCCGCGGTGATTGCACTGGTTGCACCGGTGCGCGCGGCAGATCCAGATCTCTCTGGAAACTGGTTAGTCAGTTACACCCAACGAGGAGGCCTTGAGCAAACTTTCGCCATCGTCAAGGTGGAAGTGAAGGATGGGAAAGCGACTGCCTCCACGCTTTATACCCCATTCAAAGGCTTGCAGATCAACGTAACCGGCGTCGAGCTGGTCGATAGGAAGACGGTTAAATTCAACACCAGCGTGGGCTGGTCATTTGAGGGTAATCTGGAAGCTGGTGGCAAAGCCGCATTGGGAAGTCTGGGCGTGGATGCGGCACCTAATAGAGCCAGATTGACTCGCACCGACAAGACAGAGCTGACTCCTGAGGAGGCAATTGTCCGAACGACTCCTCCACCAGCAGCCGCCGAGTCCCAAAAGTTGATGACCTCGGTTAACCAACTGCGTTTCCAAGCAAGTCGGGAAAAGGATGCCGAGAAGAGGAAAGAACTGACTGAGAAAGCCGACGTAGCCCAGAAGGATGTCGATGAGAGAGTTCCAGGCCTGCTCAGAGAGGTAGTAGCCAAGCATGCGGATACGCCATTTGCCCAGGATGCCGCGATGGATCTGCTGCGAAGTGGCATGAAGTTCAAAGTAACCCCAGACGAAGCCAAGAACCTATTCGCAGGCATCGAAAGGTCAGCAGCACCCTACGGCACCAGGTATCTCCATGCAACAGCCGGTCAAATGCTGGAGACTCTTGCTTCTCAGAAGGGAATGGAAACAGTTGCCGTCGGCATTGGGGAAGGATTGAGCAAAGCATTTACCGACAACGATCCACCCGCATACCAGTCGCAGGTATTAAGCGCTTATAAGACAGCACTGGAAACTTCGTCCGTGCCGAACAAGGATGTCACGTTGAAGACAATCTCGGCTAACCTGGAGAAGATTGAAGGCAAGATCGACGCGGAATATCTGAAAACGGTCCCACCTTTCAAGCCACTCACCTTTGCTGGACGGAAGGATAAGGCGGCAAACCAGGTCGTTGTGATGGAGTTGTTCACGGGGGCCCAATGCCCACCATGCGTTGCAGCCGATGTGGCTTTTGATGCTCTCCAAAAATCCTACAAGCCAACCGAACTGGTACTGATCCAGTATCACCTCCATATCCCCGGCCCCGATCCGTTGACTAACTCAGATACTGTGGCTCGTTCGAGGTTTTACAGTGTAAACAGCACCCCAACCACGCTATTTAACGGCAAGTCAAAGGCCCCTGGTGGCGGTGCGATGGCCGGTGCCGAGGGGAAATTCAAGCAGTACACGGACATCATCGACCCACTTCTGGAGAAGACCACAGACGTAAAGATTACCGGCAAGGCTCATCAAACCGGCGAAAAAGTAAATCTTGCCGTTGAAGTGACAGGTGCGGATGGCGAGGAGATGAAACTCCGACTGCTGGTTGTCGAGGAGACCATTAAATACGTGGGTGGGAATCAGCTTCGATTCCACCATCAAGTGGTCCGGGCCATTCCTGGCGGTATCGATGGAGTGGCCATCAAGGACAAGTCATTCAAGCATGCCGAAACAGTTGACTTGGCGAATGTTCGCAAGGAGCTTTCCGCATACCTGGATGATTTTGCCAAGGCGCGGCCGTGAAGAACAACAAAGAGCGGGAATCGATCAC
>Ga0207031_10016_pt1 | contig 36490 bp, 31 predicted proteins | sample Alteio_BWMinCont_37_FD_153278 | JGI IMG/M metagenome (GOLD analysis project Ga0207031, IMG submission 153278) | Enriched cells from forest soil in Barre Woods Harvard Forest LTER site, Petersham, Massachusetts, United States -... | ecosystem: Environmental > Terrestrial > Soil > Temperate forest >... | reverse complement strand
TTGTAGGAAAAGCCGTTCGTGGTGTTAGAGAGAAACGCGGTCGATTTTACTTCCGAGTTCACCGCTTGGGTGAAGACGTCATTAAAGGCCAAGCGAAACACGTAGGAGCTGAGGTAATCGATGTTGGCGACTCCGCGGAAGTTGTGGCCAAACTCGCCTTCGCCATTCAAGCGCGCTTCTTCACCGCCCTGATTTACGGGAGGATTTCCCACACCGCGGTCGAGCACGCCGAAATAATTTATATCAATAAATGAAGTAGCATTTGGCTGAGCCCGGAATTCACCCTGCGGCGCCCAGCCCCGGGCGGAGAAGTATTCCGCACCAACGTGAGCGTCCATGCTGCGATTGATGGCCCAGAACAAGGATTCGCCCAGGATCGTGCCTTTGATCGATGACGTTCCGAAGTTAGGAATCAGGAATCCAGATTGTCGCGGAACGCGCTGTGCGGGCAGGGTTGCGAAAGGAAAATAAAGAACAGGAATGCCTCGAATCCCGAAAGTGCTGTGGTAAATCTTGGCTGTTCCGCCAACGTTGACGACAACCTTGTTGGCATTGAACTGCCATCGGGGGCGAGGCAACTCACAGGTCGTCACCGTGCCGTCATAGACCATGTAATGGTCGGGGCTGGTCTTCTCCACCACTTTTCCAGTGAAGAAAAAAGGGTTTGAGGAGGTCAACGCAAGCCTGGTTCCTCGCGTGCGGACGCCAATGCTGCCGGTCACGTTCTCGAAGCGCCCGCTTTCCGCGCGAACATTGTAAGTGCCATGGCTGGCCTGAATATGTTCGTCGTTGGGTCCGCCTTCGAGCACCACATGGCCATCCGCTGTGGCCTGCCCCTTGTCGGCGTCGTACGTGACTTCATCGCCGCGCAGGATGTAGACGCCATCATGAATTTCAGCCTTACCGTGCAACTTATAGATGGAGCCAATCTTTTCCTGCGTGGTGGCGATTATTGTGACCTCTTCCTCCTTCGGCGCGGAGGGAGAATTAGGCAGGCTTTGAGCTGGATTGGCGGTGGTTTCGGGGGCGAGCAACTGGCTGGTAACTAACGGATGCGCCAGGAATAGATGACAAACCAACGCCGCCGTGATAAGGAATCGATTGCGGGAAGTCATCGGGAAGCGCACGAACTCTCCGGCTTAAAGTTCGTGCCGGGTACCGTGAAGTTAGCACGGTGCTGGCCTGAGAGGCAAAAGAGTTTGAGTTCCGACGCCGCGGGGCTATACGGGATCCAGAGGCGAGATCGTAAAAAATGAAATTGAAGTTCGAACCCGATGTCGATTTGACTGCGCCGCCGCCCGGCGCTCGCCTCATCGATCCTGAAGCGTACGATGCCAGCGAGCAGAGTTTTGCCGCCAGCCTCGACGAGGAGTCTGAGTCTCCGAAGTTTGTGGCGGATACTGAGCAGGATTTGTCGAGCAACCACAGGGCTACGAACGAAATACCGTCGGTGAATCCGTCCTCGCGTGAGCCACTCGACCCCTTAACGCCGAGCCAGTCAGCCCAGAGCGAGCCAGTTAAGCCGCCAGATCTGGATTCCTGGCGCAACGAAGTCGCAGATCGAGTAAACAATTACCGCGCACGCCGGCGTCCGCGCGCCCCGCGGTATCCGTCGCTGCAGTTAAAGTTCGACCCACCCGAGCCCTCCTGGAACAATCACCCTGCGACAGTTCCGCCCGCTGCACACAATCGACTCGCGGTCGCGATAAAGGACAATTCCGCAGTTCGCCAGGAAGAAATCCAAATCCAACCGACAACCGAAGCCGACGCTTTGGATATGCCAGCTGGAGGGAGAATTCTCGAATTCCCACGCTTCGCGCCGCCCCCGCCAGTATTCGATGGACTCGCCGAACCCATCGTGGAGCAGCCGCGCATCCTCGAAGTGCCGGAGCTATTGCCGCCCCCGCCAGCCTTGGGTGGGATCATGATGGATCCGGTGGAAGAACCGGCGAAGGAACGGCGCCCCGGATTCGAACTGCCGCTGCAAGCCGCTCCTATGTCGAGACGCGTGTTGGCCGGCGCCATTGACGCGTTGCTGGTGAGCTCGGCGTTCGCGCTCTTCGCCTACATTTTTTTTCGCGTTACCTCGATCGCGCCACCACTGCAGTCGGCCGCGACAATTTCGATTATTCTGACCGCCGTATTCTGGACTTCCTATCAATATCTACTGCTGGTTTATACGGGATCGACCCCTGGACTGCGCCTGGCACGCCTGCAACTAAGCCGCTTTGACGGCACTGCAGTTCCCAGGAAAATGCGACGTTGGCGCGTACTCGCTGCTGTGTTGTCGGGATTATCGCTCGCGGTGGGCTACGCCTGGTGCTTTCTCGATGAGGATCGTCTTTGCTGGCACGACCGAATCACCCGCACCTATATGGCGCCGAGATCGCACCTGCATTCTCCGGCCGGTGCCAGAAAAACCTAAAATAATTCGGATTGGACGACAGCCATAGCGGCAATCGCCGCAGTTTCAGTCCGCAGGATTGTGCCTCCCACTGATGCTGAAATCCAGCCCGCTTCGCGAAACACAGTCAACTCTTCGTTCGTCCATCCGCCCTCCGGTCCGAGCGCGATGACAACTTCGCCGCCGCTGGGAGACTGAAGCAGGTCTTTCAGCTTTACTTCTGTTTCGAACTCAGAAAGCACAATGCGCATCCCACCCGGCAACATCAACGCTTCTTTCAATTTGAGTGGCTGGAAAACTTCCGGGACCAAGCTACGGCGAGACTGTTCAGCCGCCTGCAATACGATGCGTCGCCAGCGCTCGACGCGTTTCGCAGCCGCAGAAGCCAAATGAGCCTCGCTTCGCCGCGCAATCACGGGCACAATGCGGGCCACGCCCAGCTCCGTACATTTTTCAATGGCCCATTCCATGCGGTCGAACTTGAAAATGGATAGAAGGAGGGTTACCTGAACGTTGGGAGAGACGGGAATCTGCTCGCCCAATTCGAATTCAACTTGATCGGGCGAAATTGCGGTAAGACGGCCACGCCGGACTTCGCTTCCCGTGGAGATATCGAATTCCTGCCCCACGCGAGCGCGAAGCACGCGAACCAGGTGATCGGCATGTGCCCCAACCAGAAACGCGCGGTTACCGGAGACTTTGTCGGCAATCCAGCGGCGGCGGGTCATGGATCAGAGACAGAAGCTTAAACTACGAAGGACACCAAGGTACACAGAGGAAATCGGGAAAGGTGCTTTGCGTCTCGACTTGTCGCAGTTAACCTATCCGAAAATATCTTTCACTTTGCCCAGCAGCGTCCGGCGCTGAGGCTTATTTTCCACTCGCGCCATCCCTTCCAATTCCTGCAACAACTCACGTTGACGCTTATTGAGCTTGCTGGGAGTTTGCACGCGAACCTCGACGAACAAATCTCCTTTTCCGTGGCCATTCAGCAACGGCACGCCTTTGCCTCGTATGCGTAGGGTAGTTCCCGACTGCGTCCCATCCGGCACTTTGAGCGTCTGCTCCCCATCGAGAGTCGGGACTCGAATCTCCGTTCCCAACGCAGCCTGGGTAAATGAAACCGGAATCACGCAATGCAAATCGTTGCCTTCGCGCTCGAAAAACGGGTGCTCTTTGACGTGCAAGACGACATACAGATCGCCCGCAGGCCCGCCATGAGCACCGGCTTCGCCTAAACCCGAAAAACGGATGCGGGTGCCGTCTTCAACCCCGGCGGGAACCTTGGCGTCGACTGTTCGCTGTCGCAGCACGCGGCCTTCGCCCTTGCACTTGGGGCATGGATCGGTAATGACGCTGCCCGCGCCCCGACATGTGGGGCAAGTACGCGCCATGCTGAAGAATCCTTGCTGGTAGCGAACCTGCCCGCGTCCTCCGCAGGATCGGCAAGGGACAGGCGCTTTCCCGGGTGCCGCGCCGTTGCCGTGGCAGTCTTCGCAAGTCGCGTGGTGGCGAACCGAAACCTTGGTTTCCGTGCCGAACACGGCCTCTTCGAACTCCAGCGTCACATCCTCGCGCAGATCGGGACCGCGTTGAGCGCGGCTGCCTCGTCGCGAACCTCCACCGAAAAGATCTCCGAAGCCGAAAAAATCTCCGAAGATTTCGCTGACATCCTGAAAAACTGTGGGATCGAATCCGCCCCCGCTCACCGCCGCATGTCCGAAGCGGTCGTAGGCCGCGCGCTTGTCGGCGTCCGCCAGAATCGCGTAAGCCTCGCTGCACTCTTTGAATTTTTCTTCCGCGTCGGGATTGTTCGGGTTGCGATCAGGATGAAACTGCAGCGCCAGCTTGCGATAGGCGCTCTTGATCTCTTGCTCGTTGGCTCCGCGGGCAACCCCGAGCACTTCGTAATAGTCGCGTTTTACGTTGCTGGCCAGAATGGTTCTAGATCCTTTCGATTGGAATTAATGCTTGGGATTGCGCGCAACTTTGACCATCGAGGGGCGCAGCAGGCGATCTTTCAGCTTGTAACCACGCTGCAGTTCTTCGAGTATCTGATGATCTTCGGCGTCGGAGGTTTCAACCATCTCGATGGCTTCATGAAGGTGGGGATCGAAGGGCTCGCCCTTCGCCGGAATGGCGCGCAGGCCCAGCTTCTGCAGTGCATCTTGCAATTGCTTATAGATGAGCTCAACTCCGCTGCGAAACTCCGATTTATCCGCCCTGCTGGTCTGCAGCGCACGCTCGAAGCTGTCGAGTGAAGGCAGTAGCGCTTTAATTGCGTCGGCTACCGCGTATTCGCGAAAGTCCTGCTGCTCGCGGGCTGTGCGCTTTCGGGCATTCTCGAATTCAGCCTGCAGACGGGCCAGCCGATCGACAAGCATGTCCCGCTCTGCCCGAACTTTTTGCAATTCGCTGCCATCGCCGGATGTGCGCGATGACTCTGTGGTTTCTGTTTCTTCCGCCGCGTCCTCTGAGGCAGGCAATTCGTGCGCCGCATCAAGATCGTTGGCGTCCACTTCCGATTTTCCGTTTGTTCTTGCCATATTCTGAGACTACTTACTCCGATTCATTCAAGATTTTGTCGAACATACGCGCGATATAGGAGACCGCGTTCATGGTGTTTTGATAGTCGATGCGCGTCGGTCCGATGACCGCGAGCGACCCCATAACTTCGCCGCCCACGCGGGCAGGCGCGCCGATGAGCACGAAATTACGCATTGACGGCAAAGCTTGGTCGAGCCCGATCACCACCCGCACGGCTTCCTGCTTGGCATCGAGATACGCGCCCAGCAACCCGACGATTTTCTGTTTCTCTTCCAGAGTCTTCAGTAATTCCTGCAGCCGGTCTCGATCGTGTTCTCCTGCTACCAGGTTAGAGGCGCCCTCAACGTAGACAGTTTGCGCGCCATCGTCCGCCGCCAGCGCGCCCTGTTTATAAAGTTGCTCGACCGACGACATAAGGCGGTCATACTCGCTGCGTTCTTGCTCCAGCCGGCGAGCTAACTCGTTTCGCATCGCTTCCATCGTCCAGCCGCGGAAGTTCTCGTTGAGGAAGCGAGCTGCTGCATCCAGATCGGCTTGCGGAAGATCCATGCGCAACACCCGGTCGCGCACCAGGCCCGACCGCGTCACCAGAACCGCCAGCACCTTCTGATCGCCGAGCCGCGAAAAATAAACATGCTCCAGAGCATTCTTGGATCCTCTAATCGCCACCGCAACCCCGACATTCCGCGAAATCAGCGAGAGCACATGCGAAGTGCGCTCCATGAACTCCTGCACATCCGAGACTCCATGAAATGATTTCTGAATAATATTTTCATCGTCATCCGAGAGCCGCGCTTTGCCCGTAAGCTGCTCGACGTAATATCGATAAGCCTCGGTGCTGGGAACGCGACCCGCGGAAGTATGAGGCTGCTCCAGATAACCCGAGTCAGCCAGATCTGACATCACGTTGCGAATCGTGGCCGGGCTCAGTCCCTCCCGATTCGCGCGAGCAAGTGTGCGCGATCCTACCGGCTCACCCGTGGCAATAAAGGTTTCCACGATAGCGGTCAGGATTTCACGTTCGCGCTCGCCAATTGGGGGTCCCGGAGGCATCACTCCCTTGTATCACATCAAGCCGACGGGGACAGTCGGCTATTGGATTCATATATGTTACTGGTAGCTAAGTTATGTAGATGCAATACTTACGTCGTAGGATGCAAACACCTGTCCTGAATTCTAGGAAGCGCGGCGAGCCGGTGTCAAGCGAAACACTGTCGCGATCAACGTCTTCCCGAAGTCCCCGCGTTTTCACCAGCGGGGCGAGGGATCTCGCGCGGACTATATCAAGCTGATCCCGCTTTGAAAGGGCACGGCGTCAGCCGCGCCGCCAACTCCCCGGAGACACATCTGCCCCTGAGGTAAGCAACTTTCATTCAGGCCACCAAATTAATCCCTGAACTTCCAGTTCGTGACGCTATTCTTAAGAATTCTCTGCAATCAACATGCAATCAAGAACTCACATCGCCGTAATTGGAGCGGGCGCGTTCGGCGGATGGAGCGCCCTATATCTGTCGCGCCGCAACGCCCGCGTGACGCTCATCGACGCGTGGGGCCCAGGCAATTCGCGGTCATCCTCTGGCGGCGAAACTCGGATTATCCGCGGAACGTACGGTCCTAACCAGCCTTATACGAAGATGGCCGCGCACGCATTGCGTCTCTGGAAGGAACACGAGACCCAGTGGGGACTTCAATTCCTGCATCGTGCCGGTGTTTTGTGGATGGTGACATCCACCGACGACCAATTCGAACGCTCATCTTTGCCCATGCTGCGCCAGGCCGGAGTTGCGTATGAAGAATTGTCGGGAAGGGAACTGAGACAGCGCTGGCCGCAGATCAATGTGGAAGATGTGCGCTGGGCAATCTACGAACCCGAAGGCGGATTCCTGAGCGCGCAATTTGCGTGCCAGGCCGTTGCAGAACAATTTGTGAAAGCAGGCGGCGAGTACAAACAAGCGGCCGTCCTGCCGCAGGGTCTTGAAACCCGCCTCCGCGATGGCTTGACGCTTTCCGATGGTTCCAGGCTGATCGCTGACTACTATGTCTTCGCCTGCGGGCCATGGCTCGGTAAACTTTTTCCCGAGACCATTGGCAGGCTCGTTCGTCCCACTAAGCAAGATGTATTTTTCTTTGGCACGCCCGCTGGAGACGATCGCTTCGCGGAGGGCAAACTTCCCGTCTGGGCCGATCATCGTGATCGGTTCATTTACGGTATTCCAGCCACGGATGGTTGCGGATTCAAAGTCGCCGATGATACTCGTGGCGCTGAGTTCGATCCAACTTCAGGTGAACGTGTCGTGAGCGCGGACGGATTGAAGGCCATTCGCGATTATGTTGCCTTCCGTTTCCCCGCGATGAAAGACGCGCCGTTAGTTGAGACTCGCGTCTGCCAATATGAAAATACTCCAGACAATAATCTGATTATCGACCGCCATCCCGCAGCAGAAAACGTTTGGGTGGTCGGAGGCGGATCAGGGCACGGCTTTAAGCACGGGCCAGCAGTTGGGGAAATGGTCGCAGAATTGGTTATCGACCAGAAAGAAGCCAACCCAACATTTCAGCTCGCCCGATTCAAAACGACCGTGAATTCAGGCAGACCACGGATTGATCAGCGGGACTGAAATATCATCGAAGTGTGCCGTATTGCGCGTAGCGAGCGCGGCATGTTGGGCCAGCACAATGCCAGCAATCATCGTGTCCCTAAGATCGCCGGGACGGCCCTTTTTGTGACGAGATGCCATCAGATCACTTGCCTGTTGTGCTGCGTCGGCGTCGTAAGCAATTACTCGATGGCCCATTTTTTCAAGGACCTCTTCGAACGCCTGCATAAGCGCAGACCGCCGTTTTCCACTAGCCATGACTTGCAGTCCGAATCGGATTTCAAGAACCGTGATTGCAGTAGTCCAAATGGATGTTCGAGGCTGGCGATCAAGCCAGACGACGACGTCCCGCTCAGGCGTTACGTACATCAAGGCCGAAAGCACGTTGGTGTCCAGAATAATCATTCTTCGAATCGCGCAGGCTTGATTTCATGTCCGCGTAGCTCCGGAATGTCGAAGTCGAGGCCAGCTTTGGCAAACAGACCCGAGATTTCCGCGCCCAGTCCACCAGTGGGAACGTCTTCGTTTACAGCGTTCCGCAGAATGTCCCGCGCCTCTTCCTCCATGCTCCTGCCATTCCGTCGCGCGCGGCGTTGCAGGCGCGCTTTGACCACGTTTTCAAGGTTGCGGACGACAAGTTGAGCCACAATGTTATTCCTCCCAAAGATACGATATCATGATATCAGGCAACGGAGTGGCGAGTCAAGCCGGCGACGGCTGCATCAGATGGAGCCATTGCTACTGGATTTGAATGACGCTTTCGCCTGCGGTCGATTTGATCTCACTGACGCGCGCGATCACATTGCGCGCGAATTCGAAAAGAGATTTGGCATGAGCAGAATTCTCGCCTTCGAGGACCGTGGGCTTGCCGCTGTCTCCTGACTTGCGGATGTCGGGATCGAGTTGCACGTTTCCCAGGAAGGAAACGCCGAACTGTTTCGCGGTTTTCTCTGCGCCGCCACGAGAAAAAATATCGATCTCGTGATTGCAATGCGGGCAGACAAAGTAGCTCATGTTTTCTACCATGCCCACGAGGTCTACTTTCATCTGGCGAAACATTTCGATGGCCTTGCGCGCGTCCTGCAGCGAAACGTCTGACGGAGTCGAGACCACGATCGCTCCGGTCAGCGGAACGGTTTGAATGAGCGAGAGCGAAACGTCTCCCGTACCGGGGGGAAGATCCACTACTAAATAGTCGAGTTGTCCCCACACCACGGAACCCAAAAATTGTTTGATGATCGAGTGCAGCATCGGCCCGCGCCAGATCAGCGGCTTGTCTCCCGGATTTAACAGACCGACCGAGATGACTTTGAGACCATGCGCGTCGATCGGTTCGATGCGATTGTCGCCGAGAACTTTGGGCTGCGAGTTGATGCCGAGCATGAGTGGCACGTTGGGACCGTAGACGTCAGCATCGAGCAAGCCGACCTTGTGGCCGAGTTTCGCCAGCGCGAGCGCCAGATTCACGGCTAGCGTAGTCTTTCCTACTCCGCCTTTGCCGGAACCGACCGCGATAATCGTATCTACGCCGGGCAGAGGCTGCGGGCCTTGCGGTTGACCGGGACGAGGCGCCATGGGCGTGTTCAAGAGATCACCTTCCAATACTGGGGGGATGAAGCTTACGCTTCGATTATACAGTCGCTTCGGCAGAACGCCGTCACGCGGGCGATGTAGAGCGTTGTCGGTCTTGGGTCACAAATTAGAATCCGGTGACTTGCCGATACGTCTATGCACGCTTTGCTATGATCTTGGCGTGCCCTCCCACACTCAGCGCGGCAAATTCATTACGTTCGAAGGGCTCGACGGATGCGGCAAAAGCACCCAGCTGAGGAAACTGGCCGCAGTCTTGAGTGCTGACGGCGTGCCTGTGGTGTTGACGCGCGAACCGGGCGGCACGCCTACGGGTGAAAAAGTTCGCCACCTTCTGCTGGATACGAATACGTCCTCGCTGGCTCCCATGGCCGAATTGGCGCTGATGTTCGCGGCGCGAGCGCAGCACATTGCGGAGGTGATCGAGCCCGCGCTGTCCGAAGGTCAAGTTGTCCTCTGTGATCGCTTTACCGATTCCACCGAGGCTTATCAGGGTGGGGGACGCAAGCTGGGCAGTGAAATTGTGCTGGCTCTGCATCGAATTTTATGTGGAAGTTTGCAGCCTGATCTCACCATCCTGATGGATTCGGACGTGGCTGCCAGCGTGGATCGCGCGCGCCGGCGGAACAAGGCGCAAGCTGGCAAGGATGATTCTGCAACTGGGAACGAGAACCGTTTCGAGCAGGAGAGCCGCGCTTTCTTTGGGCGAGTGCGGAGCGCGTATCTCGCTATTGCCGCTCGTGAGCCGCAGCGCGTAGTGGTGGTCGATGCTCGCGGCACGCCGGACGAAACGCACAGACGTATCGTTGATGTCTTGCGCCGAAAGCTGAAGCTGGCTAAAAGCGCGTGAGTTCACCACAGAGACACGAGGCACCCAGTAACCTGAAGAATTGCGGGCTTGGACCTATCTGCCCAAGGCCGTAGTAAGCTCGATTGGTTAATTTTTGCTTTTCTCTGTGGCTCTGTGACTCTGTGGTTAAGAAGGCCTATGGGTTTTTCTGATTTTTATGGCAACGCGGACGCGGTGCGCCAAGTGCGCGATATGCTGGCGCGCAATCGCTTTCCGCAAGCTGTGATTCTGGCGGGGCACGCTGGTTCCGGAAAATACACTTTGGCGCTCATGCTCGCCAAAGCCATGAACTGCCTGGCGCCGCTGACCACGGACGGGCTTCCTGATTTTTGCGGCAAGTGTTCCAATTGCGTCCGCATTGCGCAGGCAGAAGATCTAGACGCTCGCTTTGCCGAGGCGGTCGAAGCTCGCGACGGTCTGCGTGAAACCGACAAGAAGGACACGCGACTGTTCGTGCAAACTCATCCCGATGTGCTGGTGATTCCGCCTGATCCGCCGCAGATGATGATCAAGGTCGATCAGGTGCGGCGCGTGATTGAGACCATTCATTACCGGCCCGGCGAAGCCAAGGAGCGAGTTTACATTTTTACCGACTCTGCATTCATGAAAGAGGCCGCGAACTCTTTACTGAAAGTGCTCGAAGAACCCCCCGACTTTGCGACAATTTTTCTGCTGACAGAAAATGTGGGCGAGTTGCTGCCGACGATTCGCTCGCGTTCGATGGTAATGACGCTGAATGCGCTCACTGCCGCCGATGTGGAGCAATATCTGGCGTCAAACCGCCCCGAGTGGAATCAGAAACAGCGTGCCCTGCTGGCGCGGCTTTCGGAGGGCGCAATAGGACGGGTTCGCAGCTTTGATCTGGCGGCGTACACAGCGGCCCGGGCTCACGCGCTCGCTATTCTGAATGCAGCGGTGCGAGGCAGCGATCACAGCGAATTATTTAAAATCACAGAAACCTATCGCGCCGGCGCGGAAGGTCGCGGCAAAACTGAAAAGCTGCTGCGCGCAATTTACTCGCTGTTACAGGATCTGATGTTCGTCGTCTCCGGGAGTCCGGAACTGATTTGCAACACTGACATTCAATCCGAACTAAACACCCTGGCCGCATCTGTTGACTTCGCCTGGATTTCGCAGGCTTCCGACAGCTTGGCCGAAGTTGAGCGCGGCATGCGCCGCAATCTCTTGCGCTCACTCTCTCTCGATGCCTTCGCCACGCAACTGGAACGTTGAACCAGCCCCCCAGGTGAAAATGTTTGCGCATCCACCATCGACAGCAGAAATTTCTGGTTGATCCCCACATTTCCTATTGCCATGTTGCTGTGAGACTGTGCTAGCATTGCGGTCCTGCGCTTCGTCTCCCAGCGCGTACTCACTGCTATTCAGCACCACAGGAAAGGGATCTATGTCTAAGAAGCTATCTCTAGTTGTGACCATACTTCTGTCTGTGCTCGCCGGAGTTTCGCCAGCACAAAAATTGACTCCGCTCGTGCAGCCCGCGCCGGACGGCGCGATCGTGGAATATCTGATGACTGACGGCTCCATCGTAGTGCAGGGCGGCACTTGCTCGGATTTTTGGAAGCTCACGCCTGACAACACTGGAAGTTACATTAAGGGAAGCTGGAAGCAGATTGCCAGTTTGCCCTCCGGATACGCGCCCTATGCGAATACTGCCGCTGTGCTGGCGGATGGGCGTTTGCTGATTAGCGGCGGCGAATACAGCAACTGCGGCAGCCAATTCACGCTTACCAACCAAAGCGCGATTTACGATCCGAAGACTGACAAGTGGACGATGGTAGCGCCGCCAAAGGGTTGGTACGACATTGGTGATTCACCATCAACAGTATTGCCAAATGGTCTTTTCCTGGTGGGACGCAAAACCAACAAAGACATGGCGGTGCTCGATCCCAAGACTCTTAAATGGACGGAAGTAGGATCCGCGGGCAAGAGTGATTTCGATGCCGAGGAGGGCTGGACCCTCTTACCGAACGGCACTGTTCTGACCTGGGACGTAAAGCACGATCCCAACTCCGAAATATACGATCCTTCGAAGCAAGCCTGGACCAGCGCGGGGAGTACGGTGGCGAATTTGATGGGACCACCACAAGAGGGCTGCTTGCATTATGGGAGCCACGGTCAGTATGTATATTGCCCTCCCGGAGAAACCGGGCCTGGCATTCTGCGTCCCGATGGCACGGTTTTTGCCACTGGCGCTTTGCACGCGGGTGATTCGGCGGGCCACACAGCGATCTTTAACCCGTCGACTCATAAATGGACTGCGGGCCCTGACTTCCCCAATGGCGACGCTGCCGGCGATTCATTTGCCGCGCTTTTGACGAATGGCAATGTTCTGGTGCTGGGGAATTCCGGAACAATGTATGAATACAATGGATCGAACTTAAAGGCCACAACCCAGGGCTATGGCAGTTTGATTGTGATGCCTAGCGGCCAAGTGCTGGTTGGGGGCGCTTACGCTTACAGTTCCACTGGAACTTACAAAACTTCGTGGGCACCGAAGATCACTTCTGCTCCATCCACGGTTACGCGCGGTTCCACATACAAAATCTCGGGCCAGCAGTTTAACGGCTTATCGCAAGCGGCTACTTTTGGAGACGAGTTCGAAACCGCGACCAATTACCCCATGGTTCGCATCACGAATAAAAGCAGCCATCACGTGTTCTATGCGAAGACGCACGATCACAGCAGCATGGGAGTAGCTACCGGCAAAGCTACGGTTTCAACTAACTTCGATGTCCCCACGGGCATGGAGACGGGGGACAGTTTGCTGGTAGTAGTGGCGAACGGGATTCCGTCCAAGGCGGTGAGTGTTACTGTCGAATAAAGATGTTGGCATCAATTGTGACGGTGTGCGGCGCAACATCCGTGTTCGTCACCCAAGGTTAGCCTCAAAAACCGACGCGAACCTGGGACACAAGCGTTCCTGTGGAAAAACCGGAACTGGCGCATCCCAGCCTTTCTGTGGAAAAACAGGCTGTCATCAATCTTGACAGCGTTCACTTCGAACCTGGAAATCCCTATCGTACGGCTGCGATAGGGATTTTTTGCGTTCTGATGAGAGGAACCTGGTCGATGGAGATGCGGTTCGATCAGTTCGGGTTGTTTAGTTTGTAGTTTCTATTGCCCTGCGCAACCCTCTTTCTTCCCCTGCAAAATGGGCAACCCGCTTGGGTTTCCACCCATCCAAGACCGTCAAGTAGATGGATGAGAGAGTGTGCCACTTATGTCTTTTCCGAAGTTCCGACTCCTAGCCTTCTTTCTTAGTTCTCTGGGTCTGATTATTCTCAATGCTTGCGGTGGAGGCGGAAGCAGTTCCAGTTTTCCCGGCACTACTCAACTTGCGGTCCAAGTCTCCGGTAGTGGAACCGTCACCAGTAATCCGGCAGGCATTAGCTGCGGTCAGACTTGTACGGCTAGCTTCAATAGCGGCGCCCAAGTCACGCTGACCGCGGCTGCAGCCGCGAATTCAACTTTCACCAGCTGGGGCGGAGCGTGTAGTGGAACCAAGCCGACTTGTACCGTAACGCTCAGCGCCAACCAGAACGTGACTGCGACCTTTACCGCCGTTCAAGCTCCACCCACGTTGACGGTCAGTAATGCAGGCACCGGCATAGGCACGGTGACCAGTGCTCCCGCCGGAATTAATTGTCCAGGCACTTGCAGCTCCAGCTTCCCGTCCGGGACTCAAGTGACACTGACGGCGACGGCTGCTGCGGGCTCGTCTTTTGCTGGTTGGAGCGTAGCGAGTTGCGGCACGACTTCCACTTGCACGGTCACTCTCACTGCGAAACAGTCGGTGACTGCGACTTTTAACGTCGTCCAAGTTTTGCCCACGTTAACCGTGAGCCTAGCGGGATCTGGTATGACAGGTAGTACGGTTAGCAGCCTCCCTGGGGGAATCAATTGTCCGACGACCTGTACGGCGGGGTTTGCGGTTGGGACTCAGGTAACGCTTTCCGCCTATCCGTCGCCGTCGGCACTTTTCAGTGGATGGAGTGTTTCAAGTTGCGGCGCCACTCAAACTTGTACGGTCACGATAGGGGCTACCAATGCGCCAATCACTGCGACCTTTATCGAGCCCACGTTAAGCGTGACGATCGCGGGATCAGCTGGAACGAGCTCCGTCAGCAGCAATCCGACGGGAATTAGTTGTCCAACAACGAGCTGTAGCGCGAATTTTGGTATCGGTACTCAAGTCGTACTCAGTGAGACGGCCGCGACAGGCTATTCTTTCGTTAATTGGTCGGTTCCCGGCTGTGGCAACAACCCTCAATGCACAGTAACGATTAATACCAACGTAAGCCAGCCGGTGACTGCGACCTTTACCAATTCCTACGTATTAACCGTGACCGAAGCCGGAACTGGAACAGGGACCGTCACCAGTAGCCCTCCCGGGATCAACTGCGGTACGACGTGCAGCGCAGGCTTTGCAGCTATGAGCCAGGTGGCCCTCACTGAGACCCCAAACCCGAGTAACACTTTCGTCGGTTGGAGCGGCGCCTGTTCGGGGACAATCAACACTTGCACGATCACAATGACCGCGGCCGAGGGAGTGACAGCTACTTTTAGCGGTCCGCAGAACATCAACGCGATCAATCACATCATTTTCCTGGCACAGGAAAATCGCTCTTTCGATCACTACTTTGGCGCCCTCAGAGCATATTGGAAGGCGAACGGTTTTCCAGACCAGTCGTTCAACGGGTTGCCGCAGTTCAATCCGACGACTGGTCAGCCGCCGCTGTATGGGCCACCGCCGAGCATCCCGGGATGCGATCCTGCCTTTCCCCCGCCATCTGGTTGCGTCTTTGACACGAAAAACCCGGTGACTTCGTATCCTCTGGTTACGGAGTGCATCGAGAACCCGAGTCCTTCCTGGGATGAAGCTCACGCGGATTGGAATTACAACGACGAAGTCGGTAAATATGGCATTACAAATTTTAAGGGGGACGGCTTCGTCAAAACCGCGGGCGGCGACGCCAGAGCCGACGGCTTCTACGACGTCAACGGTATCCGAGCCATGGGTTACTACGATGGTAATTCTCTCAACTACTACTATTTCATGGCCTCGAATTTCGGCACCTCGGACAATTGGTTTCACCCAGTCATGACGCGGACGCATCCGAACCGCGAGTATCTCGTTGCGGGTACGTCCCAGGGATACGTATATCCCATCGGCACCGACAGTCAGGACAAGAACCTGCTCACAGCCACCACCATTTTCCAGGAGCTTCAGGCGGCAGGCATCAGTTGGAGGATTTACGTGGATCCCACGAACAGCAATTGCCAGGGCCCGCCGTACGATCCGAACTGCCTGATTAATTTGAGTTACATACAATTTTTCCAGTGGGGGCATACGATCGCGGCTAACTATCCGACCAGCATCGCCCCTATTTCTCAATACTTTACCGACCTGGCCAATGGAACCTTGCCACAGGTGGCACAGATCGAGCCGGCGACCGACGCGGGTTTCGATGAACACCCGTCGGTTTCTGATTCGTCGGCGAACAATATTCAATACGGACAACGATTCGTCGCCTCGCTCATCAATGGATTGATGACCAGCAGTTCCTGGAAGGATTCCGCATTCATTCTCACCTGGGACGAAAACGGAGGTCTTTATGACCATGTCCCACCTGTGCAGACGGTAAGCCCGGATGGCATCCCGCCAGTTGATATGCTTCCCGGTGACGTTTGCAATGCACAAGGCGACTCAACAGACCTGCTTTGCGACTTCAAAGTCACGGGCTACCGCATACCTCTGATTGTAGTTTCGCCTTACGCGAACAAGAACTACGTCTCGCATACGCCGGCTGATACGACCGCAATCCTCAAGATGATTGAAACTCGTTTCAACCTTACAAATCTGACGCAGCGGGACGCGGCACAGCTGACGGACATGACCGAGTTCTTTGATTTCACGAACCCGCCATGGATGACGCCTCCAACTCCGCCGTCACCGAACATGGGCGGTGCGTGCTACTTGAATAAATTGCCTTAGCAGAGAGGTCGGGTTGGACACGGTTATAAAGCACGACGAACGACGCAACATACTCCGGCGATGGCGCGGCAACGTAATCATCACCGGGGTCTGCTTGTTCCTTGCGCTGATAGCGCTGACTGTTCACGCTCAAACTCCTTCCAACACGATTCCGGCTCCTCCGGGCGCAACCGGGGTAGCGCATCCGGCTACTCTCGCCCCTGCAACTCAGAGTGGTGGATCCGGGACATTACCGGCCGCGCAGGCCCAGGACCAGGCGCCTGCCGACGATAGTAGTATTTTCGTATTCAAGAAAGAAGTTCAGGAAGTAATGCTGCACGCCACGGTGGTGGATGAGCAGCGGCGGCTGGTCACAAATCTCGGCAGGCCGGCATTTACCGTATATGAGGATGGTGTGGCGCAAGTCACCACGTCATTCCATAAGGATGACGTGCCGGTGGCAATGGGTATTGTGATTGATAATTCCGGTTCGATGCGCGAGAAGCGCGACAAAGTGAATCAGGCAGTGCTCAATCTGATTCGCGCCAGCAATCCCAACGATGAAATCTTCGTAGTCAATTTCAGCCAGGATCCGTATCTCGATCAGGACTTCACATCCAACGTCGACTTGCTGGAGCAAGCTCTGCACAAGCTCTCCTCGCAAGGCAGGACTGCGCTCTATGACGCGATAATCGCGTCGGCGGTCCATTTGAAAAAACAACAACCGCATCGACCGCAAAGTTCTGCTGGTCATTACCGACGGCCGGGACAATGCCAGTCAGGAAACGCTGCAGCAGGCTACGCGCCGTTTGCAGCAGGAGAACGGTCCCACACTCTACGCTATTGGGCTGCTGAGCGACGAAATGCAGCAAGCGGGAGTGAATGCGCTGCAGAGTTTCGCCGACAGCACCGGAGGAGTAGCCTTTTTTCCCCGAGGCCTGGATGAAGTCGGCGACATTACGCGAACCGTAGCTAAGGACATTCGCAGTCAGTACACGATTGGCTACAAGCCCAGCAATCCCCGGCAGAATTCAAACTACCGTGCCATTCGCGTGACGGCGCAGGCTCCAGGCTATCGCCAACTTACCGTACGCACTCGAAGTGGGTACTATCCCGGCGAACTGGTCCACTAACGCTAAGCAGAGGTCTGACTGGGCCTCCTTTCAGCCTTTCCGGTGAAACCAAAGGAGAAACCCTCTGCAAGTCGATGACTCACAGAGGGTTCTCGGTGGACTGTTTGGGATTGACCAAGAGGTGGTCACTCTATGTGGCCCCTTCGAAAAACTCCGGGTCTTGATTATGGAAGCCCCGGTTCCGACCTGAAAACCGGGCGGATTCAATCCTAACTCGCCGGTAGTCTAGCTAGGTTCTTAGAGCGACCGCTCTAAGTCTCAGCCACCTCACCTGGTCTTATGCTTCTACCACTACAATCAGAACTCGTCATTCGACCACCTCCTTTCCGGTGTAACCACACATTAGTACGAAATCGCGGGCCGGGTCAACTGGGAAGGATTGGATTTTGGGGATGGTTATTCCGATGGTTAAGTGCTGACGCGATTGTCTGGTTAGGCGGTTGAGGACGGATGTTCTCCGTCGTAGCCAAAGCCATTTCGGGAAACTGGTTATGGGGTACCCCCCTCCCCCTGATCTTTTGGAATGATGGGATTAAGGCCGGACTGAGGTCAAAATCTTTGAGGGATAAGGGCTTATATGCAAAATATTCCGGAATAAGGACTTAGCTCATCAACGCCTAGTGAACGGCTCGTCGGCGTGCTGGGGTCCGGGATTCTCTGATTGTCAAAGAGCTAATGTTTGTTTAGATATAATATCTTCACGCGAAGGCTTAGGTCAAGTGGTATTTGCGCTGGGTCGGCGAATCCCCGATTGCAGAAAACGCAACGATGGGCCGGCCCGGATACTCCTGGTGATCCGCCTGACGATATCAGGCTTCAAAAAATAGTCCTAAAGAGTGGGGAGGCCGGTGGCGGTGGGCAGTATAGCCTGATAGCTGGCGTCGAGAGCGGGGCCGAGCAAAAGGATGGCGGCGATCCGGCGGACTACCTGAGCGAAGTACGCGGTCTCTTCGGAGCGAAGGGGACGACCAAGGAGTGTGAATTCGCGGTAGCTAAGCCACTTTTTAAGAACCTGGTAGCCACCGAGGGTGTAATTCCAGACGGTAATTGGGATAGCTGACCAGAAGGATTCACCGTTGAGATGCGCATCCACGCAACTTTCCCCGAGCAGGGCGAGAGCGTCTTCAACACGCAGTGATTGCGTCGCTGCCAATGCAGATAGTTTTTCGCGTTCGCTTGTGCTCCACTGACGCTCAGGGGATAAGCCCTGACCGGGCATGACTGTGCTGCCCTGCCCGCGGTATCCCCAACCCGCCGTGATCCTAAGGGCATCTTCGAGGTCCGAACCGCCAGGGAATTTGAGAGCTGCCAAGAAGGACCATTCAGCTATTAATTGGACGGAGAATTCCGGGTCGAGAAGTTCAGCGAGCCGCTGGCCAAGCGCTGCGGAGCGCGCAAGAACGGCAGCGTCCGGGGTAAGAGGGATTCGAGGCCAGTCGCTCATCAGGGCTCCCGAGTTTTCGGCGCGGTATTGCGGCGTATGCATAATCGCCAGCGAATGAAAGAAAAGGCTTGTGGACTCAAGGTTCATTTCGTTCATGTAGTGAGCCGCTGTCTCAGTTACATTAACGCGCGACTCTATCCGGCCGGGCAATGGCTCTCCCATCGTGGATAGTGGAAAAACGTTGGCACCGCGCTCGTTGAGGTGCCGGTTTGCTAGCAGGTGTGTAATCCCTGGCGGATCAAAAGCTTTTCGGTTCTTTTGCGCAAGATACATGACGGGCACCTCTGCACGGTATTGCTTGACATATTCTTCGCGTTTTTCATCAAGCAGCTTCGTAGTAGGTTCCCAATACAACCACCTACTGTCGTAGGGTCTGTAAGCAAGCGGCAGAATTTGCCACTGTCGGAAGCCACGCGACTGAAGCGCCGCCCGAACCTCCGTCGCTCGGAATCTCTTGGAATCAATCATGGTGCCCGGCACGAGTGTGTCCATCTCCGAGTGTGAAACCTCCGGGTTGAGGTAATTGCGCATACGATTCTCTAACTTCTGGATTGATATGTCGGTGACTAAATCATCCCGACCACTTTGCACACCGGGGAACGATTGAGGAACCAGTTCCGGCAGACGCGGCCATGTTATATAGACCGCCGAGTGGGTACGGAATGCAAACGGATCGCCGAGTATATCGACTGGAACAAGCGAACCATATCCCAGCTCGTCTACGTGCAAGCTTTCACTTTCAAGCTGACTTAGTTTCCCTGTCCCCCAAAGATCGCGAAGGTGGAGTGCGCCCACAGAATGGGCTGGACCGCAATTTCGGACTAGGGTTGTGACGGCGGTGCCAGGTTGAATCCCTTCGCGATTCTGGGGTGTGGAGAATGCGCTCGGATCCGGCAGCCCCTCCGGGGTTGTTTTTCCTGTGCGGTATTTATCGCCGTTAAGATTGTCGATGAAGAGATGCTGGAACGCGTGAAGATAACGGTACCGCATGGTGGGATGGGAAAGACCGTCGAGCCATGCATTGTTGGAGATGAAACAGACTATGCCTTGGCCATGTGCGTTTCCGATAATGCGGCGCTCGGCGATACGGAAGAATCGGATGTAGAGATCGTTGAGGCCGTGGCCCTGCGGTGCCGGGAGACCTGGGACGGGTGTGCGGTATTCGTTAGTGAGATCGCGCTCCTCTTGAATCTTTGCGATTCCGGCATAGCCGTTGTAAGGGGGATTGCCGAGAATGACGAGGATAGGGTCCTGCTGCTTAATTTGTTCGGAATCTTCGCGCTCGCGCCGAAACTCCTCGAAAATTTCGGACTGTGGGTGTTCTTCGGGAACCCAACCAGTGAGGGCGTTGGTAAGAAATACTCCTGCCCGCTGATTATCGGCCAGCGGGGCTCCTTTGTCCTCCAACAAGGCTGCGATTCGGAGATGAGAGATGACAAATGGTGCGGGCATGATCTCGAAGCCGAAAACGCGGGTCAGCGCTATGCTCCGGAGACTGTCGGGTACAAGCGCCGTATCGTCGCCTGAATTTTCAAGCAGCGTCTGATGGATGCGATTCAGAACGGCAGTGAGATAGGCTCCCGTACCACAGCAAGGGTCAAGGATGCGGACGGCGGGGCTGGCAAGGCCGTGGGCTTGACCGAGCTCGGTACGAAGGAGATGGTCAACGCGCTCGACCATGTACCGTACGATTTCCTTTGGCGTGTACCAGACACCAAGTTCCCTGCGAAGGTCATGGTCGAAGGCTTCGAGGAAGGGCTCGTAAAAGTAGGCAACCGCCTCATCTTCACGGAAGATTTCGAAGAAAGCCGACTGCACGCGGTTGAGCGCTTCACCGGCGAGGTTGAGTATTTCCTGAAGCTTGATTGAATTCAGTGCCCCAGGGTCGGACACCTCACCAAAGAGTTTACGTAGGACTGGGACGCGGAGGTAATGTGCGGAGACACGCCAGTCGAAACGAGACCCGGGCGACCGAGATTCGGGGCTGCGACGCCACAGAATCCAAGCGGAGAAAATACCGTAAAAGAGAGTCTGGACAAGCGTAGAGCGGAAAAAGTGCTCTCCCTTCTCGCCTTCGAACTGGATGCCGAGTGATTCCTGTAGGGCGAGTTTGACGGTGCGAAAGCTGCCGAGAGGATGATCTTCCGCGCGAGCACGGGCTTCGCGGGCATAAGAGGCAAGGAGCCAGGCTACGTCCTTCGGCTGGGTGAGCGGGGCACGATAGAGCATGACGCGGGCGAGGAAGTCGGGTAGAAGATCGCCGTGACGGGCGAAAGATGTGATTGGAGCAGACCACAGTGCGGACGATGTGGCGGCGAGAATGTAGCGTTCAAGTGTCTGCACCGTGCCCGTGGGCCCAAGCTGCAGGAGCCGAAACTCGCGCAGATTGGTGATGAGCACCAGACCGTATTGCTGGAGGTAGCGAATGGTCTGTGTCTCATTTGTCAGGGTATCGAGGTTGTAGTCGGCTGGCTTAATTTCAACCACGCCACGCTCGGGATTCTGGAGGATCGGCGGTTCGGCATTGCGGCGCTGACGACTGGGCTGTGGGAAGAAGCCGCCATCGGGCATGCCAGCTCCTTGATTACGGAGCTGGGTCGAGAAAAGGATTGAGGGTTTCAGCTTCTGCCCCGCCGCGTTTAGCAGCCGGTCGAGTGGAGGATAGAAGGATGTCTCTGCTGTGGCGGAACCGGTCGAGCGAATAGCGCGAAGTTCAGTGAGGTATTCAGCAACGGTGAATGGCGACGGCATGCCTCCTCATGATTACACAGAGCGTGGGCCCGTCATTGGTGAAGAGTTTGATTCCACGGAGAAAACCGAGTGACAGGACGGGACGTTTCTCGGGCGCGAAAGGGTACCAGGACCCATCAATGTGGAGATTGTTGATTACCATTAGGAGAGTGCCATGGCACGGACTGCAATTCATCCCGGGGAACACTTGGCCGAGTAGCTCAGCGCGTTGGGAATGAGCGCTGCGGAGCTGGCGCGGCAACTGGGGGTTCCAACCAATCGCATCACCGAAATCCTGAATCGGCGGCGGGCCATCACTGGCGACACGGCGCTGCGTCTGGCTCATCTCTTTGGCACCAGTGCGGAATTCTGGTTGAACCTGCAGAGTCTCTATGAAATCCGGCTGGCTGAGCAAAGATCGGGGAAGTCTATTCGTGCGTTGCCCACGCTGAAGCGATTCGAACAAGTTCATGCCTAGAGCATTGTCAGGATTGCTGTAGCGTGGACGAAACGGCAGGTCCCTCCACTCCGCTTCTCATCCCCTTGGGGAATGAGAAGCTCCGGTCGGGATGACAATCCGTAACGATACGCAAAATGCGGATGATCCTGCGGAGTCGAGAAACCCGCTTTTCCGCTCGGGCCGGCCAAACACCAGGTTCCTCGCCTTCGCTCGGAATGACAGGAGCGTGGTGGTTTGTCACTGTATTGTGCCCAAGCTGAAGAGATTCGAACAAGTTCATGCTTAGCAAAGCATGCCGTGATTCTGTAACTTATAAATTACATGGGTGCAAGCGCCCGGCGAGCGCGATCGTGGGTCAGTTGTGAAGTAGTTCACGCGAGATTCCTCGCCCCGCTGGTGAGAGCGCGGGGCTTCGGAATGACGACCTTCAAAACAAGGTCCAAACTGACCTACTGCGGGGGCGCATTCTCTTACCGCTGCCCTTCACCGCTCCTTGGGACATCTCCCATAGTAATCTCGTGCCCGCACCCTGGTGTTTCTACACTTGAAGTATCCCCGAAAAGTTTCCGATCTCTTTCACTGAGAATTGTTTGACTTGGAGCCGTTTAGCCCTTCCAGCGGTAGGCGTTGGATTGCGGCAGGCCGAGGTGGGCTAGGACGCGGTTGACGAACTCGCGCGCCATGGCATCCAAAGTTGGCGGGTGGTTATAGAAGGTGGGGATTAGGGGGAAGACTGTAGCTCCGGCGTCGGCGGCACGGTACATGTTGCGGATGTGGATTTTGTTGAGCGGAGTTTCGCGCACGCACAGGATTAACGGGCGCTGCTCTTTGAGGGAAACGTCGGCGGCACGCTCGATCAGGTGCGAGGCGATGCCGTTGGCAATGCGGGCCAGCGTGCCTACGCTGCAGGGGATTACGACCATGGCGTCGGCGGGATAGGAGCCGCTGGCCATGTTGGCTCCGATATCGGCGTTGGACTGCTGATGGATTTTGCGGGAGGGTTTGCCGAGGATTTGGCTGACCAGATTGCTGCGGCCGCGGAGTGTCAGTTCTTCGGCCATGACCCGCAGGGCGCTGTCGGAGGCGATGAAGTTCACGGTATGAATGCGGGGATCGCGTTCGACTGTGGCTAGCAGGTGCTTAAGGAATAAAGATCCGCTGGCGCCAGTTGTAGCGATAGCCAGGTTTTGCGGTGGAAGGTTGGGCAATGGCTCCTCGATGGTTGTTGGTTGTTCGTCGTTGGTCGTTGGCGGGTCTTTGACGACCGATTCTGGCTAACGACCGCCGACCAAAGACTAACGGCGATTTCATGGCAACGTCAACTAGTTTGGGATCTCGACGCAATGCAGCGCAGATGCATGCGCTGGCATGCGTTGAGCGCGAGGTGCGCGCATACGATTCCAGCGGGCGCCGGAAATATCTGCGGGATTACAACAACGCGTTTCGTTCTTACGAGTCGGTCATCGATTCCCAGCAGTTAATGACTGCGGTCAAAGACGCGGACGTGGTCCTGATCGGCGATTATCATGCACTGCCTTCCGCACAACGGTTCGCTGCGAGTCTGCTTGAGCAGCGGGCGCAGCCGGGCGACCGTCCCGTAGTGCTGGGACTGGAAACAATTTTTTCGCGGCATCAGCACATTCTCGAGGAATGGTGGCGGCGGGAAATTGATGAAGAAGAATTCCGGCAGCGCATTCGCTTCGATCTTGACTGGGGTTATGAGTGGGCTCCGTTTTACGAATTGCTGGTAACCGCGCGCGAACATGCGGACGCGGTTTACGGACTTGATTGTGAGCCGCGGGAAGACCTGCGCAAGATTGGCGCCCGTGATCGGCATGCGGCTCACAAGATTGCGGAGGTGCATCAGCGGCATCCCAATGCTGTGATCATGGTGCTGTTCGGAGAATCGCATCTGGCGCCACAACATCTTCCTCAGGTGCTGCGTCCGCGGTTGCCGGGGCAGCACGTGCTCACCGTGTTGCAAAACGTGGACGCGCTTTACTGGGAAGCGACCGAGGCGCAACAAGAGACTGTGGATGCGGTGCGTGTGAGCGAGGATGTGGTGTGCGTTTTCAATTCCACGCCGCTGGAAAAATATGAGAGTTACCGGCTGTGCCTGTCGCGATGGAATCAAGAGGGCGAGCAGCCGCCAGATATCGGACCAACGATCTATAACCTTATTGACAGCCTGGTTTGTTTTCTGGACGTGAACCGTTACGCCCCACATAACGGAACCCAGCCGAAGTTTCTGGTTGACGTGCTGCCCGAAGTGCATTCCGGTGCTTCGCATGCGCGCTTGCGGCGACAGCTTTTCCGGGTTAGCGGAGAAGCCGACCGAGTTGAGGCGATGCTGCGCAAGATCGAAGCACAGGGCACGGTTTATTTGCCTGCGATCAATGCTTTTTACGTTCGCGAATTTCAAATGACATGTGCGGCTGAGGAAGCCTCGCGCTTTCTGCATCACGCTTGCCGGGGATTGCCGTTGCGCAGAAACGGCCACGGCGAAATTCCTGGCGCAGCTGCTGCCTCACCTGAAGACCGCTTTTACGCGCGGACGCTGGAACATGCACTGGCATACTTCGGTTCGCGGGTGTTGTATCCGGCTCGGCGAGCTATTGGCGATCAGGAGGCATGCGATTTTTCCCGCGCGGCTTGCGAAAAGCTGATGCACGATGCCCTGCGTGTCGATCGAGACAGGTTTGATTCCATGGCACAAAAACTGGGCTACATTTTGGGCAGCCAATTGTACGACGCTTATTTGCGGGGATCTGTCAGCCGAAGCGCTCTGCGGCATTTGTTTGTCGCGCACATTGAGGAATCCGGCAAAGCACGGAAAATCTGCTGGGAGATTGTGCACAAGGTGCGGGTTGGCCGCAAGAAGCCGTGTGCGTCGGCATCGTGACCTCGGGGGCCAAACGGGGCTCGTCGGCATTTTTGAAGAACTCCCTCTCGGCAGTATAAGAACTGCCAATCCGAAGGAGGAATTACATTTGGGAGGCTCCGGAGGCGGCATTTGGCAGCGGTTACGAAAGGGTCGAAAAACACAGAAAGCACAGAATTTCCACAAGACTTGGGGCTGTTCGCGGAGTAGAATTCGTTTGGTCACCAAAGTGCGGTTTGACCCCTAATCAACATCTACTCGTGAGGAAAGGATTTTTTCAACATGTGGAAACCCACTAATCAGCCTTCTACGACACCATCCCGGCCGGGTGAGCCGGAACGTCCCTCGATTCCTACTCCGGTAACGTCTGCGCCGAGCGAGTCTGCAAACGCTGCGCCTCGTCCGGCGGTTGCGGCCAGTACTGCGGACCAGGCGACGATCGGGAAATCGCTGGTGATCAAAGGTGAAGTGACCGGTTCGGAGTCGCTTTATATTGACGGCCGCGTGGAAGGCTCCATCAACCTCGCGGGTAATCGCGTCACTGTCGGGCGCAACGGCGTGGTATCCGCCAACATCAATGCGCGCGAGATTGTGGTGCTGGGAAAAGTCCGGGGCAACCTGACCGCCAGCGATCGGGTAGATATCCGCAGCGACGGGTCGCTCACTGGCGACGTGGTCGCGGCTCGCATCTCGATTGAAGATGGTGCGTTCTTCAAGGGCGGGATCGATATCCGCAAGGGCGGACAGAAGCCGAATGGCGAGGAAGTAAAAGCGCCGTCTGCTGCTGCCGCCGAAGCTGTCGCGGCAAGAGCCTAAACAACCTTTCACGGTCAGGTCTTGGGCTGGCGCCTGAGACCTGAAAGTTTGTTGGCTACGGCACAATTCCCTTAGTCAGCTCTTCTACCTGCTTCTCGGCTGCTTTCGGCAAAACTGGCGATTTGCGGCGTCGCAAATCGCCGGGCAATTGCGATTGTGTGAGCCACAGTCCTGCTGCCACCGCCCCTGCCCATGTAATTCCGATCAAGCCCAGAGCCTTGATGTCCGCAATGCGGCTGCCGCTTACCATGACTGCAGAGGCGACTCGATAACTTAAAACGCCCGCCACGACTGCGGTGATTGTGGCTTTCCCCAATTCCTTCCATTGCAATTCAGTCCATGGAACCAGCTTGCGTTGGTTCACGAGAATCGCCATGGCCAGGCAATTGGCTGCAATTCCCACATCGGACGCGAGCGCAAGCCCAACGGCCGAGAATGCATGGTACAGGGCGCGATATATGGGCAGCGATGCGACGGTGATGAGACTACTGGCAACCATGGGCGTAAGCGTATTTCCGGCAGCGTAAAAAGCGCGCGCGTAAAGGCCTTGCGCCGCCCAGAAAACCAGGGAGAGCGAAAACCAGAAAAAGAAAGTTGCCGTGGCCTGCGAGTCAGCGAAAACGAAGTGTCCGTGCGGCAACCGGTATACTAGGTCGATTAATGGGAGAGCGGCCGCCATCATCAAGCTTGAGGCCAGGAGCGCGGCTGCGGCGGTACGGTAAACCGATCCGTTTACCGTGTCGGCAAACTCGGTCAAGCGTTTTTCGCCGAACAGACGAGCAAAAAACGGCAGCGAGGCTTGGCCCACTGCTTGTCCGAGAATCGCAATGGGCACTTGCAGCAGGCGCTTGGCATAGTTGATGTGGCTGATGGCGCCAGCGGCATCGGAAGCGAAGTAGCGCAGAATCCAGTCATCGGCGCTGACCAGCGATACTCCGACCATCAACGGAATCGACATTCGCACCCATTCCCTAAAGGCCGGATTGCGGACATCGAACGAGATACTGAATCCTGTCCCCACGCGGGCCGCACCGATTGCGTTGATAAGAAATGGCCCGACGAACGTCCCAATCAGCGCCCCGTAAGCCAGTGCTGCGATTCCGAGCGAGCGCGAAAGCGTGACGCCGCCAAGAATGATGAAGCCGTTATAGATCAGCGGCCCCAGGGCCGGGAACAAGAAAAGCCTGCGCGATGAAAGTACCGCGGCAACGATTCCGCCGACATAGAAGAAAATCTGCGCCGGCAACAACACGCGAGTGAGACGCACGCACAGATCCAGCTGCGCAGGCTTGAAGTTGTGAAACATCAGTCGCGTAATTTGCGGAGCGAATATCTCAGCCAGAATCACGCCGATTCCGAGAACCAGCGTCATTACACTAATGATTACCGAGAAAGTCTTTTGCGCATCTTCTACTCGTTTTTCTGCCAGGAAGCGCGTGTAAATAGATACAAAAGTGATGGAGATGGTGCCGCCCGCGACCAGATAGGCCAGGAAATCAGGAATCTGGAAGGCCGCGATGTAAGCATCCGTGGTCGAGCCCGCGCCAAACGCCCAAGCTGTATAGGCCTCGCGAACATAGCCGACAATGCGCGAGAGCACCATGGCGACCATCAAGAGGATGGTTGCGGAAAATGCAGAGTGCTGGTGCGAGGGCCGGATGAGGCGAAGCCAGCGGCGTGCGGCTGTCAGCTTGCCGGCTTCAGCGTTATGGGTGAAATTCGACATCAAGTGGCGATTTTACACGCAGAAGCCGGTTCATCTGGTTGGGTCGGATGGTTCCAGTTGACCATAGTTACCGGGACAGAAGTGGCCGCGGACAGAAAAAGTAAATTTTGACAGTTAGGCGCAAAACGCCGCATAATCCGAATCGTGCCGCAATCCACCGCAACCAGCCCTGCTTCGTTTTCCGCCTTATTGCGGCGCTCATTCCGCAAGGCTTTTCCGCCGGCTGTGCGCGGGCAAGGCGCTTATCTTTGGGATGCGCGCGGCAAGCAATATCTCGACTTTTCAGGATCCGCTGCGGTGAATTTCGTGGGTCATGGTGTGGCGGAAATTGCTACCGCTATGGCGGCGCAGGCCAAGCAAGTGGAATTCGTCCACAGCGGCCAGTTCACCACCCCGGTAGCCGAGGAATATGCGGCAGAGTTGCTCGAGTTCGCGGGCAAGAACTTTGAGGGAGGCTGCATTTACTTTACCTGCGGCGGTTCGGAATCAGTCGAAACCGCCCTCAAGCTGGCGCGGCAATATCAGGTGGAGATTGGGCAAAAAGGGCGACATCAGATCATCAGCCGCGGACAAAGCTATCACGGATCCACTCTGGGAGCATTGTCGGTTTCAGGAAACAAACGTCGGCGTGAGATGTATGTTCCAATGTTGCGGGAGTTCCCGCATATCGCGTTTCCGTATTGCTATCGTTGCGCGTTTGACTGCACCGACGGTTGCCGCAATTGCGGCCAGGAGTACGCGGCGGAATTAGAGAAGGCAATCGAAGGCGCAAACGGAGAAGTGGCTGCGTTCATCGCCGAGCCAGTCAGCGGAGCGACGCTGGGTGCAGTTGTGCCACCACCCGGATATCTGCAAAGTGTGGCCGAGATTTGTGAGCGGCACGGCGTTCTCTTCGTGGCGGATGAAGTCATGACCGGAATGGGGCGCACCGGGAAAAACTTCGCAGTCGAGCACTGGGACGTCGCTCCGGATGTTCTAGTCACGGCCAAAGGCTTGTCGAGCGGTTACGCGCCGCTGGGCGCCGTCATAGTTTCAAGAAAGGTGGCCGACGCCATTGCCTGCGGTTCGGGAGCGTTTCTGCACGGTTTCACCTATAACTCGCATCCCATTTCGCTGGCCGCGGGCAGGGCCGTGCTGAAATTTGTGCAAGAGCACGACCTAGTGCAACACGCCGACTCTGGACAACCAGATTCGGTCGCAGCCACGCTGCGTCGCGAATTGCAAGTGTTGCTTGAGACTGAGGCCGTCGGCGATGTGCGCGGCATCGGATTACTGTGGACCGTCGAACTCGTAGCCGACAAAAACCGCAAGCGCCCATTCGACGCCGAGCTGAATGTCGCGGCTCGAGTGGCTCAAGCGGCCATGAGGCGCGGACTACTGGTTTATCCCGTGCAAGGCTGCGTGGATGGAATTGCGGGCGATCATTTGGTAATCGCGCCTCCAGCCATCATCACCGCAGAACAAATTATCGGCGCTGTAGAACAGTTGAGAGAAGCAATTAAAGAAAGCGTTGTTTGATGCGGCAGACGTAAACACTCGCGCCAAATCCTATGATCGATCCCCACCGGTTCGTGCTTTTTCTCGCCTCGGCCACGCTGCTTGCGATTGCGCCCGGGCCGGGAATGTTATATGTGCTGGCTCGAACGCTCGCGGGCGGACGTCGCGAAGGAGTGCTTTCCTGTCTGGGAACATTTGCAGGCGGCCTCGTTCATGTCCTGGCGGCAGCAACCGGATTGTCGATTGTGCTCGCCACCTCGGCGACCGCTTTTGCGGTTGTTAAGTACGCGGGCGCCGCCTATCTCATCTACTTGGGCGCCCGCATGATTATCAGCACGCGGCGAGATTCTGATGGCGAAGTCCAAATCACGTCGAGCCAGGCGCCCAAAAATCCCTTCTGGCAAGGCATTGCCACAGAGGTCCTGAATCCGAAGACCGCGATCTTTTTCCTCGCATTTATCCCACAATTTGTGAACCGCGCAAGCGGCGGAGTGTTCTGGCAATTTCTGTTCCTGGGCACCGTCTCGGTCGTGCTGAACACATCGTGCGATCTCATAGTGACGTTTGCGGCAGCACCGATCGGCGCGCGTTTGCGATCATCCGCGACGTTGCGTCGCAGACAACGCACGGCTACGGGACTTACGTTGATTGGTTTGGGAGCATTTGTCGCGGTTTCCGATTCCAGGTGATTGCGTATTCCGCGTCGGCCATCCGAGTGTTTTCCCCGAAGCCGAGGTTGTGATACCCTCGCACTCCATGTCCCAATCCAAGTCAGAACGGCGGTCGCGGGAGCGGATACCCGCGCGGGTGGGCGTCTCAATCCAATCGCCCAAGAGTCAGCCAGCTACCGGATATAGTCGCGATTTGAGTGCCAGCGGCATCTTCCTTTACGCGAACTCTGAAATGAAGGTGGGAAGCGAACTGGAGATGGTGCTGATGCTGCCAGCCCAACTGACCGACGGGGAAAAGCGTTGGGTCTGCTGTCAAGCGTCGGTTCTGCGCGTGGAACCTGGCGGAGAAGACGGCCGTTTTGGGGTGGCTGCCAGCATTCGCAGTATCGCGACGCTGCCCGAGATCCAGGGCTAAACGTAACAAAGAACGGCGTGACACCCGGGGGCGTTTGTGAAAAGTTATTGAAAACTCATAATTCTGCTTCCTTTTTTGGGTTCGGTGATGCAATAATGCTGGCCCTTGGATTGCTCAGCTCCAAGATATTCGTTATTAAAAACTGCAAATGTCAGGTGATTCGGTCATGTGGATGGAAAAGCTATCCTACGGTGTGCTGCGTGTGCTCACGCCGCTGGGGCCGCGCTACCTTAATCCTTCATTCTTGCAACGGCTTTACTTGTTATGGATATTCCGCAACTTCGAAACTTTGCCAGTGAAGGTACTTAGCCAGCGGCAACAAAGGCGTATTGAGAGTATGTGCGCGCGTTACGGATTCGTCTCTGTGTTAGAGCGCGGAGTCATGGACACCCCACTGCTTGGCACACTGGAACAACGTCCGCCGGTCGCGCCTGCGCGTACGCCGGAGCTAAGCGTATCGGATGCTGTGTCGCCATTCGCGGCTGACATTTAGCAACCGTCCCTGAAAAATCAAGCACGCACGGCACAGGGCATTGCGGTAGAGACAAGCTAGCTACGTCTCTACCGAGGTGTCCCGTTTTGCCTCACTGGGAGGCGCTTGCGTAATTGCGCGAGCCAGGTATTATCGTGCTTAACCTAGTCGTTGACACTGAGAAATCGCGGATGAAAAAAAGACTCACTGCTCGAGAGAAGCGCATCGCCCTGCGCAGGCGGGAGCATAATCGGAAACACACGCTCCTACGCCGGGAGTGTTACAAGTGGCTAAGGAAGAACATGCCTGAGGTTTATGAGAAGTTGAGAAAGAAAGCCGGATTGACGAAACCCGGCCGTCCAAAAGACTGATATGACGCTTCAGCGCTAGATCACTACCTTATAACGCTGGCCAGATCGCCTCGCGAACATCCAACACATCATCCCTTAATTCACCGTAATGCTTACCGCCTTCGACGGGATTCCATTCGCCACCACGACCAGCGAACTTGCTCCGGTCTCCATTTTTGCGGGCACATCGAAATTAGTTGAAACTATGGCGTTCCCCGTAGCGACAGCCATGGTGCTGTGGTCGTGCGTCTTGGCATAGAAAACGTGATGCGTAGCCTGATTCGTGATTCGCACCAGTGGATAATTTGTGGCCGTTTGATCCTCGTCTCCGAAAGAGGCAGCTTGTGATAAGCCGTTGAATTGCGTGCCCGAAATTTTGTAAGTGGAACCGCGGGTGACCGCCTGCGGGTATGTAGTAATCGTGGGTGCCCACGCAGCTTTATATGTCCCGGAGGAAGTATAGACCTGGCTGCCCCCGACTATTACTTGTCCCGTAGGAAGCACCATCAAACTGCTGCCCCCCGCAAAGGGTCCGGCGACCAGGTTCTTTCCATCAAACTCATAGAGAGTTCCGGAATTGCCTAACACCAGCGGACGACCGTTTGGCAGCAACGCAGCAAAGGAATCGCCCGCGTTATCGTTGTTGGGGAAATCGGGACCGACTGTCCATTTGCCCGGATCGGTGGGATTCTTCCCCGGGTGATAAATGGCCGTGTGGCCGGCGCCGCTGCCGCCGTTGGAAGCTGATCCAGTAGCGAAAACTGTTCCGTCAGTTTGAAGTATGCCAGGACCCACTTCTCCCGGAGGGTTGTAGCAACCGCCAGGATAGGAAATGCAGCCGCCCTGGTGCGGAGAATGCAAGTCGACAATCGTGCTGCCAGCCGTAAACCATTTTTCCATTGAATAGATGTATTTCCCGGAGTGCGGAGCATCCTTAACGTCGAAGGTTAAGACTGAGCCGTCAGGCATGAGAGTCCAGCCCTCCTCGGCATTGAAATCCGCTTTGCCGGTTGAACTCAGTTCAGTCCAGGTGAGCGTCGTGGGATCCAACACCGCCACGCGCTTATCAAGCTTTCTTCCCACCATGAACTTCCCGTCCGGCAGCACGACTGCCGGGGAGTCTCCTATATAACCCCAACCCTTGGGATGACCGAGCGGAGTCCATTTGTTCGCCTTGGGATCGTAGATGGCAGCTTTGTTGGTGAGCAGAAATTGCAGGCTGTTATATTCGCCGCCAACAATTACAAGCCGGCCATCCGCTAAGACAGCGGCAGCAAAATAGAGAGGCACGTAGCCTGACGGCAGACTGGCGACCTGCGACCAGGTTCCGTTTATATAACTCCCGTGGATATCGGGCGTGAGCTTCCACCAATCAGATTGGTTATTGCCCTGAAAAATGGCAGTGCCATCGGTCATCAAAAAACCAATCCCTGCACCGTCAGGCGGCTGGTTGTTCAGATTTTGCAGTTTCTGCGCCAGCGAAAGACTGGAAACAACGAACACAAGCACGATCACGGCAAACAACGGTTTCTTCACCGACATAATTCCCCTTTGATCGAAAATCATACAAACCAGCGTCTGTCGCGGCTTTCCGCAGGCTCGCAAACGGCGCGCTCGAAGTCTACTTGAATTGGTCAACCTGGCACAATCGATTAATTGAGAATTACGGGCGGGCGGGATAATTCTGACTGAGCACCTGGTGCTCTTTGATCCAATCATTAGCCTGCTGCTGCGCTGCGGCCACTTGCGCGTGGGTCATTCGCGAGGCAAGCACGGAAACCCGATATTTACTGGCTTCGTCTCCGCCAGCCTGGGCCAGCACTGACCAGAAGTAGGCCTTGACTTGATCCTGAGGAACCCCGCGTCCGGCCCAGTAGTAGGCGCCAAGCGTTGCCTGGGAGACGACGTGTCCTTGTTCCGCCGCCATGGAGAACCAGCGCACGGCTTCGGCGTAATCCTGAGGAACGTCGTCGCCTGTCGCGTAGGCTGCTCCCACAGAAAATTGGGCTGTGGCATCGCCCTGCTCCGCTAGTTTGCGCAGACCCTGGAGACCGCCGGTTACGGCTGCAACCGGCATCGAAGCCCGGGAAGCGGGTTTCGCCAGTTGCTGCGGTGGAGAAGAAGTACCGGCAATCCTCGCGAAATCCGCCGGTGCCATCAGCCACAATCCTACACATGTGGCGGCAGCCGCGGCCGCAGACAGTAAAATCTTCCGGGCACCTGAAAAATGTAGAAACGGCAAATCTGCAGATGTCTCGTGGGGGAATTCGTCGTCCACCATAGCTGGCGATGGAGTGGGTTGACCGGACTTCGCGACGGCCGCCCTGGTATGGTCTGGCTGAGGATAAAGTGGCTCAGTCCTGTCCTCGGCACCGGCACGATAAATAGCGTTGGAAATGATTCCGGCGAGCCGCTTGAGCACAACCGGATCGTTGGTGCTGAAGGCGTACGGTTCGGGAGAGAACACTTCCAAAAGGCCGATGACGGCATCGCCCCACAGAACAGGCACCGCAATCATGGAACGAATGCCAAGCGCGCGGCAGCTCTCGCGATCTACCAGGGGATCGGTTTCCGCGTCTTCACATCGCAGCAATTGCCCAGTTCGCACGCACTCCCCGGAAAAACCTGAGCCGGTGGTTAGCCGCGCGCCAAGGCTGGGAGCATCCTGCCCAGAACTGGCGCGGCAAATCATACTTGCACCTTCGGTCAGCGCGATCGCGGCGCCGGTGGCGCGAGTGAAGGTCTGAGCTCTTTGCGCCAGCAGTGGCAAGGTTGAATCGAGGTCGGAGCCCAATGAATCTACTTCTCGCTTGACCGCGGCCAGAGCTGTCAGAATCGAAGTGTAGTCGGCAGGAGCCGCGGGTTCGAGCTCCTGACGCATCCAGTTGACGAGAGCACTGTTCTCTGTGGGTTTTTCGGCGAGAGCCGGAGGGAGATTTTGAGGCAACCGCTCGGCTGATACCTGACCAACTATCCGGTTGCCGTACAACTGATCCGTCACACGGTCGGCCTGGTAGTTAACACATGCCACCATCAAATTTACAAACAGCCATTCTTTAAGCTGGCGAACGGCGTCGTCCGGCATTTGCGGAAAACTGATTCCGACCCGTCCGCTGCCGTCGGCCCAAACAACCTCGCCGGGCGTGTTGATGCGGGTTTTGGTCGCTGCCAGATCCAGACACAAATTCACGTCGCGTTGAATATGTAACGGAAACGAAGCCTGGATGGCCATCCCATCTTCGTTGATGTCGAGGATCTTGCTGAGGTCGAGCAACCGGTCATTCGAATTCCCACTGAGACTGGCGTACGCAGGGGTATGAACCTTTTGCCGCACTCGCCGGCGGCGAGTGCCTGGGCCAAGAGGCAATTCCCGGCCGGCCTCTACCGGGTTCGATCTAAGCGTTCCCATACCTGCGCAGGGTTACATCTTACTCCAGCTTGAAAATGTTTTATAGGATCAAACGACTTGAAACCGTTTCTAATCGGATACGTTCAGTCGGAATTTTGCGCCAGTTGCATGAGACGGGTCGTGGTCTCAGGTTGGATGGGATTGATCGCGCGTTTTGCGCACTCGTCGAGAATAGTGGACACTTCGAACAGCGCCCGATTGCGATATTTGCCGGCGTTGCCATGGAGGGCGTTAAACGTCGGGCCGTCGAGTAATCGCCTCACTGCCGGCGAAATTTCTCGGAAGCTGGGCACGACAATTCCACAACCTTGCTCCGTTACCCATTCCGCGTTATAGCGCTCTTGCGGCAGGGTTTTGGCGTTGCATTCGACGATTACGGGCAAGTGAAACTGCAGGGCTTCGCTGATCGAGCCGGGGCCTGGTTTTCCGATGAAGAAGTCGGCAAGTGCCATGAAAAACTCAACATTCTCGGTGAATCCTTGCACCAGGATCGGCTTCCTGGTTTTTAGGTTTTTTAATTGAGCCGCAAGCTCGTGGTTATGTCCGCAGAGCAAGATCAGCTGGACGCCGCTGTCGCTCTGATCAAGTTTCTTTACGATGTCGACCATCACTCGAGAACCATGGCCTCCGAAGAGCACAATCCCAGTTGGGCAAGCGGGTTCAAGCCCGAGTCGCTGGCGTTCCGAAACGCGATCGACCGCGATTTTCTGATAAAACTTCGGCTTCAAAACCATTCCTGACGTCTCGAAGATCCGGCCCGGAGGGTGGCCCATCCTTGTGGCTTGTTTTCTTGCACGCTCTGTCGCGACAATGATGTATTCAGACTCCGGCTCGATCCAAAAGCGGGGCGGATAATCAGCCAGGTCGGTAAGCAACGTAACGAAGGGCGTTGCTTCCGGCCCTCGAATGCTCTCAGCAAGCGCACGATTGAAATGCGGAATTACCGAAAGCACCATGTCTGCCGGATGTGACGACCAATAGGCCCGAAGCGCCTTCACGATTGGCTGGTGATAAAGCCGAATCGTTGTCTGAAGAAGGAACAACAGTTGCGGCGTGAAGCGTGTCCAGCCTCTTCGCAGAATCAGATTGTAAGTGTCCTCAATGTGCAGCCTGGTTAGGCGATGAAGCACATCGAGAGGCGCGAGCACCTCCTGCATATTCAGAAGGCTGACGTCCCAGGGCTGTTGTTGTTTCGAGAGAGTGGATTTCAGCGCATCGGCTGTAGCGCGATGCCCTCCACCAGCGTGATGGAAAACAATGGTCAGCTTACGCAAGCGTCTCCTGAAAAAACCTGCTTAGGCAATCGTTCTCAGCTTCCAATGTTTTCGTACTCTGCATCCTGGGCGATCTCCAATTCATCATTCACATTAAGAAGTGTGGAATTCGTTTCGCTGGCTTCTGAGTCCTGATAGTCAGCCTGCGCGCGATATTCGTGAATGCGCACTCCGGTTGGGTCAATGGTGACGTAAGTGAGCCGCTCATCCACCCATCCACCGGCGTTGTAGTAGTGGATGTTGTCTTTCTCCTGGTGCATGGCTTCGTGAGTGTGGCCGCAAAAAATCCGGTCGGCCTTATGCAGACGGGCGTGAAACAGAGCGCCCGATGCCACTTTGTGCGACATGCGCAGCCAACGGGTATTGATGCGATCTATGAAACGGGCTACCGGCTTGCCTTTCAGATCGAGTCTTTGCAACTGCAAGTAGAGCAGCGTGCCGAAATAATTCAGACGGAGGTTATTCGCCAGAAGGCGGTCAAACTGATGTCCATGAATAGCGAGGTGCTGCAAACCAGCGTATTCCCACGCGTATTGTTGATACACGCGCACTCCCACCAGATGCGACATAATGTCGGCGAGGCCCTGGTCATGATTGCCTTCGACCCAAACTACTTCCAAGCCGCGTCTGGGATTGGAGAGCTTGCGGATGAATCCGAGGAATTTCCAATGCTCTTTGGTCAGGCGGCGGAAATTCAGGTCAGCGAAGATGTCGCCCAGCAGAATCAGCCGCTGGAAACGATTTTCCTTCAGCACGCGAGTGGCCTCGCGAGCATGGCTGGTGTCGGCGCCCAGATGGACGTCGGAAAGGATCAGCGTATCGTAAACGGGCGGATCCACACTTTATTTCTAGCGCGGAAATGTTACGGGCTGATGAAAGATAGGTGACAATGCGGTAAACATGTACATCTTAAGGTAACGGTTACGTAGTTACTAAGTGACGTGAGATGTCAAAAAAAGCTAACTCGAACGTCTCGCCCGTCCGCCGGTTTGGATTGTGGCTGGCGATAGTCGCAATGAGTTGTGCGTTCGGCGTTGCCATAGCGCGTGCGCAAATGCCGCCGCCAGTTAACTCATTGTCGGATGCGCAGCGCCTCTCCGAATCGGCTGCAGACAAACACGGAATACTGACGTCCGAGGATAAAACCTGTCTCTTCTATCGTTACTGGCCGGCTGCCGGAACTGTTTCCGCCGATCGCGTAGTCGTAGTGCTGCACGGAATCGGATATC